>ERZ1643247.827-NODE-827-length-33547-cov-7.607727_pt1 | contig 33547 bp, 25 predicted proteins | sample MGYA00579264_ERZ1643247 | MGnify/ENA primary metagenome ERZ1643247 (study PRJEB29033, sample SAMEA4952262) | chicken gut metagenome | biome: Broiler Chicken; feature: Gastrointestinal Tract; material: Caecum | place: Ireland | collected 2018 | study: Broiler... | reverse complement strand
TATTATACGCTATTTCTCGTCAAAAATCAACCATTTGTTGTGACAGAGCCTTCCGTTAAATTGAATTGTTACTTCACGCGTGATAGTTTTATTCCCATAAGGAGTATCGGGATTATAATTAGAATAGAACCACCAGTTATCAGGACGGAAAACAAACGGATCCTCTTCGGTATCGTGTACGACAATATAAATACCTTCATAGAACTCGTTGGCTGTAAAAGAACCACCAAGTTGCGCCGTAAGCGTAAACGCTTTCCCGTTTGTTAGATTCATAGAATATGTAAGCGGTTCCGTCCAACGCCCTATCGAAATATTCGTTCCTGTTTCGCTGACAGAAAGTTGTTCCCACACCGCCGCGATCGTCACTTCGTTACCAACTTCAATCTTTACTTCCTCTCCAGCAAAGTATTCTTCCGCTTCAATAGCCCATGCATAGAACCAGCAATTCGCAGGTGCCGTGTAACTATTTTCGGGAAGAACCAATGTAAAAGAGCCTTTTTCATAAGAGAAATGCTCTGCTGTAAGCGCCACTTCCCCTGTTCCCTCATTTCCGTTCATAGTAACTGTTACACTCTGCTTTTCTGTACATGCCGCACACGAAACAGAAGCAACCCCGTCGGCAAAAAGTACTGCACCGCCATACATATGCGCGATCGTCTCGCTGTGCGCTACACCGCAATTTTTGCAAACCTGATAATGCCCCTCTTCCCCGGCAGAGATATACGGCTGCCCCGTATAGTCATGCGCAATAACTTCTACCGTATAGGTATACGGGTCCGCTCCGTCTGCTGAGAAGGTAAACACATAGGTGCCGGCATTTGCAAAGGTGAAAGTGCCCGTCGCACTGCCGAGGTCGACAGCTTCCCCGTCCTCATAAATATACACCCCCGTAACGCTGCCGTCGCCCGTGACTGTGACCGCGTAGCCGATCTCCGTTCCGATGCATACTGTTGCACTGCCGTTATTGACTACGCCTTCAACGGGTTTGCCGCCAAGCGTCACCGAAAGAGTGATCACGGGCGTGACGGGAACCTCATCCTCCGTCCACTGTGCGGCAATGACAAGTGTGCCGTTCTCCGCTACCGTAGCAGAATCGCCCGCTTGTTTGGTCTCTTCACCGACAAGCCAGCCGCTAAAACTGAATCCTTCCTTTTCAAACGCATTCTGCGGCAGAGTAACGGTAAACGTACCGTCCGCAAAGGAGAATGCATCACTGCCAAATTCCGTTGTGCCCGTAGCACCGTCGCCGCCGCTGATCGTCACGGTCGCGGTAACCGTAGAATCACCCTTTTCACATACAGCAGAAAGGCTCGTCCCCTCATAACTTACCACATAGCTGTGCCCTGTTGCGGGAGCGGTCTGCACACCTTTTACAACGACCGTAACACTACTTACCGTAGCGGTAAACGTCGCCGTGCCAGGATTCATACAAGTCGCCGCAACTTCTTCGCTCTTCGTCCAGGTATTCTCTGCCGTCAGCGCGGGCAAAGCGATCGTGGTCTCTGTTCCGCATTCATTTGCGCAATCCACCGTATATTGCCCGTCTGCCGTACCGAGCGCCGTCGTATAGTCCTCTTCCGTGTCAAAGGAAACGGCATAGCTGTGCCCTGTTGCGGGGCGGGATGGATCCGTCAAACCGTCCTCGCCCTCTAAAATCTCTTCTTCGATCGTATTACCGTCAACTTTATAGTACTTTCCGCAGGCGGTGCAATGCGCATATGCAATTTCTCCCGCTTCGGTACAAGTCGCCGCCTTCGCATCGAAAAAAGAAAGCGATGTGCCGTGCGCGCTCTGCTCGTCGCTGACTGCGCCCGTTACCGTAAAAGAAAATCCTTCCGCGGTATAAGTATAGGTCACTACTTCCTTGACCGTGCAGGTCGCGGGCGTCGTCACCTTGCTCGTATAAGCGGTCTTCGCTTCGTCGCTGCCGAGCGCGGGCAGCGTGACCGTCTGCGTTTTGCCCTCGGTGCCCTCCGCGCATTCGCTGCAGGTGCGCACCGCCTGCCCCGCATTGGTTTCGGTCGGCGCCGTCACATTCCATGTGCCGTACGTATGCTCGTGCGCGGGCGCCTGCGCCTCCGCGATCTCGAACGTTAAGGTGAAGTTACTTGCCCCTTCCGCCGTAAAGGTGAACACATAGGTGCCCGCCTCGTCGGGCGAGAACGTGCTGCCACTAAAATCCTCGGCCTCTCCGCTCTCGTAGACGTAAGAGATCGTGACAGACGCACCTTCTTCCCCGTTCACGACAGACGCCGCGATGGTATACGTATCCTCCGTGTCGCCCTCGATCGTAGCGCCGCTCTGCCGCGCCGTTTCGTTCACCGTTACGCTGATCGCGGGCGTTGCGGACGGTTCTTCCTCTTCCCCGTCGCCGCACGCGGCAAACAGGAAGAGCGAGCCGCACAGCAGCACCGTGAGAACAAGCGCGAACAAACCGAACTTCTTCTTCATCTTTCCTCCCTCTTTTCGGCAGGATGCGCAGCCATAGGCGCCCTTGCCTTTGTTTTAAATTTATTCCAAAGCCGTTAAACGCATCGTTTCGCAAACGCAGTTTGCGAAACGCTTTTTGCGCAGAAAAAAGCGGCTGTGAAATATCTTGACAATTTTTCGGCTTTTTTTACACCGATCACATACTTATTATAAAACAGTTTATCACGCATTGTCAAGTGCAAACAGAAAAATAGGGGCGGAAAATCTGAAAATTTTTAATATTTAATAACAAATCATAATATTTTAAAAAACGAAACGTTTACCTTGTTGCGGAATGTTTCGGGGGCGGCAAAGCGCCCTGCCCTTCCGCCCGCTCCGCACGGAAAAGAACGTTCCCCAATCTCCCCGCACGGCGCCGCTCCTCCCGAAAACGGGGGCGCGAGTGTTTTCCGCGCCGCCCGGAAACGGGGGCATGCGAGCGTTTTCCGCGCCCGACCTGCAAAAAGAGGAAGACCCGCCGCCGCTTCCTGCGAAGCGGCGGCGGGTCGCGCTTTGCGGGCGATGCCCGTATTTTATTTGCGGATGAGCACGGTCTTTACCTCAAACGGGGTAAATTCCAGCGTTTTGCCGTGCGGAACGGGGTGATTTTCAAGCATGTCGGTGAGGAACACCTGCTCCCCATCGCAGTCAAGCTGCGCCGTAAGGCGTTCGGGCAGGTCGTTGTAGATGCGCGCGACGACGCCGCTGCCGTCATAAGCGGGCTTGACCGTTTCGATCACGGCGTGTTCGCTGCTCGCGGAGACGAGGCTCGGCGCGGGCGTGCCGTGCAGGATGCGCAGCGGCCTGTTCAGCGCGTATGCCTCCTTCGCCACGCCGCCCGCATAGGCGTCGCCCGCGTGCGGGTACAACGCATAGGTGAAGGCGTGCGCGCCCTTGTCCTGGTCGGCGCAGGGGTACGTCTGGCTGCGCAGCAGATCGAGGGACAAAAGCCCCTTCTTGGCGCGCAGGCCGTACTTGCAGTCGTTGAGCAGCGCGACGCCGTACCCGCGCTCGGACATATCCGCCCACTTGTGCGCGCAGACCTCGTACTGCGCCCATTCGTGGCTGTTGTTTTCCTTCATGGTGCGTTTCAGGCTGCCGAACTGGATGTCGCAGGTGACTTCGTCCGCATACACTTCGGGGTAAAAGTCCGCGCGCAGCATCTTTTTCGTCTCCTGCCAGTCGACGTCGGTATCAAAGCGCAGCACGGCGCTGCCCTCGCACAGGCTGACCTCCTGCCGCAGCACGGAGGCGCCGTAGCGGTATTCGAACCGCAGCCCCGCGCGGAAGCCCTCGTTGAACGCCTCGCAGGAGACGGGCACGAACCGCTCGCTTTCGGCGGCGGTATACCCCATATAAAAATCCCATGCGTTGAAGCTGTCCTCATACACGCGCAGGATATTCCCGCAGGAAAGCGCGCGCCTTCCGTTCTTTTTATCGTACAGCTCGGTGAGCGCGCCCGTTTCGTCGAACACGGCGCGCAGCAGCGCATTTTCTATCGTGCGCCCCTCCGCGCGGCAGCTGCCCTGCCCCGCCGCGGGGGCAAGTTTTGCCAGCGAATAGGGCGCGGCGGAAGCACGGAACCATTTGCCGCCCTCCTGCACATACTCCTCGCGCGCAAACGACGAGGCGTTCAGCGCGCACAGCTCCCCTTCCGGCTGCTCTAAGGTCTGCACCGTCTGCTCTGCGACGCCGCGCAAAAGCTCTTTGTAGCGCTCTTCCGTTTCGTCGTAGACGCGGCGGATGGAACTGCCCGGCACGATGTCGTGGAACTGATACAGGAGCACCTCTTTCCACGCCTCTTCGAGGCGCGCGCAGCCGTCCGCAACGCCGCGCAGCGCGAAGGCGAACTCCGCCTCCGAAAGCGCGAACTCCGCCTTGCGGTTGTAGCGCTTGTTGTGCGCCTGCGAGGTGTAGGTGCCCTGGTGGCGTTCGAGGTACATCTCGCCGCAGTATTCGGGCAGGCGCTCCCGCTCCGTTCCGAGCTGTTTGAAAAAGTCTGCGGCGGGCGCGCAGGTCACGGTCGGCATGCCGTACACATCCGCCTCGCGCGCAAGGTATTCGAGGTGTTCCCGCCCCGGGCCGCCGCCCCCGTCGCCGATGCCGTAGAGCATGAGCGCGCAGTCTGAAACGTCGCGTTCGGCGTATTCGCGCGCCGCGCACAGCACGGCTTTGGGCGAACCCGAAGAGTTGTACGTCCCCTCGGGCGGCATATGTACGAGCACTTCGCTCCCGTCGATGCCCTTCCAGCGGAAGGAATGGAACGGGAATTTGTTGACCATGTTCCAGCTGATCTTGATGGTGAGGAACTTATCGCACCCGCAGCCGCGCATGATCTGCGGCAGGTTGCCCGAAAACCCGAACACGTCGGGAAGCCAGAGGATGTCGGTATCCTTGCCGAACTCTTCGCGCCAGAATTTTTTGCCGTAATAGAACTGACGGATGAGCGATTCGCCGCCCGTCACGTTGGTATCCGCCTCGACCCACATGCCGCCCTGCAGCTCGAAACGCCCGCCCTTCACCGCCTCTTTGATGCGCGCATACAGGGCGGGATAATCCTCTTTGACCCAGGCGAACTGCTGCGGCTGACTCGCGCCGTACACGTATGAAGGGTATGCCGCCATGTTGGCGAGCGCCGTGGAGAAGGTGCGCCCCGCCTTGCGCCGCGTTTCGCGCAGCGGCCACAGCCACGCGAGGTCGAGGTGCGAATGCCCCACCGCATACAGGCGGAGCGGGCGGTGCTCCGCCCCCTTCCACGCAAGGTACGGCCGCATCTCCGCGCGGAAACGCGCGATCTTTTCGGGCGAAGCGCTGCCGGTCACGTTCACGGCGACCCGCTCGAGCACGGCAAGCAGCTTGCTTTTGAACGGCTCCCCGTCGGGCAGTTCCGCGGCAAGGCTGTGCAGGAATTTGTAGTCGTAGTACAGATCGCGCAGCGCGCGGTCACAGGCGTAGATGCCGAGCATCTGCACTTTGCCGCCGCGGAAGTTGCCGAACAGGTCGTTGTTCCCCGCCTCCATCCACACGTCCACGGGGTCGCAGGGGAAGGTCCCGTCCGAAAACGGGACGTACCTCTTCCCCGGGAAACCGAGCGAACGGTCGAAGTCGCTGGAAACGTTGGTGATGCCGCGCACGGGCGAACCGTCCGCGCCGAACAGGCACCCCTCGCCCTCGATGTCGATGCCGAGGCACAGGTCCGCAGGGTCGTACTCCGCGGGGACCGCGCCCGTAAGGCGGAACCAGGCGCAGTCCCATACCCGTTCGCTCCATACCTGCCCCTCTTCGATGGGACGGTACGAGAGCGCCGTACGCTGCGCGAAGGGCACGGGCTCGGACGAAAGCGCGTACACCGCTTTGAGCGGCGCGACCTTTTTGTAGATGCCGGAGGCGATCTCGTCGGACGCCGTAGCCAGTTTTTCGTATAACAGTCTGAGTTTTGCAGGATCCATACGGATCGCCTCCCCTTGTCTTGTTTATTTCATCGTGATGATGCCGATGCCGCGCAGCTGCGCGCCGCAGTCGTTGTCGTCCACGAGGTCGGCAACTTTCACATAGATCGTATCGCTGCTGCCGACGAGCGCGGTGATGTCGATCGCGATGTCGCGCACCGTCGTGTCGGACAGGAAGTTCTGCCCGTAGTACTGCTGGTCGGAGATGACCACGTCGCGGTAAACCACGCCGTCCGCCGAAACGGAGAGCACGAACGAGTTGCCGACAGACGCGATCAGGCGGACCGTCTTTGCGGACGCGTCGCCCGCGAACTTGTACACGGCGTACGAAGTGCGGTTGAACTCCTTGTACTTGTTGGTCGTGCCCATCTGCGTATAGTCGTATGTGTCGAGGTATTTATCTTCCGACGCGTCGCCGACGATGAACGCCTGGTAGGTCTTGTTTTCGTAGTCCGTTCCCGCGTTCTCGGTCACGTTGTACCCAGCGTACAGGGTGTACAGCACCGCTTCGCTGCCTGCGGAGAGGCGCGAGAAGCGCAGGTAAACCGTTTTGCTCTCAGCGAGGTACTGCGTGAGGTTCCACGTTTCCATCGAGCCGTAGCCGTTTGTGTCGTTGAGGTAGTTGCCGCCGCTCCTGGAAAGTTCCGCGTACGAAGAGCCGTCCGTGGAAATATCCACGCGGATGTTCGTCTCCTTCATGGCGATGTAGAAGGAACGCGCGTCCGAAGGCAGTTCGAATTTATAGGTGAACGAGCCGGCCTCTCCGATCGATCTGCCGAGATAGGCGTTGGACGTGTTCACGTCCTCTTCGAGCAGGCGCGGGTCGTACACGGGCACGGCGGTGTTCAGTTTGCCCTCGCCGAAGAGCGCGGGCGCCTCCGTCGCCGTTTCGCTTTCGATGACGGTCAGAAGAGCGAGGCTCGTGAACGCGCCGCCCCAGCCGCCGTCCGTCGACGCGTCTGCCACTCTAATATACAGCACGCCCTTCGACATGTCAACCAACTGCGAAAGGTTCGCCTGCTTCAGGTCGCGGGAAAGGTCGCCCGTCTGCGCGCGCACGGTCGCCACTTCGCCGATGAGCACGTCCGTCCAGCTTTGCGCGTCGTCCGAAACGGAGATGCGGTACCCGCCGCGGATGTCCATGACGAGCAGCAGCCGGCAGGCTTTCGTATCGAAGGTCAGTTTGTAGACGCCGTACGAATTTTCATCGTAGTAGCGGTAGCCCGCGTCGTCCATGTTGTTCGTGTTCGCGCGATAGCTCAAAGAATGCTGGTAGTACCCCGAATCGTCGGTGAGGTCGATGCCCTCTTTGTCGCCCGCGTAGATCGTTTCCTGTTGGAACTCGTAATAGGTCGGCAGCGTAAGGGTATCGGTGTAATTCCTGTTCACGAACAGCGTGAGCGAGAGGAGGAACGCCTGCTCGTCTTTCGCCGTATCGGCGCAGCCGAGGCGGATATACAGCGTGCCGCTCTCCGCCGCCGCGCCCGCCGCCTAATCGCAGGCGATCTCTTCGCGGATGGCGTTCACCGCGTTCTTTTCCAGCCGCGAGACCTGCGCCTGCGAGATGCCGACCTCGGCGGAGATCTCCGTCTGCGTCTTGCCCTCGAAGTAGCGCAGGAACAGGATCTTGCGCTCGCGCTCGCCGAGGTGCTCCATCGCCTCGGCAAGGTCGGCGCGCTCCGTCCACACCTCGTCGTTGTTCTTTACGTCCGCGATCTGATCCATCAGAAGCAGCGCGTCGCCCGACTTGTTGTACACGGGCTCGAACAGCGAAACGGGGTCGGAGATCGCGTCCAGCGCGTACACGACTTCGCGCTCCCTGACCGCCATCGCCTCCGCGATCCTGGCGATGGTCGCCTCCTTGTGCTCTTCCTCCAGCTTTTCGCGCGTCTTTAAGACCTGGTACGCCGTGTCGCGGATGGAGCGCGAAACGCGCAGCGAATTTCCGTCGCGCAAAAACCGCTTGATCTCGCCGAGGATCATCGGCACGGCGTACGTCGAAAAGCGCACGCCGACGGAAAGATCGAAATTGTCGATCGCCTTCAGCAGCCCGATGCACCCCGCCTGGAACACGTCGTCCGCATTCGCGTCCGACGCCCAGAAGCGCTTGACGAGCGATAAAACGAGCCGCATGTTCCCCACCACGAATTTTTCGCGCGCGGCGGCGTCGCCCGCTTTGAGCGCGCGCATGAGTTCGTCGCTCTCCTTAGCCGTCAGGCGGGGGAGCCCCGCCGTGTCTACGCCGCATATCTCTACTTTCCGCATAGTCACCTCCGTTATGTATTCGGAACCGAAGATGGTATGCGCCGTTTTTACGCGTATTATGTACGGCATAGTACTCTGATTTTTGCCTTATTCCTCCGTTTTGCCGCCAAGGAGCGGCAAAAGACGCCGAAAAATGGTGAAATGCCGCCGCCCTACACGAGTTTGCCGATCTCGCTTTTCAGGCGGGCGATGATCTTTTTTTCCAGCCGCGATATGTACGATTGCGAGATGCCGAGCACGTCCGCCACGTCCTTTTGCGTCATCTCCTCGTGCCCGTCCAGCCCGAAGCGCATGTTCATGATGCGCCTGTCGCGCTCGGGCAGTTTTTTGAGCGCGCCGCGCAAAAGCTCCTTTTCCACGCCCGCCTCGATGTCGCGGTAGACGACGTCGCCGTCGGTGCCGAGCACGTCGGAGAGGAGCAGCTCGTTCCCCTCCCAATCGGTGTTGAGCGGCTCGTCGAAAGAGACCTCCGTGCGGATGCGCGAGAGGCGGCGCAGGTACATTAAGATCTCGTTTTCGATGCACCGCGAGGCATAGGTGGCGAGCTTGCTGTTCTTATCGGGGCGGAAGGAATTGACCGCCTTGATCAGCCCGATGGTACCGACGGAGATGAGGTCGTCCGGGTCGGCGCCCGTGTTGTCGAACTTGCGCGCGATGTACACGACAAGGCGCAGATTGTGCTCGACGAGCGCGCCGCGCACCGCCTCGTCCCCCGCAAAGAGCCTGCCCAAAAGGTCGCTCTCCTCCTCCGCGCTGTACGGCAGCGGCAGCGCCTCGCTGCCGCACACATAGTCTACGGTGTTCTCACCCGTGCCGAGCACGGCGCGCAGCCACCTGCGCACGCGTTCGTAAAGTCGGATCATCCTGCCTTCCCTCCCCTTGCAAAGTCCTCTTCTTCGGTGAGCGACGAGGGAAGGATGAGCCCGTACTCCCCCGCGAGCGGGCGCGCACCCAACGCGACCGTCACATCTTTTAAGATATGCGCTTTGTCCGCGCAATATATCTCCAATTTGTCCACGCGGAACGTTTTTAATTTGGAAGAGCCGTTCACCGTGGTCACGGCGAGCTCTTCGCAGGGCGTGCGCGCATGCAGCGAGCCGCCCAGCAGCGCGAACACGGCGGCGGGGTCCGCCACGGGCACGCCCCTGCCGCGGCGGTCGCACAGCTTGTTGCCTGTATCCACGAGCGCGCGGACGGTGACCTGCTGCCCGCCCAGCACCAGCTTGCAGGTGCACAGCTGCGCCGCCGCCTTCGCCCTGCGCGCGAGCGCCCTGCCGCACCTTGCCGCAAGGAACCCAAGCATAACCGCCGCCAGCACGAGCACGCCCGAGGGCAGCCCCGCGACCGTATAGACGAGCGTGCTCCCCTCCCCGCCCGCAAGTTCCGCATCCGAAAAGAGCGCCGTTAAAAGCCCCGCGAATGCGAACATGTACGCGACGAACGCAAGCGAGCAAAAGGCGTACGTCCGCCTGCGCCGCGCGCGCATCGCCGTCCACGGCAAAACGACCGCCACGCCGTATTTGATAAGATAATCGACGGGCACGGGCAGCGTATAATACAGGGTCAGGATCGTGTACCCCACGCCCAGCGCGGTGCCGAGCAGCGCGGAGAGCGCGATTCGCCACAGCTTCGCCTCGCCCTTCACCGTTCTGACGGCGCAGTACAGAAGCGCCGCGTCCGCGCAGAAGTTATCGAGGATGAGAAGATCGAGATAGACTTTCACCGCACCCTCCCCGAACAGCGTCGCCGGACGGCGTTCCGCCCGTTTGTGCGGCTATTATACCCCCTGCCGCAGGCGGAGATTTTGCGCGCTTTGGGCGAATGTGCGCGAAAAATGCGGGAACGGGCGCGTCTGCGGCGGCAGCGTCGGCGGGAGCGTTACCCCCCTTCGGACAGGCAGGAACGGGCGGGACATATCTTTGGGCAGGCAGGTAGCGAGCGCGGCGCACCTTCGGGCGGAGCGGCAGCAGGCGGGCACAGCACCGGGCGCACCGCGCCATCGGGCGGCGCACCCTCCCGCCCCTGCGGGAGCGGCGCGGGCGCAAACAAGACAGGCGGGCAGACGGAAAAGCGCCCCGCGGGTATCCCGCGGGGCGCGTCCGTTCCTCGTTATGCCGTTATCTCCCATACGACGGGCACGCCGCCGACATACCGCCAGTATTTTCCTATGTACGCCGTTCCGTCCGCCGTTTTGGCAGGTTCGTCCGCTCGGAAACAGTACCGTTCGGCGGAGAGGAGCGGCGCATTCCCGTCCCCGACGTCGATCGCATTCCACTCCTCTTCCGTACCTTTATAAAAGACCCGCTCCAAAGCGGTGTTTTCGAACGCGGCGTCGCCGATCCGCTCCACTCCCGAACCGAGAACAATGTCCGTGAGCGCGGCGCAATTTTTAAACGCCGCCGCGCCGATACGCACCGCCGCATCGGGGACGGCGATCTCCGTGAGTGCGCCGCAATCCTCAAATGCAGAGTCGCCGATATATTCCAGCGAGGAAGGAAGCGTAAGCCCCGTAAGGGCGGCGCACCCGTAAAAGGACCTGTATCCGACGCGCGTTACCGACGCGGGAAGGGCAATCCCCGCAAGCGCGGCGCATCCCTCGAACGCAGAATCGCCGATCGCCGTTACGGCGCCCGCAAGATGAACGGCGGCAAGGCTGCCGCAGCTATGGAACATGCGTCTGCCGACCTCCGTCACGCCTTTCCCGAACGACGCTTCCGTCAGCGCGCCGCAGCCGTAAAACACCATGTTCCCCATACTCGTCACGCTGTCTGGCACAGCGATGCTCCGCAGACTGCCGCACGACGCAAAGGCGGAAAACCCGATCGACGTCACACTGTCCGGAATGGAAACGTCTGTCAGTTCCCCGCAGGAAAAAAAGGCGTATTCGGCAATGTGCGTCACGGGAAGGCCGTCCCGCACGGCGGCGATCTCTGCCCTTTCCGCGCCCCCGCCGCAGTCTGTAACGGCATACGACGCGCCGTCCTCGCGCAGGGTGTAGACGATCCCGTTCTCCTCCTCCGCGCCGCAGGCGGCAAACAGAGCGAGGCAAAGAGCCAGAAGCGCAGCCGAAAAGAGTGCCGCCGCTCTCCTCCCTTTCATATTTTTTCCTCCTTTCCCGCAGGGTCTCGCGCAAAGAAAAAAAGCGTGCCTCCAACCGAAGACACGCCCTGCAAATCCATATCTCCGATTGTTGCGACACAAACTTCCATGCAATGGGAAAAAGAGATACGAAACTGCCTTTCCGTACCCAACGCATGGAGTGATTCGTTTGTGTCGCAGTTCCAGTATAGCACACCCTCTTAAAAAATGCAAGTTCTGCGCGGGAAAAAACGGTGCGGACCATACACACGCAAAAGGACAAGCCACCCGCCCACGCCGCTCTTGCTCTTACCGGGAGATAGGACAAGCCGCGCCGCTCTTGCTCTTGCCGGGGCTGCCTTGGCAAAGCACGCAAAAGCCGCCGCACGGATGTGCGGCGGCTGTGCTTATTCGTTGCTTTATCTACCTTTCCTTTAAACGCAGAATGCGCTGCGAGGCAGCGGTTTTACAGCGCCTTGGTGTATGTACGGCGGCGCTTGACGATCTCGCGTTCGAACACGTCCCACTGCGCCTGCACGGCAAGGTTGGTGACAAGTTCGGGGTTGGACTCGACGTGCTCGATCTGATCTTCGATGATGTTCTTTGTGATGCGCGCCATCATCAGCGAATTGACGCCCTTGTTGCGGTAATCCTTGCGCACGGCAACGAGCACCATCTCCAGCTCCTTCGGGTGCTTGATCGCCTGCAGCAGCCCGAGAATGGCGCAGGGCGTCATGCGGCCGCGGTGTTTTTGCAGTACGCTGCACAGCGACGGAATGATCACGCCGCACGCCACGACGTCGTCGTTCTTATCCACGAGCACGGAAAAGTAGCGCTGGTTGATGACAGTTGCGAACTGATCCAGCACGTTGTCCATCTCCCGCTCGTCCAGCGGCACGTAGCAATCCAGATCGGCATACGCTTCGTTCGTCATGGCGAGAAGTTTGTGCCCGTAACGCGGGATCAGTTTCCGCATGGGCGCGGTCTCGGCGACTTCGCGCAGACCCAATTTTTCGGTCACATACTTGGAGATGCGCTGCAGCCGTTCGTCGACCGTTTCCGGAATACGGAAATCGTATTCCACCCATTCGCTTTCGGGAACGAACCCCATCGCTTCGATGCGCTTCGGGTAATAATCGTAGTTGTAGTTCGTAGCATACGTCGCACGGCGGTCAAATCCCTCGTAGAGCATGCCCTCCCTGTCCTGGTCGTTGAACCCCCAGGGACCGTGGATGGTGTCCATCCCCTGCTCCCTTCCGTATTGCTCCACCGCGCCGATGAGCGCGTCTGCGACTTCCTGGTCGTCGATGCACTCAAACCGCGAAAAACGGATGCACTTACGGCCCGAGATGCGGTTGTACTTCTTCTGAATGATGCCCATTACCCTGCCCGCGAGCTTTCCGTCCTTATAGGCGAGCCAGCAGCGGATGTCGCAGTCTCCGAGCGCAAAGTTCTTTTTGGGGTTCATCGCGTTCTTCTCGTCGCTGTAAAACGAGGGAACATAGTACGGATCATTCCTGTAATGCTGTACAGGAAAGCGCGCAAACTTGCGCATGTCCGACCCGGATCGCACTTCCTTGATCGTAACCATATTCGTTTCCTTTCCTCTGTCAGATGTCTCCCGTACGGGCAGCAGTTCCGTGCCGCCCGCTCGGTTTAACAACAGTTTAACACATGTAAAAAAAATTTGCAATATTTTCGGCGGATTTTATCATCTGCTTTTCACAATATCCTGCCAAAAGCCGCTTTTCCCGCACCATTTTTCCCGTCTTTCTCCGCTTTTTCCGCCGCGCGATCCCCTTCAGCGCCCCTGCGTGCCCCCTTCAGCGTCTGCCGCGCGATCCCCTTCAGCGTCTGCCGCGCGATCCCCTTCAGCGTCCGCCGCGCGCACCACGCCGCGCTGCGGCGCATACCTGTCTTTGCGCAGCAGGATGCGGCGGGCGGGTTTTCCCGCCTCCCTGCAGATGAGGTAGCCCTCGCTCGTCAGCCCCGCTTTCGGCGCGCGCAGCTCGTTCTCCGACGCGTTTTCGCGCACTTCGGGCGCGGGCGGCTCGATCGTGCCCGTGGTGACGCTCTCGCGCGTATACGTCACAGCCGACTGCGGGCCGTACACCCGCACGCTCAGTTCGTTGCCGCGCACGCGGAAGACAAAATATACTTTGCCCGTAAGCCCGTTTTTCAGTTTGAGGTCGCAGCTTCTGCCGCTGACCATTGCGTCGAAGGACGGTTCGACGTACCCGACGGGCAGGCTGTGCGCGTGGTGCTCGGTCACGGTCAGCCCCGCAAGGAGCGCGGCGTTATACAGCGTGGTGCTGACCTGGCACACCCCGCCGCCCACGCCGGGGATGTACTCGCCCTCTTTGATGATGGGCGCCTCGCGGTAGCCGTTCGCCGCCGTGCGCGCGCCCGTGCCCGCGTTGAAAGAAAAGCTCTCCCCCGCCGCGAGCGTAACGCCGTTGAGCGTTTTTGCCGCCAGGCGGATGTTGTGCGCGCGCGGCGCGTTCCCCGTATTGAAGCAGGTCGTGAACGAGGAAAGCAGCGCGACCGAACGCAGCGCCTCCTCCTCGCCGAAGGAAGGCGTGACGCGCACAGGCTCCGCGCGGACTTCCTCCCTGCCCGCGGCGAGCGCCTCCTCGGCATCGCGCAGCAGCCGCGCGCCGTCCACATACGCGCCCGCCCGCTGCCGCACGACCGTAAAGGGCTGTTCCTTGTCGGGGTCGAACAGGATGCGCGCGCCCGCGCTCTTCTTATAATAATTGTCGCAGATGCCGCGCAGGGAATCTTCCATCCCCGCGACGCGCAGCCGCTTTTGCAGCGGCACATCGCCGCCGCGCTGCGCCGCGTCCAGCGCGGCGCCGATCTCCGCATCATAATACAGCTCGGGCGGGCGGAACACGTACGAATCCTCCCCCACGCGGACGGTGAACGAGCGCCCCGCAAGTTCCGCCGCTAGGTGTTCGCGCACCCGCGCCGCCGCGGCGGCGCGGGACAGGCGGGATATATCCGCCCCGCCGACGGACGTGCCGCGCGGAAAGACGCGCGCAAAACCGCACGCCGCCGCGGCGGCGCACAGCGCCAGGATGATACAGACGATCCGAACAAAAAAACCGCGCATACCGCCCTCCCTGCCGCGGCGCCGCCGCAGCCCGAAACACAGTATGCGCAGACAATGACAAAATTTTTCTGTTCCGAATACACAAGGCGGGCGCCGATGCGCCCCGCCTGCGGCGCGCGCCTTGCGCGCGCAAGCCGTTCCGCACGTACGGCACGCGCCCGCGCACATGCGGGCGGCTCCCCCTGCCGCGTCAGCGTCTGATCGCGCCGTTCACGATGCGGATCTTGTTCACTTCCTTGCCGAAGAGTACTTTTTCGGTATGCGTGCAGGTCAGAACCGTCTGCACCCCCTCGACCTCGGCGAGCAGTTTGCGGCGGCGGGGAAGGTCCAGCTCGCTCATCACGTCGTCCAGAACGAGCACGGGCGGCTCGCCCGCCACGTCGCGGAAGATCGCGATCTCGGCGAGTTTGAACGCCAGCGCCGCCGTGCGCGCCTGCCCCTGCGAGCCGTACACGCGCGCCTCGGTGCCGTTGATGAGGATCTTTAAATCGTCGCGGTGCGGGCCAGCCGTCGTGAACCCGAGGCGGATGTCCTTTTCGTAGTTCGCCTCCAGCTCTTTCGCGAGCGCCTCCGTCACGTCGTCGCCCACGATGCAGCGATCGGCGAACACCTCCAGTTTCTCCGCGCCGTCGGTAAGGTACGCGTGCTTTTCGGCGGCGAGCGGCGCGAGCCGCGCGATGTACTCCTCGCGGCGGCGCACAAGTTCGGCGGCGAAGGCGCACAGCTGCGCGTCCCATACGGGCAGCGTTTCCAGGATCATGGACACGCTGCGCTCTTTCAGAAGCGCGTTGCGCTGCCCCAATATTTTATTGTAGCGCACGAGCGCGGTATAGTAGCTTTTAGACAGCTGCGAGATGGAAACGTTCAGGAAGCGGCGCCGCTCCTCGGGCCCGCCCTGCACGAGGCGCAGCTCGTCCGGGCTGAAAAACACGCCGCGCAGGTTCCCGAGAAGGTCGGCGTTGCGCACGATCTTTTCGCCGTTGATGCGCAGTTCCCGCCCCGATTCGCGGATGTCCGCCTCGATGCGCACCTCGCCGAAGCGGCTCTCCGCCAGCGCCGCGATGTGCGCGGACTCCTCGCCCGCGCGGATCATCTGCCTGTCTTTGCGCGCGCGCGGCGAAGTGCCCGTGCACAGGTAGTACACCGCCTCCGCACAGTTCGTTTTGCCCTGCGCGTTCCTGCCGTAGAGCACGTTCAGCCCCTCGGAGAACGCAAAGGTCTCTTCTTTATAGTTCCGGAAATTTTTCAGCGTAAGAACTTTGATCCGCATCTATTTTACGCGCCGATTTTTTTTGCGGGAAGCGCCGCGTTTTGACTTGTTTTTCCGCCCGTCTTATAGTATAATAAATGGCACACGCGGTTTCCGCAATAAGGATTATACCACGTTTTTACAAAAAAGACAAAGCGTTCGGGGGGGAGTTCTATGTCCGAAAACGAACAGTACGAATTTTTATGGGGGCGGGTGCGCGAGATCCTGCGCAACACGCTCTCGCCCATCACCTACAACACCTATATTTCCAAACTCGTGCCGGCGGATGTGGACGGGACCAAGCTCGTGCTGAAAACGGACACGGAATTTTTTGCCAATTTTATCGGGAAAAACCTTGCCGATAAAATGAAGGAGGCGTTCCGCAAGGCGGATACGGGGCTGACGGACTTCGCGCTCATGGTGGAAGGCAGCGACGACATCGTATTCACGAGCGAGGAAGAGGACGCGGACGACGAACTCGGTTCCTCGCTTGACCCGAAGTACACCTTTGAATCGTTCGTGGCGGGCAAGAGCAACGAATTCGTATTCGCCGCGGCGAAGGCGGTGGCAAAAAACCCCGGCGCGGACATCAACCCCCTGTACATATACGGCGCTTCGGGGCTGGGCAAAACGCACCTTCTGCAATCCATCGCGAACTATCTTTCGCTGCACAAGCCCGGGCTGCGCGTGCTGTATACGACCTGCGAAAAATTCATCAACGAGCTGATCGACAGCATCTATCTGAACCGCGGCGGGAACAACCGCGATCTGCAGGCGCGCTTCCGCAGCCGCTACCGCGGCGTGGACGTGCTGCTCATCGACGACGTGCAGTTCCTCGCCAAAAAGCAGGCGGTGCAGGAGGAGCTGTTCCACACCTTCAACGCCCTGCAGGCGGAAAACAAACAGATCGTGCTCACCTCGGACGTCCCGCCCAAGGAGATCGCGACCCTTGAAGAGCGGCTGCGCACCCGCTTCGAAGGCGGGCTGATCGCGGACATCCAGCCGCCCGACACCGAAACGAAGATCGCCATTCTGAAGCAGAAGGCGTTTGAGCGGAAAGTCATCCTTCCCACGGACGTCGCCGAATTCCTCGCCCGCGACTCGGGCACGGACGTGCGCACCCTCGAAGGCAGGCTGACGAAAGTCATTTTCGCGAGCAAACTGCACGAAAAGCCCATCTCGACCGAACTTGCCGCCGCCGCGCTCAACGAGGCGGTCAGCGAAGAACACGAAGCTGTTACCGCGGACAAAGTGATCTCGAGCGTGTGCTCCTTCTATAAATTGGATAAGGAAAAACTGCTCGGCAAAAGCAAGAAAAAGGAGCTGGTGCAGCCGCGCCAGATCTGCGCCTACCTCATGTGCGAGATCCTGAACATCCCGCTCGTCTCCATCGGCAAGGCGATGGGCGACAGGGATCACACGACCATCATCCATTCGCGCGACAAGGTGACCAACCTTTTAAAGATCAACGACCGCGTCGCCAAGGACGTGGAGGACATCCGCAACATCATCCTCAAACAGTAACTCCCCTGCCCCGCCGCCCCGCGGCGGGGTGCATTTTCAAAGCAGGCACCTATGGTTAAGAACGAATTTTACACGGACGGATACGACGCGGTGGTCGTCGGCGCGGGGCACGCGGGCTGCGAGGCGGCGCTCGCGCTCGCGCGCACGGGCATCCCCACCCTGCTCCTTTCGCTGAACCTTGACAGCATCGCCTTCATGGCGTGCAACCCCTCCGTCGGCGGCACGGCGAAGGGGCAGCTCGTGCGCGAGATCGACGCGCTCGGCGGCGAAATGGGCGTGAACGCGGACGCGACCGCCTTGCAGACGCGCATGCTCAACGTGGGCAAGGGCGCGGCTGTGCAGAGCCTGCGCGCGCAGGCGGACAAGCACGCCTACCACGCGCGCATGAAAAAAGTGCTGGAACGCACCGAAAACCTCACCCTTGCGCAGGGCGAAGCGGCGGAGGTGCTCGTTAAAGACGGCGCCGTCTGCGGCGTAAAAACGACGTACGGCGAAGTGATAAGCGCAAAAGCGGTCATCCTCGCCACAGGCGTGTACCTGAACGGTTCGGTCGTGGCGGGCGAATTCCGCCAGAGCTCCGGCCCGAACGGCTTTGCGCCCGCGACCGAGCTGACGGCAAACCTTATTTCCCTCGGCTTTTCGGTGCGGCGGTTCAAGACGGGCACGCCCGCGCGCGTGGACGGGCGCACCATCGACTATACGAAATGCGAGCGGCAGGACGGCGACACGAAGGTATATCCCTTCTCTTACCTCTCAGGCGGCGTGCCGCAGGAGCAGCTCCCCTGCTACCTCACCTATACCAACGAGGCAACGCACGCGATCATCCGCGCGAACCTGCACCGCTCTCCCCTTTTTGCCGGGCAGATAAAGGGCACGGGGCCGCGCTACTGCCCCTCCATCGAGGACAAGGTCGTGCGCTTTGCGGACAAGGAGCGGCACCAGATCTTCCTCGAACCCGAATGCGCGGGCTCGCACGAGGTGTATGTGCAGGGCATGAGCAGCTCGCTCCCCCACGACGTGCAGCGCGCGATGTACCGCACCGTGCCGGGGCTCGAACATGTGAAGATCATGCGCTACGCCTACGCCATCGAATACGACTGCATCGACACGCTGGACGTGTACCCCACCCTTGAATTCAAAAAGGTGAAGGGGCTGTACACGGCGGGGCAGATCAACGGCACGAGCGGCTACGAAGAGGCCGCCGCGCAGGGGCTTGTGGCGGGGCTGAACGCGTCGCTCGCCATGCGCGGCAAAGAGCCGCTCATCCTGCGGCGGGATCAGGCGTACATCGGCGTGCTCATCGACGACCTCGTGACCAAGGGCACGAACGAGCCCTACCGCATGATGACCTCCCGCGCGGAGCACCGCATCCACCTGCGGCAGGACAACGCCGACCTTCGCCTGACCGAGCTCGGCTATGCGGCGGGGCTGGTCACCCCCGAACGGTACGAGCAGTTTTTGCGGCGCAAAGAGGCGATCGCGCGCGTCGCAGACGTGCTGGATGAACGCGTTTCGCCCAAACGGTGCGCCGATTTTGTGACCGCGCACGGTGGTCCCGCCCCCGCGGGCGGGGTAAGCTATGCCGACATGCTGCGGCGCGGCATCGGCATAGAGGACATCGAACGGGAGTTCGGCATCCTTGCGGGCGAACGGGCGGACGACGTGGAGACTGCCGTCATCGACATCCGATACGAAGGGTATCTGAAACGCGGGCTGGAGCAGATCGAAAAGGCGAAAAAGCTGGAGGATAAAAAACTGCCGCCCGATTTAGACTACGAGAGCATCGACGGGCTGCGCCTCGAAGCGCGGCAGAAGCTGAACAAGATCCGCCCCGAAAACCTCGGGCAGGCGGGGCGCATTTCGGGCGTCAACCCCGCGGATGTGGCGGTGTTGATGGTGTATTTGAGTTCACGAAAAAAGTTTTGAGCTGACAAAACTTTTTTCCGTGAATTGAGGGAACCCCCGCCGCTCTTGCTTTGCGCGAGACGGCGGGGTTTCCCTCTGCGCCGCACCTTTCAGGGCACACCGTTATAGAAGTGCGGCGCATTCACCTTTCCCTATTCAGCCGAATGTTTTCGGCAAATTGAGGGCGCTTTTCCAAAGGCGTGGCTTTGGAACGCGCAAAAAATTATTGAAGAGTTCACGAAAAAAGTTTTGAGCCGATAAAACTTTTTTCCGTGATTTTGAGGGAAACCCCGTCACCCTTGCTTTGCGCGAGACGGCGGGGTTTCCCTCTGCGCCGCACCTTTCAGGGCACACCGTTATAGAAGTGCGGCGCATTCACCTTTCCCTATTCAGCCGAATGTTTTCGGCAAATTGAGGGCGCTTTTCCAAAGGCGTGGCTTTGGAACGCGCAAAAAATTATTGAAGAGTTCACGAAAAAAGTTTTGAGCCGGCAAAACTTTTTTCCGTGCGCTGCGCTCCGCCGATTCGTGCAAAGCGAAAACGGCGGAGCGTTTCTTTTTCCGCTTTTTGCGGCACCCGACGCTACCCTGCCGCCATGCCGCCGCTCCCTGCTCTGCAAATTCCCCCGTCTTTCCCCAAACGCCGCCAAATTTTTTGAAAGGATGTGTGCTATCATCGTGGAAAGCGGCGGAAGATCCCGCCGCAATGTTGACCGCCGCAAACACGCGCGGCGGACGGGGGCGGCAATGACTGAAAAATTTTCCGCAAAATACAGCTACGGCACGGCGCTTGTCTACCTTGCCCTGTTCTGCGGCATGTTCCTGATGAACTTTACGATGAGCGGGTTCGAACCCTTTTCGCTCGCGCTCCTCCTGGGGGCGCTCGTGTGCGGCATGCACCCGCTCCTTGCGGCGGGGCTGTATATCCTCGCGGGCGGCATCTCTCTCCTGTCGGGCAGCTTCCCCTTCCTCGTCTTTGCCGTGCAGGGCGTCCTGCTCGGCGGCACGTTTTTCGTATACAGGCGGCTGCGCAAAAAGCCGGGCGCGGAGACGATGCTGTTCGTGCTCGCTGCACTGGCGCCGTACATCCTGCTGTTCGGCGCGTACGTCTATCCGGGCTACATACGGGCGGCGATCGTGGCGGCGGCGCTTTTGGCGCTCTGCCTGCTGTTCATCGGCGCGATGCGCTGCCTTCTCTTCCGCGCGGGCAGGTGCGCCCTTTCGGCGGAGGAACCCGTGTTCTGCGCGGCGGCGGGCGCCGCGGTGGGGATCGGGCTGTACAACTGCGCGGGCGGATACGCCTACGACGCGGCGGCCGTCCTGCTCATCCTGTTCACGGCGCGCCTGTGCAAAAAGGGAAACGGCGTGTTCTTCGCCTTTGCCGCTTCCCTTCCGCCCGTCATCGTGCAGAGCGCGGCGGCAAACGCGTTCGTACCCGAAGCCGCCGCCTGCTACGTTCTGTACGCCGCCGTCGCCGCCGTGCTGCTGCGGGGCGGAAAGATCCCCGCGGCGCTGGGCGTGTTCCTTTCGGCGGTCATCCTGCGCTATTTCACTGATTTTTTCGGCACGGAACCCGCCGCCGCGACCTTCACGGGCGCACGGTTTTACCTGACCATGCTCGTTCCGCTCGTACCCTGCCTGCTGTTTGCGCTGACGCCCGAATCGTGGCTGCGCGCTCTGGAAAGGCGCCTGCACCTGTACGAGGAAAAGCCGCTCACCCGCGCGAGCATCAACCGCAGCCGCAGGCGGACGGGCGAAAAACTGTTTGAAATTTCCGCCGCCTTCCGCGAGATCGAAGGCGTATTTTCGGAAGAGCGCCGCCGCGACGACGGCGCGCAGGCGCTCTTTGCGCAGACCATGCGCGAAGAGGTATGCGAAAGCTGCCCCAAACGCGCGGAGTGCGGCGAGGAGGCGCGGAGCGCGCTGGAAAAACTCGCCGGCGTGGGGCTTGCCAAAGGGAAGGCGAACCTGATCGATCTGCCAGGCGCGCTCACCGCACACTGCGCCGACCCGACCGCACTCCTGTTCAGTCTGAACCGCATGCTCGCCGATTACAGGCGCGGCGCCGCGGAGGAGGAGAGCGCCGCGCGCAGCAGGCTGCTGCTCGCGCAGCAGGCGCACGGCGTGAGCGAACTGCTGAAAAACCTCGCGCTCGGGCTGAGCGCGCCCGTCGGCGTGGAAGCGGAGACGGAGCAGGCGGTCGCCGCCGCGCTCGGGCGGGCGGGATTTATGTGCGAAGAAGTGCTCATCAGCGGAGAAGGGCCCGAAATTTATATCGTGCTGAGCGGCGCGGCGGACGGCGAAAAATTGCGTTCCGCCGTGGAAAGCGCGGCGGGACAGCCGCTTGCCCTCGCCTCGAAACAGCCGCTCACGGCGGAGCGCTGCGCCTGCCTGTTCCGTCCGCGCCCCGCATTCGACGCGGCGTTCGGCGTGGCAAGCGCGACCAAAGCGGGCGAATCCGCCTGCGGAGACACCTATTCGCTCACCCGCATCGACGAACGCACCTTTCTGTGCGCCCTGTCCGACGGCATGGGAAGCGGCGAAGAGGCGCGGCGCGTTTCGGACAGCGCGCTCACGCTCATCGAAAGTTTTTGCCGCGCCGGCATGCCGAACGACGCAGCGCTCGCCGCCGTGAACGGGCTGCTCGCCGCCGGACGCGAAGAGACGTTTGCCTGCGTAGACGCGGCGACCGTGGACCTGAACACGGGCAGAGCGGACATCGTGAAGATCGGCTCGCCCTTCTCCTTCCTCGTTACGGGCGAACGGGTGGAAGTGCTCGAAAGCGAAAGCCTGCCCCTCGGCATCCTCGAAGGCGTGCGCCCCGTCACCCTCACGCGCATGCTGCGCGGCGGCGACGTGCTCGTATTCGTGAGCGACGGCGTGAGCGAAGCGTTCGGCTCGGGCACCGACGCGGCGGCGGAGCTCTCCGCCCTGCCCGCCGCCAACCCGCAGACGCTGGCGGACGCGTTGCTCGCGCGCGCCCTGGCGCGTACGGGCGCGCCCGCGGACGACATGACCGTCGTCGCCGTGCGGCTTTGCGGAAATTTGCAGAACGAACCGTGACGCGCGGCTCTCCGCGCCGCGAACAAAGCAGACCGCGCTTCCGCCCTGACGGGCGGATTTTTTTGCCAAAGTTTTTGTGATAATTTGTCGAAAGATGTCTTGCTTTTAGCGTAAGATTGTGGTAAAATGGGAGAGTATATTACGGCATGCGGCATTAGCCGCAAAATCTGCACGCAGGGACCGGGCGGCATGCTGAAAGAAACGTTGGGCGGACAGCCGAGCATCCGAAAATACGTTGCGCACAAGATCGCGCAGCTTGAAAATTCGGACAGGGATATGCGTTCCCTGTTCCGCCTGATCTTTTCGGAAAAGGAGAACGTGCTCGCGGAGAGCACGGACGGCTATAAGATCCGCTCTCTGACCTACGGCGAAAGCCTGGAAAACGTACGCCGCAAGACGGCGCGGCTGGCAGCGCTGCTTGGCGGCGTGCCGCGCGGTTCGGTCGTCGGTCTGTGCCTTGCGAACTCGCCCGACTGGATCGAAACGTTCTGGGCGATCCTGCAGGCGGGCTATAAACCGCTCCTCATCAACGACCGCCTGGACGACGGCACGATCGCAGACGCCTGCGCGGCATGCGGCGTAAAGGCCGCCGTTTCGGACGGCAGGCAGTTCGGCGTACGGCACATCCACCTCGCGCAGCTTCTGGAAGACGCGGACGCATCTTCGGTCACGGACGACCGTTTTGAAAACGAGATCTTTCTGATGTCCTCGAATTCTTCGCAGCACCTGAAGATCTGCGGCTATACGGGCGAACAGTTTTACCATCAGATCCTGGACAGCGCCGCCATCCTGCGGCGCAGCCGCGCGATAAAAAAGCATTATAAAGGCAGGCTGAAGTTGTTGGCGCTGCTGCCCTTCTGTCATATCTTCGGGCTGGCGGCGGTATACATCTGGTTCTGCTTTTTTTCACGTACGCTCGTCTTTCTGAAAGACCTCGCCCCCGATACGATCGTGAACACCGTGCGCAAGCACCGCGTGACGCACATCTTTGCCGTCCCCCTCTTTTGGGAAACGGTCTATAAATCGGCGCTCGTCAGGATCAGAGAGCGCGGTCACCGTACATACGAAAAATTCCTGCGCGGGATGAAACTGTGCAGCGTCCCCCTGCTCGGGCGCCTCATAACGCGCTTCGGGTTCCGCGAAGTGCGCGACAACCTGTTCGGCGAAAGCGTGTGCTTCTGCATCAGCGGCGGGGGCGCGATCCCCGCGGACGTATTGCGGTTCGTGAACGCGGCGGGGTATCCCCTCTCCAACGGCTACGGCATGACGGAGATCGGCATCACGTCCGTCGAACTTTCGGGCAGTGCGCGCGTGCGGATGCGCGGGTCGGTGGGCGCGCCCTTCGCCTCCGCGGCATACCGCATCGGCGACGGGGGTGAACTGTTCGTGCGTACGCCCGCGGCGGCGAAGGAGATCTTCTGCGACGGCGCCCGAACGGAGCAGAACGGCTGGTTCAACACGCACGACCTGTTTGCCGTAAAGCGCGGCAGGTACTACATACAGGGCAGGAAAGACGACCTGCTCGTCTGTTCCAACGGCGAAAACATCAACCCGGACATGACCGAACAGAAGTTCCGCGCGGACGGCGTGCAGCGCGTGTGCCTGCTGCCCTCGCCGCGGCAAAGCGGGAAGATCCTGCTCGTGGCGGAAGTGAGCAAATACCTCGGCGGGCAGCGGCTCGTATCCATCCGCAACGCGCTTGCCCTGCGCGCGGCGCAGCTCGGCATCGCGGCGGTGCTGGCGGGCATCCTGCTCACCGACCAATCCCTTTTGGACGCGAACGACTTCAAACTCGTGCGCAAAAAGATCGCCGCGCGGCTCGCGGAGGGAACGCTCGTGCTGCTCGACCCCGACGACGCGGACGCCGCGACGGAGGAAGCCGACCGCGCGCTGACAAAGCGGCTGACGGAACTGTTCGCGAAAGCGCTGAACCGAAAGGAAGAAGAGATCGGCGAAAACGCGCACTTCTTTTTCGACCTGGGCGGGAACAGCCTCGACTACTTTGCCATGATCGCCTCGGTGCAGGAGGAGTTCGGTATCTCCTTCCCCGCGACCGACAAGGCGGGCATTACGACCATACGGCAGCTGAAAGACTATATACAGCAAAATCTTTGACATAAGGAGAGAGAATATGTTGAAAGCTGTGCAGTCATTGGACAAAAAATGGAAAGAACTCGTCTATTCGGCGTCGGGGTTCGGTCCGAACTTCCTGATGGTGCTGATGGGCGCGTACTTTTCGGACGCGGTCAACCCTGCGGGGCTGGGTGCGGACGTGAACGGGCAGACGATCGTGGGAACGATCTGCCTCGTCATCCCCGCCCTGTTCTCCGTGCTGATGATCGTGGCGAAGGTGTTCGACGGGCTGATCGATATCCCGTTCGCCTCCATCACGGATAACCTTTCCACGAAATGGGGACGCAGGCGCCCGCCCATCCTGGTATGCTTTATCCCGATGGTGATCTCGTTCGCGTTCTGCTGGTGGCCGGTGTTCGGTACGGCGGAATCGGCGCAGATCGGCAACACCATCTGGTTCATCTTCTGGGCGCTCATCTTTTTCGCGACGTACACGATGTGCCTGATCGCCTTTTACGGGAGCCTGAGCAACGTCTGCTCGAGCGCGTCGCAGCGGCTGCGCGTTTCGGCGTTCAAGTCCTTCTTCGACACCATCTCTTACTGCGTCGTCTACGCGCTGGTGCCCGTCATCCTGCAGGGGCTGTACAACTCCTCCGCCGGGGCGCTCGGCATCGACGAATTCGTGTTCATGTGCCTGCCGCTCATGTTCACGATGGTCATTCCCCTCTTTATGATCAAAGAGGGCAAAAAGTACGGCTACCCCGAAAACGAGGGCTTTGAAAAACAGCCTAAGATCAGACTCGGGCAGTCCTTCAAGATCACCTTCAAAAACAAGATCTTCGGCAACTGGCTGGTCGTGAACTGCTGCTCCTTCTTCGGCTTGCAGATGTTCCTCGTCGCGATGAACGCAATGATCATCGGCGGCATGGGGATGGACGGCGTAGGCATGACCATCCTCAACACCTGCGCGTTCGCGCCCGTGCCCATCATGCTGTACCTGTTCCGAAAGCTCGCGGCAAAGAAGGGGCTGCGGTTCACCTACCAGACCTGCCTCATCTCCTTTGCGGTCGCGATCCTCGGCTTCTTTTTCGGGTCGACGTTCATCTGCGGCGACAACAAGCTCGCGCAGTACCTCATCGGATGCATCGGCGGCGTGATCGGCAGCTGGGCGATCGGCGCGTTCTTCATGATGCCGTACATGGTCCCCGCGTAGATCTCTTCCGTCGAGGAAAAGCTGCTGAAAAAGAACCACAGCGCCATGTACTTTGCGGCGCAGGCGTTTGCGACGAGCGTCGTCGGCGCGATCGCGTCGTACGGCGTGTACGACATCCTCAAAAACATCTTCGTTTCGGGCGACTTCCGCTTCGTATGGGCGGAGGCGACGGAGCTTCTGAGCGCGCAAGAAGTCGCGGAAAGCCTGCTCGGCACGGGCAACGTGTATAACTTCGGCGTCATGATCGTGCCGTTCATCGTCGCGATCCTGTGCGTCGTCGGGTTCCTGTTCGCCTTCCGCATGCCGCGCGACTACTCGCCCGCGGAAGTGGCGAAATCCTTCAAAAAGATGTATCCCGACCTCGACATCTCCGCATACGAAAACGTGACCCGCGAAAAGGAAGAGAAAGGCGAGATCCTGTTCGTGCAGATCGCGCTCTCCGTCCTTTCGGGCTTCCTGTTCGGGTTCATCTGGTACGGGATGCTGCTCTCCTCCGTCAAAAAGCTCACGGGCAAAGGGAAATGCGCCCTCTTCTGGGCGCTGGGGTGCTTTATCCCCTTCTTCGGCATCTTTGCGATGCAGCGCCTGAACAAGGCGCTCGCGGAGAAGGCGGCGGAGCGGGGCATCGCGCTCGGCGGGCGGAAAGTGCTCTCCGTCGTGTTCGGCATCCTGCTTCCCCTCTCCTTCCTGAACATCGTTTCCCTCTCCCTCCTGCAGAAGGACGTGAACAAATTCTATGCGGCGGAGGAATCGCAGGTCGCGGCGGAGGAACTTCCCGAAAGCAAAAATGAAGCGGCTGTTTAATGCGCTTGTAAAGATCACCGGCTGGCCCGTTCAGAAGATCCTGTTCCGCACAAAAGTCTATTATGAAGACAAGGCGGTGCAGAGCAGGCGGCTGAAGGGGCCTGCCATCCTCATTTCGAATCACACTTCCGTCTACGACTACGCCGTGTTCCTGTTCGTGTTCTGGCGGCGCACGCTGCGCTACCAGATGGCGGAACTGCTGTTCCGCCGCAGGGTGCTGAAACACTTCCTGCGGGCGATGGGCGGCATCTTTGTAGACAGGGACGCATACGACTTTTCCTTTGTCCGCAGATCGCTGGAGATCCTGGAACGCAAGGGCGTGGTCGGCATCTTCCCCGAAGCGCGGCTGCCCGTCGAAGGCGAGGAGCGGCCGCTCCCCTTCAAGACGAGCGCCGCGTACATCGCCTTAGAGAGCGGCGCGCCCGTCATCCCCGTGTACACGAACGGGAGTTATTTCAGAAAACAGCGCGCGGAAGTCATCATCGGCAAACCCGTATTTGCACGCGACCTTTGGCAGGACGGCGCCGACGAGCGGACCAACCTGGAGGCGATCTCGGCAGCGCTGCGTGAAAAGGTCATTGGACTCGGCTATGAACTCGAAACCCAAAAACAACAAAACCGAAAAAAGAAAGAAAGCTAAGCTCTTTTCTTTCCGCTATTTTTTGTTTGACTTTGTAAAGCTGACGGCGGCGCTGCCCACGCTCATCGCGCTGCGCCCGCGCTGGCATTACGAAAACAAGGAAGCGCACAAAAAGCTCCGCGGCGCGGCAATGACGGTGGCGAACCATCAGAGCTATCTCGACCCCATCAACATGCTGCTTGCGATATGGTACAGGCGGCTGCACATGGTGGCGACCGAAAACCTGTTCGCCTCCCGCCTCGGGAACTGGTTTTTCCGCCGAATGCTGTGCATCCCCGTCGACAAGGAAAACTTCAACATACAGACCTTCCGCGAGGTGGGCAAACGCCTCGGCGAAGGCGGCGTGGTGACCATCTTCCCCGAAGGCGAACTCAACGCCGAAAAAGAGACGATCAAGACCTTCCGCGCGGGCGTCGTGCTCATGGCGATGAAAAACCGCGTCCCCGTCGTGCCCGTCTATATCAAGCCGAACAGGCACTGGTACAACCGCCTGCACATCGTTATCGGCGAATCCGTCCGCATGGAAGAGTACTGCGGGCAGGGCGCGGCGCTTGCCGACGTCGAACGCGCGGCGGAAGTGCTGCACGCACGGGAGCTTGCGCTGAAACTATACCTTGAAACCAAACTTGCAAAAAAACGGAAAGGAGAAAAAAATGTTCGAAAAGTACACGGACGCACAGACGTTCGCGAGGATCAGGGAGTATGACTCCGTTACCGCCATGTGGCAGGACAAAGTCGCCGAATTCGGCGGCGTTGTCGCCATCGAGGACGCGGGCGAGCGCTATACCTACGCCCGCATCGACGAAGAAGTTGCCTCCCTTCGCGGCGTTCTGCTTGCCAAAGGCATAAAAAAGGGCGACTGTGTCGGCGTGTTCGCGCCCAACAGCTTCGCCTTTGTGCGCGCTTACCTCGCCGTCGTGACGGCGGGCGCGGTCGCGGTGCTGCTGCCGCCCCACCTCGACGAAACGACGGTTTTCGGGTGCAGCCTTAAATTTTCGCTCAAAGCGCTCGTCGTTGCGGACGAACTGCGCGCAAAGACGGCGTTTGCCGCCGAAAAGAACCCGCGCCTTACGCTCATCGGCTGCGGCGAGGCGGGCGACCCCGCCCCTGCCGTGCCCGCCGCGGGCGAGGACGGCTGCGCCGTGCTGTTCACGGGCGGCACCACGGGCAAGAGCAAGGGCGCGCTTTTAAGCCACCGCGCCGTGATGGCGGGGACGCGGAACGGGTGCTACGGCATCCGCAAGGTATTCGGCTTGCGCTACTTGCTCGTGCTGCCCCTCACGCATGTGTTCGGGCTGATCCGCAACCTGATGACGTCGCTGTACACGGGCAGCACGCTGTTCATCTGCCGCAACAACAAAGACATGTTCAAAGACATCGCCGTGTTCAGGCCCGACATCCTCGTGCTCGTTCCCGCGCTCGCGGAGATGGCGCTCGGGCTCTCCAAACAGTTCGGGCGCAATATGCTCGGCGACTCGCTGAAAACGATCATCTGCGGCGCGGCGTTCGTGCCGCCCTACCTCATCGCGGAGTACAAAAAACTCGGCGTTTCGCTCTTCCCCGGGTACGGGCTGACGGAGAGCGCGAACCTGGTGAGCGGCAACGCCGAAACGGAGACGAAGCCCGATTCCGTCGGCTACCCCTACCCCGGGCAGGAACTGAAGATCGTGGACGGCGAACTCTGGCTCAAAGGCACGAACATGATGAGCGGATACGTCGGCGACGAGGAAGAGAACAGGGCGGCGTACAGCGACGGCTGGTTCCGCACGGGCGACCTCGTGCGCATGGACGAGGACGGATTTTTGTACATCGTGGGCAGGATCAAAGAGGTGATCGTGCTCTCCACGGGCGAGAACATCTCCCCCGCAGAGATCGAAAACAAATTCGATTCGCACCCCGCCGTGCAGGACTGCCTCGTCTACGCCAAAACGGAGAACGGGAAAGAGCTGCTCGTGCTCGAAGTGCTGCCCCGCCGCAGCGAGCTTGCCAAGGCGGACGCCGCAGACAAAGAGGCGTACCTGAAAGAGGAGCTGAACAAGATCAACCAGACCCTCCCCTCCTTTGCGCGCGTGAGCCGCATCATCATCCGCGAAACCGATTTCAAACGCAGCCCGAGCATGAAGATCCTGAGGAACGGACAATGACACGCGAAGAAATTTTAGACAAACTCAAACTGATCTTAAAGCACACCATGCCCGACGCGGAAGAGCTGATCGGCAAGATGAGCGAAAGCTCCGACCTGCATACGGACATCGGGCTGAACTCCGTGGGCATGCTGTACATCGTCATCGCCATCGAAGAGATGTTCAACATCGAATTCGACTGCGTGGAGTTCAAAGATTTCAACACCGTCGCGGACGTGATCGACTACATCGCGGAGAGAACGGACGCATGAAGTGGCTTCCCGATCCGCCGCAGACGGGCGACATCGTGCGCGTGAAGCTGGGGCAGATCTACCACTACGGCGTGTACCTTTCGGACGAAGAAGTGCTCGCGTTCGGCATGCCGCCCGTCGGCGGGCTGCCTGCGGACGGCAGGGACGTATGCGTCGTTTCGACGGACATACAGACCTTTTTGTGCGGAAATTTCCTCGAAACGGGAAAGCCCTCCTTCACGGAGCGCAGGCGCATGCGCCCGCGGGAAGAGATCGCGGCATACGCGCGCGCCAAAATCGGCATGCGCGGGTACGACCTGCTGCGCAACAACTGCGAACATTTTGCCTACGAATGCGCGTTCGGCGCCAAATAAATATCCACCGGCATAGCCGGTGGTTTTTCAGTTTCGGGCTGTTAGCCCTCATATTACCGGCAGCGCGCAAGCCGCGCCTATGACGACCTGGCAGTCATGCAATTGTTACTCGCCACCCTTAAAAGGGTCGTCCAGGTCGTCTATACTCATTTGGCTTGCTTCTCTATCTATCTTTAATTGTTTTGCGATATATTCTTTTATCGCTTTTGTGTTTTTCCCTACCGTTGTAACATAATTTTATGGACACTTATAAATGAAGGGACATAAAAAAGGCGCATGAGTTCAGGTAACCCATACGCTTTTTCTTATTTCTTGCGTTTATGCCGTAAAACGGATGTGATATCCACTTTATAGACAATATCTATCTCGCGTTCTTTACCCGTATGCTTCGGATGCCCTCCTATAATGATACGGTCTATCAGTTCATAACACATCTCACGAGTCAGTTCGGGCGCTTCGAGATATTTCCTGATGTTTCGTATAAAATCATCCGCGCTCTGTATCGTGTTTTCCGTTTCGGTAAGTTTTGCTTCCAGTTCCTCAATTTCACTTTCAAGCCGTTTTTGTTCTTCGGAATATTTTTGAATAAAGTCGATGCAGATATTTTCGGGCATTTTACCTTTCAGCCTGTCCTCGTAGGCGACCTGCATCAGGCGGGATATTTCTTCCGTTCGTTTACGCTTTGCCTCTAAGTCCTTTTTCGCTCTTTTTATCGCTGTTTCCGCGACCTCGGCATTGTGCCGTATAAACTCTTGTTTCATCCTTTCTTCATCAAGCACGATCCTCTGCGCCATCGTCCGTATATCGTCCAACACGATTTCTTCGATATCTTTCCCCTGTATGAAATGCGAGAAACAGTACGATTTGCCTAACCGCGCATGATTTCCGCAGTTAAAGTTAAGCTCTACCTTTCCCTTGCGGATGATTGACACCATCTTCATTTTGCCCCCGCAATCGGCACAATATAGAAATCCCGACAGCGGATGCGTATATCCACGCTTGGTTTTTCTGCCCTGTGCTACCGATTTTTCTACTTCCCGCACTTTATCCCAAAGCTCCTGCGTTATGATCGCCTCGTGCGTATTGCGGACGATGATCCATTCGCTTTCATCCCTTTTATAGCGTTTATGGTTTTTATAGGACACGGAACTCCAGCGTTGTTGCGCCATATGTCCCAAATAGGTGGGATTGTTCAAGATGCTGTTCACCGCGCAAAAAGACCACAGCCCCATGTTTTCTTTTCGTCCCACGATCCCGTACTTCTCTATGCTGTATCGGCTGGGATTCAATATTCCCTCGGCATTTAAGACATCCGCTATTTTATGCGGGCTCAATCCGCTCGCGCGCATTGCAAATATCCTTTTCACAACGACAGCAGCTTCTTCATCGATCACCGGCGCTTTCTTTTCATCTGTACCCTTTACATAGCCATACGGCGCTTTTCTCGCATGATATTTTCCTTCCCGAGCGTTCGCCTTTAACACCGCCCTTATTTTCTTACTGGTATTGGCGGCATGCCACTCGTTAAACACGTTCATGATCGGCATCATCTCCATACCGCCGCTGTCGCGGTTTTCCGTGTCCACGTTGTCCTGTATCGCGATAAAACGTATCCCGAACGCCGGGAATACATAATCTACATACTGTCCGACTTCGATATAGTTCCTGCCGAACCTCGACAAGTCTTTTACGATGATGGTATTGATAACGCCCGTCTTGGCGTCATCCAACAGCCGTTGCACTTCGGGGCGCTGGAAGGTCGTGCCCGATACGCCGTCGTCTATGTATTCGTCGTGGATCTCAAAGCCGTGTTCTTCCGCGTACTTTCTGAGGATCGTCCGCTGGTTGTCTATGGATACCGACTCGCCCTGACGTTCGTCTTCTTGGGAAAGCCTGAGGTATAATCCCGCTATGTAATGTTTCTGTTTCATACTTTCACCTCGCATTTTGAGTAGTATACTGTACTGCGAGGGATTCCATTGTCTTTTCAAAGTCCTTGCCGCCGCGGAAATACCTGCGGACATAATAAGTCTTTCCATCCACGTTTTTCCGCTTACTTACAGACGGGGAAAAGAGGTGGCAATTCTTTTCATAATCCTCAATACCGCAAAATGTTTTACTCATATTTTTGTTCATTCAGTCAATCTCCTTTGATTTAATGATTTCTGTTTGCCTTTCGGCGGAGAAAAAACAAAACGGAACCGCAATGGTCGGTCTGTTTTTCGTAACGCTCTTTCTTTCCGTCAAGGGTTGCGGCAACGCAATGCACCTTGCCCTTGACGGAAAATGCGGTTTCGTTTACGCTCTCCGTCCGAAAGGAAAAAATGATTCAGTTGCGCTTGCACCGTTCTATCGTTTCATTGCATATCTTCCCTAAATCTTCCCCGTCTTTATAACAGTGAAAATCGTCAAAGAGAAGGTACTTTTGATTCTCCGCGTCCATTGGCAAAGCCAGGTCATCCTCGAATATGTCCGTCCGTATGTATGTTGGCACGTTCCGCGAATATACCAGCCTTTCCCCGCTCTTGCCGATGTATTTCATCAGGTAGTTTTTGGACAGTTCTATCTCCTTTTTCGTCCCCAACGGCTGACAGTCGTTCCGCCCGAACCGTTCGGAAAAATAACTGTTTTGCAAGGTCTTTTGCATGCGATGTGCTTTCGTACTGTAATCTTCCTTTTCGGTCATATTCTCGGGCATGGTCCCCTCGGGGATATAGAATATCCCATGGAAATGCAACCGCTTCTTTTCGGGAGAACGTTCCCATACGCCGATATACCGCCAGCCCCTGCGATGGGAGAAATGCCGCAGTGTTTGGGATAACTTTTTTTGGAAACTCTCTTCCGTGTGCTTTTCATCCGAGTATGTAAACGTGCAGAACCAATTCCACGGATTTAAGTTGACTTTCCTTGCCAGACGGGTCTTGCGCAAGAGTTCGTTCCGCTCTTTCCGTTCCATATTCTCCCGCACGTACCTTTCCGTTTCGGCTTTCGTGGAGAATGCTTCCGACAAATCTTGTACGATGTTTTTCAGTTTTTCCTTCTTGCGTTTGTCCTTATTTCCTTGAAACGCCTTTTCAAAGAGTTCTTTCTTTTTCTCTGCTTCGGGACATGGCGGAAATTGAGGGCGCATTTGTCTGCTATTCTTCTTTTGCACAATGGCAACGTAATGACTGCCGTCCGAATAGACTTTCGCATTCTTATACATTTTCTTCCTCCTTTATGGTAAGAATTTGCTGTAAGAACATACAGTATACAACATAAACCGGCAACCTAATTTCCTCTTTGAAAAAATTCTTTCTGCTTATTAGCCATAAAAACAAAGATTTTCGGACAGGTATGGTAAAACTTTCACGAAATTTTCAGATCAAAGTAAAAAATACTTTCATTTCAAGGAAAAACGTCCCCTCAAAATCCGAGGCGACCACGGAGCGAAACCGTATTCAGCCGACATAAAACCGAGGTAAACCGTAACAACAAAAAACCGTATACCCGAAAAAGGATATACGGTGAAAAAGACATTCCGTGCGGGGGAAAGCGGAGCCGGCCGAAAGCGGTTCAGCGGGGCGGCTCCGCTCCCGCACGGTAATTTTTTCGTTGGGTTGTGTTATGTTTGGTGGAACGGTTGAATAGGTAAAATAAAGCAGGCGCGCGACAGCGCGCCTGCGGCGCTTGTCTGGCGGCGCGCAGCGCCGCCACTTGTCTATGACAAGCTCACGCCTAACTGCCACCCTATTTTGGAAAGTTATATGAAAATAGGCAGACATCATTATGGTGGCTGCCTCTATGGTTGTATTGAATTTAATGAAATATCAAAGCGAGCCGTACAGAGAATAGTACCTTTGGCGGATACTTGCTTTCCTATGGTTTATCGTGCCTCTGCCGATTCCCAGTGCCGCGCATACTTCGGCTTGCCTCATCCCGTTCATATAGCAATTCAGGATGGCAAGTTCCAA
>ERZ1643247.826-NODE-826-length-33580-cov-28.837584_pt1 | contig 33580 bp, 14 predicted proteins | sample MGYA00579264_ERZ1643247 | MGnify/ENA primary metagenome ERZ1643247 (study PRJEB29033, sample SAMEA4952262) | chicken gut metagenome | biome: Broiler Chicken; feature: Gastrointestinal Tract; material: Caecum | place: Ireland | collected 2018 | study: Broiler... | reverse complement strand
ACAACAAGCGCAATTGGCAAAACCTCAATTTGAGAACTCGACCATGAAAACATACTTTTATAGTATATCAAAAAATAAAGAAAATTCCAAATAAAAAAACAATAGTCATGAAAAAATATGACCATTGTTTTAATTTATGAAGATTTTTATTTTTTCTTCTTTGAGCCTGCGTTAGAAAAGAACGCACAACCAGCACTTATAAGAGCAAAAACTGGCATCAAAATTATTGACCAGTAAACTGGACTAAGTCCGCCACTTATGAGGTCGCTGGAATAACTGCCATCATTACACATAACGATAACGGCAATCATGTAAAGCACACTTGTGACAAGCAGAGCAAGTGCCATAACTTTGAAAAGAAGACTTACAAAGTTTGCGATTGACTTGCTTTTGCAAAGTTTTGAGTCGGTGATAAGTTTGACAACACCCAAAACAACAACAAGGCAAGCCACGATTGCAGTTATAATAAGCATTGCTTTCATAAAGTCTGAAGCACCATCATAAAAGCCAAAACCAGACCACTCGTTAAGTGTTCCGCTCCAATCGCCAAGTCCAACACCTGCACTGACATTTGGCACTGCCATAAACACCAAAACAAGTCCGCCAAAGATGAGTGCGCCAAGTGTTAAAAGCGCATTTTTCATGCTATTACTCATATTTCCTCCTTTTAATTACTTTTATTTTAAACTATGAGGAAAATTTTGTCAAAGAATTTTGCAAGAAAAATTAAAAACAAACAATAATTCCTTTTTCCAAGGCGTAATAACTTGTTAATGCTTTCATTGGTATGATTTTTATATTTTTCGCATCGCATACTTTTTCAAGGTTAAGTTTTAACTCCTCTGCCTCTTTTTCGCCGTTGCAATGAGAAATTATAATCTTTCTTTCCTTGTCGCCCTTTAAAACATCTTTAATCATCACGGCAAGCTTTGGAAAAAGTTGTTTCGAGCCGATGATTTTTTTGATGATTTTAATTTCTCCTTCCACAGCCTTACATATCGGTTTTAGCGAAATGGTGGACGCAATAAACCCCGCAATCTTACTCATTCTGCCGTTGTTTACAAGATTATCGAATTTTTGAAGCACAAAAAAGAGCGTGCAATTATCTCTAAATTTCTCAATTTCAGAAACTATTGTTTCAAAATCTAAGCCAGAATTTATTAATTCCACAAGTTTATCAACAATAAGAATTTCCGTGCCAGAAACTGCCATAGAGTCAATAACATGCACGTGCGACGAACTTTTATATTCGTTTTTTGCAAGTATTGCGCTGTTATAACACCCTGAAAGCTTTTGTGTTATTGTGACCACAAAGGTGTATTCTGCTTTATCAAATTCTTTTAAAAATGATTCTGGTGCAGGGCAAGCACTGGAACTTTTTATTTTTGGTGTTTTCAAGTTTTTAAGCATTTCTTCAATGTCAACACCCTGTTCATCCACATATTCTTTATCTCCCACATTGATTTTAAGTGGCACAATTCTAAGCCCAATCTCTGAGCCGTCAAGATAGTCTGCGTCGATGTCTGAGCAACTATCCACAATTATTTGATATTTCATTTTTCCTCCAAAATTTTAATATGTTATATAAATAATTTTCAAAACGCTGGAAAGCACTTATTAATTTTTAAATTCAAGTGGCACAACTTCCACTTGAGAATAGTATAGCCTTGCGAACTGATGTCGCTTTTCTCGAATTTCCGTCCGCTCAAAGAAAAATTTATCCACCGCTTCCCAAATGAAAACCCATGAAGCGATTTCTAAAATGATGGAAATAATGTAGTTATCAAGAAGTGCAGTCTCCAGCACCAAAAATCCTAAGAATAAAATGCCAATCAAAAGCAAAATGAAGGAAATTTGTGCATTTCTTTTAAGTTTTCTTTCATAGTCTTCAAAATCTCGTTTAAAGCGAAGTTTAATGGCGTCTTCCACTTCTTTTTCGTCTATCTTATCCTTTTCGTTGACGAAAATTTTGATTCTAAGTTTACTTCTTAAAGGAATATTTTCCGCTTTTTTAACAATAAAACCTTCCAACTCTTCATTTAAAATTTCGTTGGTTTCGTAGTTATAATCTGAAAAGATTTCCTTTGGAGACTCAGCCTTCACATTGATTGTTTCAATGTCGCCAAAGTCTTTTTTTATCTTAATCTCTTTTTTGAGTTTATTGACATCTTCGTTTAACATAAATCCTCAACTTGATTATATCATGTTTTTAAATTTTGCGAAAATGATTTTCAATATTTCTTTACTTTTTTTGTCGTTTTTGCTATTATGAATTTAATAATTAATATGATACTTTGGAGAAAATATGCTAAATTTCACTTTTTACGATTGGCTAATTGAAAATGAACAAGCTTTAGGAACAGGTCCAGGGCTGTGGTGTCCGCTTCATATCATTTTGATTGTGGCACTTTTTGCATGGCTTGTTTGTGCTTTCTTTTTGTTTAGAAAATATAAAAAATTCGCTTTAAAACTCACCTTTTGGCTTTGTTTTGTTATGCTTTTCTTCCGAATTTTCAGAATGACGCTTCTTCTTGTCAGTGGCAAGCAGAGTTTTGTGGAGGTTTTGCCATGGCATTTGTGTCATCTTATGGCGTTTGTCTTTCCCATCTTTTACCTCTTTAAAATCAAAAAGTTTTTCTTGCCAGTTTTAGTTGTCACATTTTTTGGCGGAATTTTAACATTTTTGTTTGGAGATTATTATTATCTTTCCACTCTTTCCTTTTTGCACTATGAAAGTTTACTTCTCCACTTTGTTATGCCAACGGTGGTTATTGCGTGCGTGGCAAGTGGATATTTTAAAGTTCGCGTGAAAGATTTTTGGCAAGCATACATCGGCATTGCCCTTATCGCTCTTTGGTCATCGCTTGGAAATGCACTTGTTGAAGGTGCAAACTTCTTATATCTAAAAGAAAACGGTCTTCCTTTCACCCTGTTTGGTTGGCATTTTTACTTCACCTATTTTGTGCTTATTCTCGTCTGCTCAGTTGTGGCAATCACGCCGTTTGTTATCTATGAACATATAAAAAAGAAAAAGCGGACAAGTTTCGACATTATCATGGAAACCATCCGCGATGAGAACTTTAAAACATCTTAGAATAAAATTTAAAACACAAAGATAAGTTTGTTTCTATTGAAATTGTGTTTCACATGAAATTTTCTTAAAACATAAGTAAAAAAGAAAGGAGATTTTATGAGAAATGCATACACACTTATGGAAGGCAACGTCAACACCATGGCACAAAACACACGCCTTGACATCATCGGCGAACTTGATGCCATAATTCAATATGAAACGCACATTAATAGCAGTGTCGACCCAGTTTATCGAAGCACTCTTCAAGACATCGTTAATGAAGAAAAAGTGCACGTCGGTCAACTTTTTGGACTTTTATTTATGTTGGACCCTGCAAGCAAAGAATATTTTGAAAAAGGCTTAAATGAGTTTACTAAACAAAGCACAATGAATTATAAAAACTAATTTTATTTATTAGTCGTTTGCGGTTATCACAATGTCCGCGCCAGTGTTTAGCACATTTTTAATCACAACTTCGCCGAATTTCGCATCTTTTAGGCGGAGTTTTTCTATTTCTTTCATAACATCAAAAATCATGCTTTTTGGCACTGCCACCGTGGTTTTGCATGACTTAACCCCTTTCTCAGTTTTAACAGAACTTGTCACAATTCGCTTTGGACACGTGAGTTCCTCGTTTGCAAACACCACTCCGCGTTGGCAGTTATTTCCTGTGACCGTTATCTTGTTGCCGTCCTTTGTGACGTGCAAACTGCAACCAAGAGGGCACATTATGCAGGTCAACTCTCTTGTTTCCATATCACTCCACCTCCAAAACAACTTCTTTCTTCACGCCTTTTTTGGAAAAACTAATGGTCATCATCTCACCTGGAACGCCAGCAAGCACAAATTTTTTTGCCACCTCTTTCCCTTCGCTTAGAACCTTTATCCACTTCCTGACGATCTTGTTTTTAAGGCGGAATTTCATTTCCACATCCTCATCGCCCTCGAAAAGTGTGTAAGGCAAAACATAGGCAAAGTCAGAAGAATGTTTAACTTCAATTAAATTGCCATCGTTTAACTTATTTTGAGCGTAAAGGCTGGCAAAAAGCCCAACTTGCTTTCCTTCCAGTGCCACGTTATCAACAAGGTCATGAACATGCAAGATGTTGCCACAAGAAAACATCCAAGGTTTGTCTGTTTGATAGTGTTCATTGACAAACGCGCCATTGGTTTTTGGGTTCACTTTGATGTCCGTCAAATTTTGCATTTCGGGAATCAAACCCACCGACAAGATAACGGTGTCGCACTTTAAAAACTTTTTTGTTTCTTCTTTTTTGTTAAAATGTTCGTCCACTTCACCATAATAGACGCCTTCCACTCTATCTTTCCCAACCACTTCAAAAATGGTGGTGTTATAGTATAGTGGAATGTTGAAGTCGTCAAGGCATTGCAAAATGTTGCGCCTAAGCCCGCTTGATGTGGAATTGATTTCAAACACCGCGTGCACGCGCGCGCCTTCCAAAGTTAACCTTCTTGCCATGATAAGCCCAATGTCGCCACTGCCTAAAATGACAACATCTTTTCCCACCATTTTGCCGTCGATGTTAACCATTTTTTGCGCCGTGCCTGCCGTTATCACACCCATTGGTCTTGTGCCGTTGAGGTTGATGTTTCCAGCCGTTCGCTCCCTGCAACCCATGGCGATTATGCACGCTTTAAATGAGATGTCGAACGCGCCTTTCTCGCCGATTACCGAAACTTTTTTCTCGCCAAAAGTTGTGACAAGGGTGTTTGTTAAAACTTTGATGTTCTTATCCTTTTCCACCATTTCGCGAAAGCGATGCGCAAACTCTGGGCCAGTTAGTTCCTCTTTAAAATAATGAAGCCCAAAGCCGTTGTGGATGCACTGATTTAAAATTCCTCCAAGCACATGGTCGCGTTCCACCAAAACCACCTTGCTGTTATTCTGTGAAGCAGAAAGTGCGGCGCTCATGCCAGCAGGGCCACCGCCAATCACCAAAACGTCAGTTTTCATTTTTCACCTCCCTGATGTTGCCATAAGCCACTTCGCTTCCCCTGTTTTCTTTAAGCACCTCTTCATACTTAATGTTACGAACATCTTTAATTAAGTTTACCACTTTTGTGAAACAAAAACCGCCTTGACAAATGCCCATACCCGCGTTTGTTCTTCGTTTCACGCCGTCGACCGAGCGAATTTTAAGAGGTCTATTAAGCGTGTTTATCACATCGCCCTTAGTTATCTTTTCGCACTTGCAAACAATTTCGCCATAGTCTTTGTTTTGCTTAATCATTTCGTTTTGCGTTTCTTCGTCATAGTCTTTTAAAAGTTTGATTTCCTTTAATCTTTTCAAATTTTTCTTCTCTTCAAGATTGAAGCCAAGAAGCGTTGCCACCATGTTTGCAATGGCTGGCGCACTTGTTAACCCAGGCGAGCAAATTCCCGCTATGTTGATAACATTTTTCACTTTTTTGCTTTTTTCAATGATAAAATCTTCTCCGCAAATTATGCGTATGCCAGAAAATTCGCGTATTGCATTTTTGAAGTTGATGTTTGGAATGATGTTTTTTGCCTTTTCCTTGATGTCGTTTAGGCCTAAGTCAGTTGTGACAGTTTCATTTTCACTTCTTTCGCTGGTTGGACCAACAAGAAAATTGCCGTCGACTGTTGGCGTGATTAAAACGCCTTTACCTTTCTTGGTTGGAAGAGGGAAAATTGTGCAAGGAACATTTAGGTTTGCGGTTTTGGAAAAAACAAAATATTCGCCTCGCCTAAACTGAATTTCATATTCCTCACTTCCCAAAATTTTTGCGATGTCGTTGTATCCCGCGCCTGCAGAATTAACAATATTCAAAGCATGGAAAGTGTTTTTCTTTGTTTTTATGATAAATTCGCCTTTAACCTTTTTAACGCTTTCAATATCTTCCTCTAAAAACACTTCTCCGCCATTTATTATCCCTTCTTCGCAAAGGTTAATGGTGAGTAAATATGGGCTAACTATGCACGAAGTTTTGGCATAAAGCGCGCAAGATATACTATCCGAAATATCAGGCACAAGTTGTTTAATTTTATCTCTATTTAAAATCTCCAATTTCTTAACACCGTTTTGTTTTCCTCGCTCGTAAAGGGTTTTGATTTTTTCCATATCGTCGCCAACAACAAGTGCACCACAGTTTTTAATAGGCACATTAAGGCGCCTGCATAGTTTTGGAAAAAGCTCACTTCCCTCCACATTGAGTTTCGCTTTCAGCGTGTTTGGCATTGGGTCATAGCCCGCGTGCACAATTCCACTGTTTGCCTTGCTAGCTCCAGTTGCAACATCGCTTGCCTTATCAAGAAGTGCCACACTATTGCCAAGGCGGACAAGTTTATTGAAAATTGATGCACCAACAACACCACCGCCGATAACAACACAATCGTAAGTTTTCATATCTTCTCCTTATAAGCATAATTTTAACTTTTTAAAAAATCTTTGTCAAACAAATAAAAAAAGATAGAAAAATGTTTCCTATTTTTTTGAAATTATGGTAGAATAAGTGATATGAGGAGAATATGAGAAAATTTATCTTAGGCCTCGACGAAGGCACAACAAGTGCGAGAAGTGTTCTTTATGATGTTGATAAGCATCAAATTGTGGACATTCAAAGCAAAACCTTTCATCAATACTATCCAGAAAGTGGATATGTAGAGCAAGATGCCACAGAAATTTTAAACGCCATTCTTTCCACCTCGAAAACTGTTTTGACAAGGTGTAAGGTGCAGAAAGAGGAACTTTTGGGCGTTGGCTTAACAAATCAGCGTGAAACGATTGTGGCTTGGAACAAAACCACCTTAAAACCAATTTATAATGCGATTGTTTGGCAGTGCAGACGCACAACAAAATATATCAAATCGCTTCCGCTTCGCATAAAAAATATGATAAAGGAAAAAACAGGGCTGATTGCTGACCCATATTTTTCTGCCTCGAAAATGAAATGGATTATGGATAATGTGAAAGAGGCAAAAAAACTGGCTAAAGAAGATAATTTGTGTTTCGGCACGATTGATGCCTACATAGCCACCGCCTTAACTGGAAACTTTGTTACCGACACAACAAACGCCTCACGCACCATGCTTATGAACTTGAAAACTCTAGATTGGGACGAGGAACTTCTTGAATTCTTCAAAATTCCACGCTCCACCCTTCCAAAAATCCTGCCTTGCGACAGCGTGTTTGGAAAAGTGAAAAAGTTTTTTGGTGCTCCACTTTGCGCCATGATTGGTGACCAGCAGTCAAGCATGATTGGTCAGGGTTCAATTTCGTATGGAAGCACAAAAGTGACCTACGGCACTGGAGGTTTCATTTTAACTAATATTGGGCAAAATTTAGATAAAGAATATGACAAACTTTTGCTGACTGTTGCCTCAACACTTGGTGGCGTAACGGAATACGCTGTGGAAGGAAGCATATACAGTGCGTGCAGTGGGCTTAACTTTTTGAAGCACAACTTAAATCTTTTCGACGATGTTCGAAAAACCAGCGAAATGGCGTTTTCCTTAAAAGATAATGAAGGGGTCTATTTTGTGCCAGCGTTCACAGGTCTTGGCGCGCCATATTGGAATAACGATGCACGCGGAGAGATTTCTGGCATCACTTTTGCCACTCAAAAGGCACACATTGTGAGAGCGATGCTTGAGAGCATGGCATACAACACCAAGGCGGTCTTTGACGAGATGAGAAAAAATAAACTTAAATTTTCACTTATCTCTGTGGACGGTGGTGGAAGCAATAACGACTTTTTGTTGCAGTTTCTTGCAGATATGTTAAATCATGATGTGGTCAGAAGCAAGAACTCAGAAGCAACTGTTATGGGCGCAATTTTTGTGGCAATGTTGTCGCTTAAAATCATCGACAAAGAAACAATTTTGAAATTGACAAGCGGAAAAGAGGTTTTTGTTCCTAAGATGACAGAAGCACAAAGAAATATGTTTTATGACGGCTGGATTAAAGCTGTTAAAAAAGTTTAAGGAGGAAAAAATGGCAGAAGAAACAAAAATTGAAACACAAGAAAATGAAGTAAAGGAAGAAGTGAAAGAAAAAAAGGCTAAAAAAGCAAAAGTGGCAAAAAACAAAACAACAAAAGCAACAGAAAAAGTTGCAAAGAAAGAAACAAAAAAAGAAAGCACAAAAACAACAGCAAAAAAAGTTAAAAAGGAAAGTGCTGAAAAAGTCGCAACCGTGGAAGCCACAAATGCGGTTAAAGAGAAAAAAACAAAGCAGGAAATTTATGATGTGTTGGAAGTTGAGGGCTATCATCACCTAAAACTTTACACCTATGTTTACGACAAAATCAAAAATCCTAAGGCCGTTGTGCTTATCATTCATGGAATGATGGAACACGCAGGAAGATACTACGATTTTGCCAAATTCTTAAATGATAATGGCTACATAGTTGTTGCCAACGACCTTCGCGGGCATGGCCACAGTGCTATCGACAAAAAATACGGTGTGGGCGAAAAAGACATCTATGCTGAAACTGTGCAAGACGAAATCATCATCCTGGAAAAACTTAAAGACGCCTACGAACTTCCAATTTATCTTTTTGGTCACTCCTACGGCTCCATGCTCAGCCAAGCAATCATTCAAAACACTGATGTTGTGGAAAAATGTGTGCTTTGCGGAACGGCAAATGGTTCAAGTGGCATTATGAAACTTGGCGGAACAACAGCAAAGTTTCTTGGCATGTTTAAAGGCGAAAATGCTGGCGGTGGTTTGATTGAAAAAATGTGCATCAAAAACTATGGTAAAAAATTTGAAAATGGCAACTGGCTATCGCGCGATGAAGAGGTGTTTAAGAAATATGTTGAAGATGAGATGTGCGGTGGCTCTTTCCCCTTCAGTTTCTATAAAAGTATGCTAATAAACATGAAAAAAGTCAACCACGGCATCAACAAGATTGGCAAGAAAAAAGTGTTTTTAATTGCTGGTGAGAAAGACCCTGTTGGCTCGAATGGCAAGCAAGTGACAAACCTTAACAAACTTTATCTTAAAAACAACATCGACTCGCGTTGCAAAATCTATCCAGAGTGCCGTCATGAACTTTTAAATGAATTAAATAAAGACGAAGTTTATAAGGATGTTTTAGATTTTTACAACAACTAATGGTTATTACGCCTAAAAGGCGAGAAATAACAAATTTAATTAAGGAGGAAATATGATTGGAAGTATTATTTTTGTGGTGCTGTCGATGGTTATCTGCGTGGCGTTTTGTGTGCTTCGCGCTCAGAAAGCAACCTTCTATTCACTTACGCTGAAAATCTTGGCATCGCTGTGCTTCATTTTTGCTGGCATCTTAGCACTCACTGTTGTTGGCTGGGGAACGGTTGGCATAATGATTATTGTGGGCATGGTGTTTGGGCTTATTGGCGACATTGTGCTTGACCTTAAAATTATGTATCCAGAGAAAAACGACACCTACTTTTTGATTGGCACAGGTTCCTTTGCAGTTGGACATGTTTTCTACTTCATTGCAGGGCTTTTAACAATGCTTGACAGCGGAAATGCCATTTCGCTATGCTGGGCAATTCCAGTTGCGCTTGTGCTTGCAGGTGTTTTAACCCTTGGCATCATGCTTTCATCCAAAAAAATGGGCATGGATTTTGGCAAGGTTAAATGGGCAGTTGTTTCGTATAGCGTTGTGTTGTCGTTTATGTTCTTCTTCTCTTGCTTTGTGGCAATCTTTAACACTATGTTTTGGATTTTTGCTGCTGGTATGCTTGTGTTCTTACTTTCCGACCTTGTGCTTTCCATGCAATACTTTGGCGGAAAAGACCAAAAGATTTTCATCTACATCAACCACATACTTTACTATCTTGCTCAATGTATGTTTGCACTCTTCATGTTGTTTGGGCTTTAATTATGAAAATAAGACAAGAACGCGAAGATGACTTTCAAGAGGTTCAAAGCCTTGTTAAACGGGCATTTCTTAGCGCAAAACACAGCGACGGTAACGAGCAAGATTTAGTGAAAAAGTTAAGAAAAAGTTCGGCTTTTGTGGAACAACTTTCTTTGGTCTGTGAAGATGATGGAAGAATTTGCGGATATATCCTTTTCACCAAAAACAGAATTGGAAGCGAGATTGGCTTAACTCTTGCGCCTGTTGCAGTTGAGCCTAAACTTCAAAAAAGAGGATTGGGCAGGCTTCTTATTAAGCGTGGGCTTCAAATTGCCAAAACCATGGGCTTCAACTTTGTGTGTGTTTTGGGAGATAGCGAATACTATTCTCGCTTTGGTTTTAAAAAAGCAAGTTTTTGGAAAATCTATCCACCTTTTGAGGTTGAAGATAAAAACTTTATGGCGCTAAGTTTAGACGACAGTGAAGAATATTTAGATGCCACCCTTGAATATCCAAAAGAATTCAACATTAAAAATAAATAATATATTTTAAACTATTTTATAAAATAAATTTTAATTAAAATCATAAATAATTAAAAACACAAAAAATCGGTTTTATAATGCAAAAAAATCACTAAAATTAATTTTTTAGTGATTTTTTTTAATTATTATTTAAATATTTTTATTTCTAATTTTCTCGTTTAGATTTTTTCTTATCTTTTGAATTTTTAAATTAAAGCGTTCAAGAAAAATATCTTGCACTTCTTCAAAAATCTCTTCCTTAGTTTTTGTTGCATCCAGCACAACCACGCGGTCGGGATTATCATGGGCAATTTGAAGATATCCTGCACGAACCTTGTTGTGATAGCTTTCGCCTTTGCTTTCAATTCGGTCAAGCGTTTTTAGGTTAACATCTGCATTTTTTCGCTTAATGCCGTCTTCATAACTTATGTCAAAAATAATGGTCAAATCTGGCACACAACCATCAATTGCAAACTTGGTTATTTCTTCAATTTCTTTAACCTCCAAGTTTCCAGCATAGCCTTGATAAGCAAAAGAGGAATCATAAAATCTGTCAAGTATCACCACTTTGCCTTGTTCCAAACTTGGTTTAACAACTTCGGCAACGTGCTGAGCGCGTGCACTACTAAACAACAAAAACTCCGCTTTTGAAGTTATTTCGCTTTTAGAGCTTAATAGCACCTTTCTTATCTCTTCACAAACTGGCGTTCCTCCTGGCTCGCGTGAAACCACAAACCTAAATTTATTTTTCTTCAAAAATTCGGTGAAGAGTTTTATCTGTGTGCTTTTACCGCACCCTTCACCTCCTTCAAAGGTGACTAAAAATCCTTTGTTCATATCTCTCCTTAGGAAACAAAAAGGCAAAATAAATTTGCCTTTTCATGCTTAAAATCTAATTACTTATTGCAATTGCAATCGTCGTGTTCGCAACCGCAGTCGTCCACAATTTCGTATAGATATTTATCCAAACGCTCTTGCTTATAGAAATTCTCTGGCATAAGTTCAGTGGTGAAATATCCCGCTGGAGCCATTAAAACTTCTGGAATTCTGTTAACAACCGATGCGCAAGTCAGTTCCACAGTGTTTGGTCTGTCGATAACCACTCTTGTGCTTGGTTCGCCCTCGATTGTCCAATCATTTCTGTCGAACTCGTCCTTATCATAAACCTTGCCGATGCATTGGCTTTCAATAACAATTCCCTCTTTTGTTTCGGTTGTCACAACAGCGCTCATGCCCGTTGCGTGACCTTTTGGAATGGTCATTTTAAGTGTGGAGCTATAGATTTCCTTTTTAGCAACCTGTGGCACACATTTTTGATATTGTCTTGTCACATGAAGCCCAAGTTTACTGCAAAGCCAACCGTTGACATTCCACATATAACTTGGAGAATATTTTCCTTTATTTATGATTTTCTTTCTCTCTTCGTCAGAAATTCTGTCTGCTGATGCTACTTGCTCGTCAAATTCCTTCAAACTGAGACCTGCGCCATGTACCCTTGCCAGTGCAATGCCATAGTCCTCCACATTATAGGAACTTGAACCAACAATTTTGGTGATTTTGTGTGTTGCACCCGCAAGCACGCTGATTAAATTTCCCCAGAAAACATCTTGATAGCCACTTCCGCAAATTGTGCAACCATTTTCCATGGCAAGTTCATCAATTTGCTTAAAGAGTTTTGGATTGCTGTTTTGTGGGAAGAAAGCCTCCTCACAAGTTGTGATTGCGTTAACTCCGCATTTTGCGCAAGTTAGTAGCGCCTCTCCAACATCAGCAAGCAAACTCATTGTGGTGACAATAACGATGTCAACCGAATGTGATTTAAGGTATTTTTCAAAATTTTTGGAATCTTGAATTTTTACCTTATACTCCTTTCCATCGCCGATTATCTCGCCGATATCTTTGCCAAATTTTTCACTGTCGCAGTCAAAAGCGCCAACAATCATTGCGCCCTTTTCAAAAACATAGCGCATGGTGTATTTGCTCATTTTGCCACAGCCGTATTGAACAACTCTAATTTTACTCATACATAACCTCCAAATTTATTTTAATATAATTTTAAAAAAATATCAAACAAATTCAAAAGAAAATAAAAAAGACTTAGCATTTTTTTGCTAAGCCCTTTTTGATTATTTAGTTGCTATTTTTTCCTTGTCCTTATCCTTTTTCTTTTTCACAATGATAATGATGATTATTATGATTATGAGTAAGATGATAAGAGCAATGATTATCCATAGCCACCAGCCGATGCCACCGCCTGTTGATTGCCATACAGCATAGAGTTGTAAGTTATTATTACCCATAACAACAGTTGCGCCATCAGTGTAAACCACTTCGCCGTTTGGAGAAGTTGCCCAGCCTAAGAACTCATAGCCATCACGAGTGAAGGTGTTAAGTCTAAGTGTCACTTCTTCGCCAAAGGAGTAAGGGGTTGATGGAATAACTTCGCCGTCTGCGCCGTTTGGGTTATAGTAAATCCAAACTAAGAGTTGGCTGGTTTCCACAATAAGACCGAATTGTTCGGATGGAAGCGTGATGCTAAACTCTGGACTCGACGAGCCATCGATTATTGTTGAACCTTCGGTTGCATATCTAATTCCGTCGAAGATGTAACCTTCTTGCATATCAACAGTGAAGGTGATAACATCGGTGTAAAGACCTCTATATTCATATACGCCCTCATTTTCTCCGCCAAGAACAGTGCCGTATGCAGAGTTAACTTCAAAGCGCTCTATTCCTTCGCCAAGTTCGATTGTGAAGGAAACTTGGTTCAAGTTGAAGTAAATTTCAATCACAGTGGATTCGTCACCGTTGATTGTTGGGTTATCGCCGTTAACAACATGGTCTAATCTGTAGCCTAAGTCGGCTGAAACGGTGTATTCAGCATAATCGATAACAGAATTTGTTTGACCTGTAAGCACAATAGGTTCGCCATATAAGGTGTAGCCATTATCGCTTGTGACACCCAAAGTTTGTCGGTAAATCAAGATTGTGTATTCCGCTTCGCCAACAGCGCTATACCACTTAGCCGTGAGTGGGTAAGCCTCTCCGCCATTTTCTTCGATGATCGCTACAATTTCATTAATTAAATCAAGTGTGAGCGTGAAACTGTAGGATGCTGTTTGCGAGTTATCAAGATTTTCCACAACATAAAGTTCTTCACCAGAAATTGTGTCGAGAATTTCATCGCCAATCACAAGTTCAAGTCTATCAACAACATAACCTGGGTTAGTTGTCATGGAAAGTTCAACTTCTTGACCATAGACATACTCGTCCTCACCAGTTGTGTCGTCAATTCTGTCGCCGTCATCGATGTCGATTGAGATATCCACTCTCACTCTGTTGATTTCAAACACGATGATGGTTGAGCCATTTCCATTGATACGCAAACCGCCATCACCGTCTGGCAAGATTTTTTCTCCACCTTCCAAAGCGTAGAAGTTATAGTCTTGCATATTATAGCCTTGGAATTGTTGTTCGAATGTTGTGTAGCCTGCAAGTTGCTCGATGTTTGTTATGAACATATCTTTAAGGCTCTTGATTTCCCATTCTTGTGTTTCATCGTTGTATCTGCCAAGTTCAGTCATATATTCGTTTGCTTCTGCTTGTAGGCGTTCGTTGCCTATACTATTTGCATCCCATGGCAATCTTGTGTAAGAACCATCTTCTGTTTCAAGGTAGTAGTTAACAGCATAGTTAACAAGACGAGGTGTAACTGTGATTGTGACTTCAACATCATCGTTAATTGCTGTGAAGGTTAAGGTTTGACCATCAACGAGTTCATCTGTCACATTGGTGTTGTCGATTTCAAAACCAACAAATGTGAAGCCTTCCATCATTTCAAAGGAGATTTGAACTTGTTGCCCTTGATAGATGTTATAGGTGTAGGAAGAAATTGGTTGAGTGTATGTGCCGTCTAAGCGAACTTCAATTGTGTCGGTCAAGATACCACTATTCGCATCAACAAGTGATAAGGTTAATTTATGGTCTTGACGAGCAAAGTAGATGTAAACCACAGTTGAACCGTCGCCTGCAATGTAAGCAGGAGTTTCTGTTAATGATGTGCCAACTGCAAAGTAGCCTGGACGCTCGGAAACGGTCATACCCTCAACATAGCCAATCATATCCTCAGTAAGTAGTGCGTCGGTTGTGCCTTGTTTTGTGATTTCAATATCCATTCCTTCTTCAAAGCCAGAGCCGTCTGCCGTTCTAAATCTGTAAACAACAGTGTAGGAAGTGTTGGTGTTTGCAGAGATGTTGATGTTGATTGTGAACGCATTAGTTGGCATTGTGAAAGTGATTGTGTATGGATTTGTTCCGCTTTGGTCAATTAAGTCTTCAATTGGTTCGCCATCTTCGTCGGTTGCGGTGAAGGAGTTAAGCGAGTAGCCAAGAGAAACTTCAACTTCCACGGAAACCTCGCCACCCCACCTATATGAAGTGTTTTCAGGAACTTGCTCTAAACCTGCAGGAGAATTAGAAGCAAAGGAAACAAGATAGGTTTGTCTGTCATAGTAGAATCTAATTGTGGTTGAGCCGTCGGCAGAGATAATGTTGTTGTCGTCAGCATAGTCTTCTCCGTCGGTGACATAAAGCGACAAGTCAACACTTTGACCTTGTAAGTAGGATTCAACAATTCTTCTTGCACTTGCTGTGTCGATTGGAGCGTCTGTTGTGCCAGTGCCAGTTGTTCTGTATGTTGTTTCTCCAGCCTCAACATATTCGCCATTTTCGTCTGCAAGATAGATTTCAATGTTGAATGGTGTGTTGGTGTTAGGTTGAGCGGTCACTGTCACATAAACATCTTCTGCTGGCATACTTGCAAGCACTCCGCCCTCGATTGGCGAGCCACTATACATGAACACTGGTGTGTTGTATCCAGCAATAGGTGTTGCCGTGAAGGTGACGCTGTCGCCATAGTATGCACTATATTTCAAGTAGCCTTCTTCGCCCTCTTCAAGTTCTTCTTCAAGGTGGAAAGCGTCAGTCGTTATTTCTGCACTTTCAATTCCTGTTCCAATTGAGATGTAGATGTTATATCTTTCTCTTGCAAAGTAAACTCTAATTTCAGTTGTGCCGTCATAGGACACGGTTTGAGAGTCTTGCTCGGAAGAATCATAGTGGAAGCCTTCCATGCTGTCGTAACGCGAGCCTGAAATGAAGTTATCGTAAATATATTGAGAATTGATCACTGTGCCAGTTTCAGCAGTGGTTTCAATGTCGTCAACATCGATAACATTTTCCACAATTTCTTCATCGTATTCGCCCTCGGTTGATTGAAGAACAATCTTAACTTGAACGTCAACTTCGCCTGCTGACCAAATCACATAGAAGTGAACATTCTCGTTATTATTCAAGGTCAATTTTGAAACTTCCAGCGTTTCGGTTTCGTCGAGTGGATAATCTTGACGAGTTGGTTCTCCCTCTACGCTTTCAATCTCTCTATACCAACCAGCGAACACGAAGCCCTCGTTAACAAAGGCGCTAAATCTTGAATCGGTGAATGCTGGAATTGTGTATAGCTCTTCATATGCAATATGTTCAAGTCTAACAGGAGTTATTGTGTCGTCTTCGTTTGCGTGAAGAACGATGTTATAGTAAACGGTTTCCCAAACAGGATAAAGTGTTTCCTCTCCGTCAACATCACTTGTAAGGTTATAAGCATAATATGCTTGTTCATCTTCAACATAGAAGACTCCACTTGATGTTGTTAAATCGATTTCAGCTTTTGTTGCCACGGTTTGAACAACACTCTCGCCACCAGACGATAATGCCCAGCCAACAAAGTAATATCCCTCGCGAGTGAAGATGTTGTCGGTAAGCTCTGTGAGAACATCATATCTTGTTGAAATTGGATCCATCGACTCGCTTTCTGGAGAGTTTGGTGAAGAGAAGTTGATGGTGTAGGAATTAGCCGACCAAACTGCATAGAGGTTGAGGTCCTCTGTCCAAGTGTATGCAGGAATGTCTGCCATATCCGCATATTCAACTTCTTCGCCTTCTGCCTCTAATGCCCAGCCAGTGAAGGTGTAGCCAGTGTGTGTGAAGAGCCTTGAAACTGCTGTGAGCGAGAAGGATGCAAGATAATGAACTTCTTGCGAGTCGTTTGTTGCATCTGTTTCTTTGAAGTTGTCGTGATAGATAACATTATAAACATCTGTTTCACTTTCCACAGTGAAGGTATGTCCGCTTTCTGTGCCACTATTGGTGGTTAAGGTGTTTGCGTCAATATCTTCCTCTGTCCAAGTGTTAATGATAGAATCGCTATCTTCTTCTGTGAACGCACCAAACACATAGCCATCTGCAAAGTAAGCAGTGATTGTGATATCTGTGCCAAACACGGTTTCAATGCTGTTTTCGCCTTCGCCAGAATATGCGAATTGTTGCGTTGAGAAGTCGTCAGCTGAAGTGTAGGAAACTTCAATTCTATCTACCCCTGTGCCAATTTCAAAGTTATATGAAATTGTGTTTCTTGTGAAGGAAACGGTGATTTCTGTTGAGCCGTCTCCATTAATTGTGAGGTCTTGTTCACCAAATCCACCAAAGGTGAAGCCAAGATGCTCGTTTTCAATTTGGTCGCCGATTGAGGTGTCTTGAAGTGCTTCAATCAAAGCGTCAAGTGCATCCTCTTCGGTTATCTCTTCGCCAGTTGTGCCAGTCAAAGTGATTTCTTTTTCGTTTGTTGTGCCGTCTTTATCTTGAACGCTGACAACAATTGTGAACGCGGTGTTGGTGTTTGCAGTCCAGTTTGCAACTGCGGTCAGATTTTCAAGATAGTTAAATGTGAACGAATCGCCATCATCAAATTCTTCTGGAACTTCATTTATTGTTATTGTCCAGTTAGAGAAGGTGTAGCCAGCATTGATAAATCTGTTATCTGTAAGGTTTGCCGTCTCAAGATACTCAAAGGTTTGAGTGTAGGATGTTGTTGCTCCGTCGCCTTCAGCAGTTCCGCCGTTGCCTTTAAATGTGATTGTGAAAGTCCTAGCCTTTGAAGTGCCGTTCACGGTCACATTGCCAGCAGGCATTGTGAAAGAGTTAGCCGTTATTATCACATCTGACGATGTCCAAGAGTCGAATTCATAGCCGATAACCATTTGTGGAGTGCCGATTGTCACAGATGAGGTGTAAAGCACTTCGGCTGTGAAGGTATTGTCTTCAAAGTTTCCGCTTCTCATAAACGCGCCAGTTGCACTGATTTGTGAGAAGTGTGTGTCGCCGATTATTGTGAGCGTGAAGTAGTCAAGATCATAGTAAACTTCAAGCACAAGTGCGCCGTCTGCTGTCACTTGACCTGAAAGAGTGGAAGCTCCTGTGTTAAGAACATATCCAGTTTCAAGATACTTATTGCCATCGATTGTGACAACAGCGTCGGTTGTGTAAGACAGATTCTCATCAGTTTCGCTGAGCGAGTATGTGAGCTCGCCGTCAACAATTGATTGTGTGTAGTATTGAACGGTGTAGGTTGAATTGCCTGCCGACCAAACTGCATAGAGGTTAAGTGGAGCATTGCCAAAGGTGATTGTGATGTCGTTTTCGTCAGCATAGCTATAGGTTACGCGCTTAATTAGTGCATCTTCTTCACTTGTTGCCCAACCTAAGAACTCATATCCCTCAAGAGTCCAGCCCTCGAAATTGCTAATGTGTTTAATTGTGTATTCTTGCCCATAAGTTGCCGTTTCTGGCCCACTTGTTGCTTGAACTTCGTCGTTATAGAAGTTATAGTAGTAAACTTCAAAGGTGTTAACTTCAATGTTCACTGTGATGTCTAAGTCAAAGTCTGGCATAGAGGTCAGAAGATATCCGCCGTTTTCGGCATCAGCCGTCAAGGTGAACAATCTAACATCGCCGATATAATAGCCGTTATCTTCACTGTTAAAGGTGAGTTCAATTGAATCGCCATCAAGTCCAGCATAGGCATTTGCAATGCCAGTGTTGGTTGTGCGTGTTGCTGTGATTGTGAAGGATTCAATATGATAACCTTCTTGAAGCGTGATGTTAAGCCTTACCTCAGCGCCATAAAGAACTGAGTAGTATGTGCCAAGATTGATAACGCTTCCTTCAACAACACCGTTTGCCGTGAGTTCGCCATCAAGCCCAACAGTGTCGCCTACAGATTGAAGTGTTAAGTTATAGTGGAATCTGTTGTAAAGCACATAAACTGTGGAATAGGTGCCCTCTTCGCTTTCTGCAATGTTGTTGTTGTAGATAACTTCAAAGGTTGCAGAGCCACCAGTTAAACTGTCGGAAATGGAAGAGCGTTGGAAACCATTATAGGAAACAACTCCGTCATTTGCGCGCTCAAGTTGAATGATGTAGTCAGGGTCGATGATGTGTCCAGTTTCTGCGCCGTCTAAAATTGTTCTTTCAACTTCCACATAGGCTGTGTCCTCAACATTTCTTTGTGCGTAAATCACTAAGATTTGAGCATCAGTCTTTGGAGTTGTTGTGATGTTAATCTCGGTGTTTTCATGAAGTGCGTCTATGCGATAGATAAGTGTTCCAGTGTCATTTGTCACTGCTGTGCCAGTGCTTGAAACATCTGCAAAATCATAGCCAGCCATAACAGCATTTGTGAGGTCGATTTCAATCGCGTCGTCATAGTTAAGCCTTGAAATTGTGTCAACATCTCTAACAGAGCCGTTAACTCTAAGCACGATTTCGTCGCCATTGATACCTCTGTCATAGTGAACAACAAAAGTAAGTGCGTCTGCCGACCAAACTGCATAAAGGTCAAAGCCCGGAGCATATTCAGTCATTGTGTAAGGAGCGTTTCCAGCATACGAATATTCGCCCTCTTCTGCTTGTTCTCTTGTTGTTGCCCAACCCATAAACTCGTAGCCATCACGAGTGAAGGTGTCGCTGGCAAGAAGGTTGAGTGCCGTGTTATAGAAACCTTTTTGAGTTGTGGTTTCAGTGTCGTCAGCATCATAGTTTCTGTGATATGTGATTGTGAACTCTCTTGCATTCACAGTTGCCCTGATGGAAACATTTTCGTCAATCATTGTGAAGGTGTCAGCGTCGATGGATATTGCACTTAGTGTGGAATATTCGTCGAATTCATAACCAGCATTTGAAATCTCATAGTCGAGTGTGACAACTGCGCCGAAACGTACGCTGTATGTGTTATCGCCAGTTGACCTCAAATAGAAGGTTGCTTGTTGCCCTTCAGCGATGTTTTCGCTTGCAATGCTTGCGGTGAAGGAGTCGATACCTTCATCAAATGTTAAGGTTAAGGTGTTGTAATCTCTTGTCATGTAAACGGTGATAACTGTGGAGCCGTCAGCGTTTACAGTTGCCGTTTCAGCATAACTATATGTGAAGCCAACGATGTTTGGATAACGCTCAGCAGTGATTGCTCTAACCATTTCATCAGTGATTTGCGAGTCTGTTTCTGCTGTCACATCTGTGATGTTTCCATAGGTCGCATTTGGTTCATATATGGTTGATGAATCAAGGCTTTCAAAGAGATAGGTTATTGTGTATGCCGTTTGATTTGGCGTCCAACGAGCATAGATTGTGATGTTTGAAGTTATCTTCACGGTGTCGGAGTTTGTTATCTCTGTGCCGTTTTGATAGGTTTCGCTTGTCCACCAGCCAGCAAAGGTATAGCCTTGGCGAGTTGGTTTGCCTAAACCAACCTCTCCAACATCCTCAGCCGTTGCGTTGCCATAAGTTAAGTCGTAGGTGACGGTTACATAGTCATATTCAAACTTAACTGCTGTTGACGAGCCACCCTCATCCATATAGTCGTAGGTAAGAGTGAATGTGCGAGCGGTGTAGGTAACAGTCACAGTGATTCCGTCCTCGCTGTTCATTGTTCCAGAAACACTGATTTGGTCTGCTTGATAGCCAGTGATTGATGGAGATTGAACATTGAAGGTTTCGCCGAAAATAACTTGTTCTGTGTGAGTTTCATAAGCCTCAGTGCCGTCAAGTTCCGTGCCATTTTCACCATAAACATAGTTGATTGTTAAGGTGTATGGATTTGCTTGCCATTGCGCTGTGAGCGTCACATTGCCATAAGCACCCGGTCCAATTTTTGTTGTTTCACTTAAAGTGATGTCGCCTGAAATATAGGTGTGCCAGTTGTGGTTGGTGCCTGTGATTGTGAAGCCAACAAGTGTTCTTCCGTAGTAAGTGATGTCAGCGCCTGTTAAGAAGGTCACCTCATCTTCAACTGTGTAGGAGAAGAGATATAAGCCTTCTGGCGAAAGCGACAAGTCTTCACGGAAAGTTCCGCCATTAGCGTTATAGGAAATTGTGAATTCTTGAGCCGACCATACAGCATAGAGAGTGATGTTTTCACTTTCTGTTGTGAGGTTATAAACATAGTAAGTTGAACCAACAAGATAGATTCCTCTTTCGGTGATTTCATCCGTGCTGGAAACCACTTGCGCTTCGCTTACTGTGCCACCATTTTGTGTTGTCCAGCCAGCAAAGTTATAGTTTGTGCGTTCAAACGAATTGTTTGGAAGCGCTTTCGCTTCGTCATATTTAACTTCCAAATTATTCATCTGACCATTTCCGCCGTTATTGTTAAACACAACAGTGTAGGTGTTAGCCGTCCAGATTGCATAGAGTGTGACTTCTCCACCATCTTCTTCAGTTAAGTATTGCATTGGTTCATTTTCTGCAATTTCTCTTAAATCGCCAGTTGGCGCTGTGTTCCAGATGTGGAAGGTGTAGCCAGCAAGAGCGAAGTTAAGATTTTCATCATCATGATAAAGTGCTGTGATAAGGTCGTCATATCCAACTTCTGTGGAGTAGGTGTAGGTGACATCTTCAGTGCCGTTATAGGAAGTGTAGTTACTGTTGTAGATAAGTGTGTAGGTGTGCTCTTCCCAAATTGCATAGATAGGAACATTTTGACCTGCTGTTGTGGTTAAGCGTGTTGCAGTCCATGTGCCATCATCGCCTCTTGTTAAGCCTGTGGTGTCTGTTCCCTCGGCATTTCTTGCCCAACCAACAAAGGTGTAGCCAGTGCGAACAAAGCCGATTTCGTCGATGGAAAGAAGTGTGACTGTTTCGTCATATTCAATATTTGTGCCATGAGGATAGGTTGTTAAATCGTCGCCCTCTTCTTGTGGGATAGCACCGCCGTTACCATTATAAGTGATGGTGTAGGTGTTGTTGAGCCAAACTGCATACAAGGTCAAATCCTCTGTGAATGCATAAGGGCTGATTGTGTCGCCGTCTGTGTAAACAACTCTGTCTTCCACACTTTCTGCACCAAGGGTTTCATCTGTTGCCCATCCACGGAAGTAATATCCAGGGTTGTTGAATCTGTTATTTTCAAGCACAACATTTGTGTTGAAAACAGCGTTTTGTGTGTAAGAGTTTGTTGTGCCATCTGTTGTTCCGCCGTTGCCGTTGAAGGTGATTATATATGTGTGAGGATTGCCAGTTGCCGTCAAAGTGAAGTTATCAGCTGGAACTGTGAAGTAAGTTGCGCTGTTTTCATCAACATCAGTGCTAATTCCAGAATAGGAAACGCTGTCATAGCCATTTGCTGGAGTGGATGTGATGATAACTTTAGCGCCATACTTGATGGAAACTTCGTCAGTTTCGCTGTTTGAGTCAAAAGTTTGCGAGAATGTGTATTCACTTGCCGTGAGTGTCACACTTTCAACTCCCTCTGCGCGAACAACTTGAACTAATACATCGTTTCTTTCAAAGCGTGCAATAACATCGGTTGAGCCGTCGCCTGCAATGACAACTGCATTTGTTCCGTCAGCATTTGTGAAGTCTGTGAAAGTGAATCCTGAGAATTGGTCGAGACTGTAGTCTGTTAAATCGAAGATTGTGCTTCCTGCATAGCCTTGGCGTTGAACAGTTGAGCCAGTGATTGTGAATTCGCCGTCCACAAAGGTTTCAAACATATATGTGATGTCGAAGTTCACAAGAAGTGGAGTGACATTAACTTGAATGTCAACATTTTCTGCTGGCATTTCGGCAATTGTTGCTCCGCCAGACAATTCACCAACGCCTCCGCCAGTGATGTTTGAAAGCAAGTCTTCAATGTTAGTTTCAAATTCAGCAAATTGATATCCTTCGCTAAGTGTGTAAGAAATTGTCACTTCGCTTCCAAAACGAACATTGTAAACAAACATATTTTCTGAAGTGGTGGAAAGTTGAACCGCACTTCCTGCCGTGTCTCCTGACACTGCCGCGATTGATGCCACGCCAGTTGTTAAAGTTAAGGTGAGCCTAATGTCGTCGCGTCTATCAAAGTTAACTGTCACAGTTTGCTTGTGATCTGCCGTGATAACTTTGCCTTCTTCAAAGGAAGCATAGTTATATCCCGGTGTGGAAAGCCCTGCTATTGTTGCTTGTAAATCACTATAAGAAATTGTGTGACCAACTTCGCCATAAAGTGTGACATTTTTATAATTTTCATCTTCAACATAACTTCCGCCTTCGAGTGTTTCAAATCTGAAGAGAACTTGATAACTAAATTCGCCTGCGGAATAGTTGATTGTGATTTCCATGTTTTCTGTGATGTTAAATATCCATGGGTTAGAAGCCACTGCTTCGCCGGCGGTCACTGCGTAATTTGTGAAAGTATACCCAGCGTTCATGGTGGTTGAAATTGTGATTTCTTCGTTATACTTCATAACATTGTCGGTGGCATATTCTTGTGTAATTTCCACATCTTGAACACCTGCTTCGTTATAAATCATATCGATTGTGTAAGTAAGTCTTTCATAGTAAAGGCTAAGTGTTAAAGAGCCGTCGCCTAAAACATTGCCATTTGTCACCGTTCCCTCATGAAGAAGGTTAAGTCTAAATCCTGTGTAAGAAACAGACTGATCGATGGTGACAAATTGATCGGAAAGAATTCCTTCGCTTATTGTCCTAGAATACGTTGCGAATTCTTCGCCAAATTCGGTGGTGATTTCCTCGCTTGTGTCAAGCACGAATCTTCCGTCCACAGTTTCAAGGTAGTAATTTACTGTGTAGGAAGAGGATGCTGGAGTCCAAATCACATAAACAGGAACTGTTGCGTTATTTTCTGAAGAAAGGTTGAACACATAGTAAGTGCCTGCATATAGGTAAATTCCTCTTGTTCTGTTTGCAACAAGATATTCGCTTAATGTGTCATAGCCTGTGATATCTGTGATTTCTTCCACAATTGAGGAAGTTGCGCCTTCAGCTAAAGCAAATCCACCAAAGGTGTAGCCTTGTTTTGTGGATGTTCCGCTGATGGCAACTGCTGTGTCGTAAGTTGCACCAGAGATATCTGTGATTTCGCTTCCGTCGCGTTCATCAAAGGTGACGTTATAGGTTCTTGCCGTCCAAACCGCATTCAGGGTGACAGCGCCAGTTGTTGCAAGGTTAAACGCTCTGTGAGTGCCGTCTGGAAGAACATATAGTCCTGTTTCTGTGATGGCATTTTCGTTTTCTACACTTGTTGTGGTGTAAACTTGTTCGCCAATTGTGATTGTCCAACCAGCGAAGTCATAGCCTGTGCGTGTGAAGCCTGAGCCGTTTGAAATTGTTGTTTTTTCGTCATAGCGCGCTGTTGTGGTGTCGGATGGACCGCTACCGCCGTTAGCGTTATAGTGAATTGTGTATACATTTGCTGAAATCACACTTGTGACAGTGAGTGCCGATGGAGTTGTGTAGTTAAATGTGTATGGATTGTTTGTGGAAAGTTGAACATCTCCATTTGCGTATCTTATGAATGTGTAGCCATCGGAAACTATGGTGTTAACTGTAACGGCGCTGTCGAACACAACACTATAGGTGCCGTTTTCGTTGTCGGTCACGCCTAAACCACTAACTTCAATCGTTGCCTTTCCAGCAACACTTGCATTCACTGTTAAGGTGTAAGAGGTAGCCGTCCAATTAGCAACAAGTTCCACATTACCGTCGGTGTTAAAGGTTGTGCCGTTTGTGATAACATCTTCGCCAAGAGTGAAGTTAACAAATGTGTAGCCATTTCTAAGTAAGGTGACATTGCTAAAGTCGTTGATAGAAACATATTCATCGCTATCTTCTGAGATGTAGAGATGTGAATAATTAGAATTAAAGTCGATGTAAAGTGTGATTGTGCCATTATCTAAGGTTAGGCTTGTTCCACTTGTGCCTTCTGGATTATCGTTTCTTGTTGTGACAATTGTTCTTGCTGTTGTTGAGCCGTTTTCATTATAGAAATCGTTAAGGTTAAGTGTCACTTGATATCTATCTGCTTCCCAGTTAGCAACTGCGGTGGCATTTCCTGCACCGAATGTGAAGGTGTTGCCACTAAGTGAACCTGCGCTACCCTCTTGAAGAGTCCAATCAAGGAAGTTATAGCCTGTCTTAGTTGGTGTGAGTAAAGTATAGGTCGATTGATATTCGCCTGTCACATAAATTCTGTTTTGTTCGTCTGTTTGAACAGAGCCTGGATAGGTTCCGCCATTTAACTCGAAGTAAAGAGTGAAGGTATCTTTAACAGCGGTGGCATTAAGAATGGTGTTGCCATTGCCCATTGTGATTGTTTGAGTGGTTTCGCCATGTGCGCCTTGTGTTAAGCCATCAGGAGTTGTTGAGGAGTCAGCCACAACAAAACCTGTCCATCTATATCCGCTTGCAACAACTGCGCTGATTTCCACTTCTTCGCCATAATAGTAGGTTTGTGTTCCTGTTGGAGAAACAGAGGTTATTCCTTCACCTGTATTAATGGTCAATGTAAACTCGCGTCTTGCAAAATAGAGAGCAACTCTTGTTGAGCCGTCTGTTGCCACGATGATTTCATCTGCTGGCAAACGAGAAGTGTCGAATGTGAAGCCTGTGTAGTTATATGGTGTGCCATTAACAGTTGCAGAAGTTGCATTATAAGTGAATGTCAATGGAACATCTGTGGTTGCATCTGCGCGTGGGAATGAATCTGAGTAAGATGAGCTGTATTGCCCGTCGGTGTCCATAAGATAGATGTCAACGTGATAGGATAGCCCAGTGTTTGCACTCCATCTTGCATAGAGGTTCATATCCTCTGTTAAATCATTTGTCCATCTGTCGATTGTGTAGCCGTCGCGCCAGCCGTCATCACCAGTTCCTTCTGCTGATTGATACCAACCGCTGAAGCCATATCCGCCAACTCCCCAACCTAAGTTCGAGATTGTGGTGACTGAGAATGGCTGGTTATATGTTGCAGTTAAGGTCACATTTTCTTCATCGTCATATCCTTCTGGATAGTTGGAGTGAAGAATGATGTTATATGTCTTTGCTGTGTATGTGACAATAACAAGTAAGTCGTCATCTGGCATTGAACCTGTTGTTGCATTGCCGTAGTCGCCCGAGTTAACTGTGTAGTTATAGCCAGTAAGTGGTCTTTCAGGAACAGTCCAAGTTTCGCCAAATTTGATATTTTCAGAATATTCCTCACTTGCTGTTTGTCCGTCAGCATATAAGTATCTAACCGTGAAGGTGTGAACATTTGTTGTCCAATAAGCATATAAGGTGTGTGCTTCTGGATTTGTCACTTGAGTTTGCGATGTGACAGGAGTAAGTGTGGAAATGTCTGCATCATCCTCAAGGTCTTGTGTGAACCATCCGCCAAAGGTGAAGCCTTGACGAGTTGGAGTTTCAAGTGTGCCATAGTTAGATAGGAATGTGATTTCAACGGTTGTGGTTTCCTCACTATTTGTGAATGTTCCGCCGTTTCCGTTAAGTGTGATTGTCACGGTGCCTTCATCAACAAGTGCTTCATAGGAAACTGCATTGTCAACCATTATGAAGGTCTTTGCTGTTCCTGTGCTGTCGGTTAAGTTAGGAGAATATTCACTTGTCTTTTGCCACTGTCCGTTAAACACATAGCCAATGCTTGCAGTTGCGTCGATTGTGACAGTGTCGCCATAGTAAACGCGATATTGTCCTTGACTTAGAACATCATCTTCAAAGTCGCCTTGAACAGTGTGAGCAACATTTGCAGAAACTGTTGCCACGCCTGTTTCACCTGTTAAGGTTAAGATGTGATAGTTTCTTGTGTAGTAGTAGTCGATAACTGTTGTGCCGTCTGCACTAATTGTTTTGGTTTGAGCAACTGGTGCTGTGAAACCTTCATAAACTTTTCTTTCTGGCGAGATTTCGCTGTCGGTTTCGCCGTAAAGAGTTTCGGTTTCAGGTGTGACATCATCATAGTTGCCATCCAAATTCATTTGATAGTGGTTAACAACATATTGAGTTCTTGGATTTCTTGTCCAGTAAGCATAGAGATTTGTTGAGTTGTTAGCATTTGCAAAGGTTGTGCTGTCTGTGATTTCCTCGCCACTTGGAGTTGTTCCAAGGCTGAATGGGTTAAGATACCAGCCGTCAAGTGTGTAGCCAAGGCGAGTTATAGCACTTGTCAAAGCACTGAGCGAGAAGGAGGTGTCGCCAGATTGTGCTAAGTAAAGTGTGCCATAGTTTGTGCCATAGGTTATCCAAAGTGTGATAACATCATTTTGAATTGTCAAGTTGCTGCCATTAACAACAACGCTGAGAACCTCGGTTGTGCCGTTTCCGCTTGTGCTGTCGTTAATGCTGAAGTTGACGCTGAATCTTAAAGCAACGCCACTTGCCACAACTGTAACATCACCAGTGATAACACCAGCGCTTATGGTGATTTCGCCAGTTGCAGAGTTATATGTGTATTGTCCGCCTTCGCCCGCTGTGAGCAAGGTTTCGCCGTTATACACTTCAATTGTGGTTGGAATGGAGTAGCCATCCTCTGCACTAATTCTTGCCGTGTAAGAAGCGCCACTATTTACCGTCAAACTTCCGCTGTCTTGTTTAAGGTTGGTTAAGTCGAAGATAACATCGTTTTGGTTAGGTGTTGCGGTCACTGTTAATGTGAACTTATTGGTGAAGTTAGAAACTGTCACATAGTAAGTTCCATTATCCTCTTCTGTTGCACTGACGCTTGCGCCATTTGCTTGGAAGGAGATTTGGTCATTTTCGCCATAGCCAGCGTTTGGTCTTGCATAAACTGTGAAGGATACGCCGGTTGTGACAGAATGTGTGATTGAAGTTGTGAAGGATAAGTTGTCAACACTGACAGTTGCGTTAACACCAGTGATGTTTGCGTTATAGGTGTTTGGTGTTGCGCTTCCTGTGATGGAAACTGCGCCGTTGATTACGCCTTCATAAATTTCAATTTTGCCTGTTGTTTCGTTATAAGAATATTGCCCTGTGCCCTCATCGCCCTCAGTGAGTGTTTGTTCGCCCACTTGAATCGTGATGGTCGTAGGTAAAGTATATCCAGCGTTTGCAGTGATTTTTGCTGAATAAGCCTTTCCGCTAAGCACGGTTTGACCTTGGTCATAAGTTGGAGTTGTGTTTGCCACATTTATTGTGACATTGTTTGGAAGAGCCTCCCAAACCGCTTTAAGTGTGACATTTCCCCACTTGCCATTCAAGGTTGTGCCAGCGTCGATAGTGGCATTTTGCGTCCACGAGCCATCCGTTTCACTTGTCACAACAAAGTTAACAAAGATGTAGCCTTGTTTTTGCATAGAAGTGGATGGATAGATTGTGGAGGTTGAGTCGATGTTGTATTCTTGAGTTAAGGTTTCTTCGCCAGTAAATTCTCCGCCGTCAAGGTCATAGGTTATATAGTATGGAGTTGCCGTCCAAGTTGCCACAAGTGTGACATTGCCATACTTGCCATTGACATTGGTGTCGGTTGTGTAAGTTTCGCCTTCCACCCAACTGTATCCGTCAGCAAGTTCGCCAACATTTTCGCTTGTTGTCCAACCAGCGAAGGTGCGTCCGTCGCGAGTTGCACTTTGAAGTGTGAAGTTGGACTCGATGGTGTATTCCACTTCGTTTGGAGTTGGAAGTGTGACACCGCTGATTCCGCCTGCTGAATAAGTGATTGTGTATGGAGTTGCTGTGAAGCTTGTTGTTAAAGTTTCCGTTGTGTCGCCTCTTGTCCAAGCGCTTACAAGTGCTCCGTTTTCAGAAATCACTTCTTCATCGCCAAGATAGAAGCCTTCAAATGTGTAGCCATAGTCGCTTGCACTTGGTGCGCAAGTGAGTGTGGCACTTTCATCGGAGTAAATTCCTGTTTGGTCAAATTTAACGTAAACAGTTTGATGTGTTAACTCGCCGTCCGTATGACTAGAGTCGAGCGTTAAGTTAACAGTGATGATCTTTGTTGTCCAGTAAGCATAGATTGTTGTTAAGTCATTTGCAGTTGCAAAAGTGGTGTTTGCAGTCACTTCTTGTGCTGTTGCTGTGCTTGCATCAGCATAGAGGTCTGTCATGAACCATCTTGCATTGAAGTTATATCCCGTTCTTGTCACATTTTCAGAGGTGAAGTCTGCAAGGCTAACGCTTGTGTTTCCATCCTCTGTTGTGTAAAGCGTGGAATAGTTGCCGTCATAAACAGCCCAAAGTTCAATTTCGCCGTTTTCGTTAACTTGAACACCCTCAAGGCTAACGCTTGCATTTGTTGAACCATGGCTAAGTCTTGCATCGTTAAGGTTCAAGGTTACCATGAAGCGTTCTGGCGTGCCAGATGCGGTTATTGTGATGTTTCCAACAACTGCATTGCCAGAAATTGTGATAACGCCGTCGGTGTAGCTATATCCACTTTCCACAATTTTTCCGTTAATGGAAACTTGAACGGAAGTTGGAAGAGCATATCCCTCATCTGCAATCAAGGTTGCCGTGTATGGCACACCGCTTGTTGCTGTTAAGGAGTCTGCCGAATATGTTAAGTGTGTGAGGTTGAAGGAAACGCCAAATTCGTTTGCACTCCAAATTGCAGTGAATTCAACATCGCCGTATCTTCCAGCAGGAATTGTTGCTTCTTGGAAGTGTTCGCTCATAACAAAGTTGGTGGTTTCGTCGATTTCAGAAACTTCAAAGTATAAGAAGTTCCAGCCCTCTTTCTCTAATGTTGGAAGAGTGATGACATCTTCAATGTTATATGATGTTGTTCCCACTGTGGTTGCGCTTCCGCCGTCATATTCATAGTTGATGATGTAGGAAATTGGGTTGTATGCCACATTAACCACAACATCGTCTGCATTAACTGTGACGGAGATTGTGCTTTGGTTAGATTCAACAAGCGCATAACCGTTATATGTTGGGCTTACAACATCGTTAACGCTTGCGCCGTGTCGAACATTTTCAAACACTTTGCTTTCTCTTGTGGTTCCAGCAAAGTCGGAATTATCGCCGTAAACATAGTTGATTGTGACGGTATATTCAAGGCGAGTGAAGTAAACATAAACCGTGGAATTTCCAGCACCGTCGATGTAAACTGGGTTAAAGTTTTCTGTGCCGTCCGAAACTGTGATTGCACCCACATTGGAGATGGCAAAACCAGGTTCAGTTGGAATTAAGTCTTGGCTTTCAAGAAGTTCTCTTGTGATTTCCGCTTCGGTTGTGCCTTTACCAGTTACACCAGGATGATTTGCCATTGTGGAGTATTTATCATTTCCAAGAGTTCCCTCGTCGTTTTCAAGGTTTTCAAATAGGTAAACCACATTAAACGATGTGTCGGTGTTTCTTGTGATGTTTGCAGTGTATGTGAAGGATTCGCTTGGCATTAAGAAAGAATAGGTGTAAGTTCCGTTATTTTCTCCCATATCACCAACCGCAACATTTGCCATAAGGGATGGGTTAGAGGAAGTTAAGCCAGTTAAGGTGTAGCCCTCTTTAATTGTTATGGAAACTTGAACAGTTTGTTCAAACTTCACACCAACATTCATAAGGCTTTCAGAAACATCTCCAGCCACGGTCACGCTCATTGTGCTTTGTCCGTTTGGCCAGTCGGTTGCAAAACCGAAGGTGATGTTGGTGGCAAGAGTGTAGTAAAGTTTAATCACTCTTGAGCCGTCGCCGTCGATGTTAAGTGAACCGTCGCGAACATTGGTGTCGGTTGTGGAAGAGGATGTGTAGTAAGCATAACTAAAGCCTGCGATAGAGATTGAATATGTGCTAAGCGCGATATCCTCATCGGTTGTGCCAGTTTCGTTCACATCTGGATGTTCTTTTAGTCTTTGAACGAATGAGCCTGCGTGATTGACATCTTCAAAGAAGTATTGAACAACATAAGCCGTGTCAGTGTCAGGAATTGCCTTAATCGACAAGTTAACCTCATTTGTCACATTCATATTGAAGGTGTTAGTAATGGTGTTAAGATTGTCAGATGTGCCATAAGCATTGTTGGAAATGGAAACCGTGCCTAAGTCGGAAGAATTTTGAACCCAAGAGTTAACTGCGTCATTTCCAAAGTTATATCCAATTTCTGCAACAGCGTTAAGTGTGACAGAAGAGCCGTATTTCACGCTGTAAACGCCGTTAGAACCTGTCACGCCCTCGCCACTTGCTGAAACGCTTTCAATTCCTGTTTGCATTTCAAGGTTAAGCGTGTATGCTTGACGAGTGTAGAACGCGAAGATGATTGTGTTATTATCACCGCTCATCACATCATCAACATATTCGTAAGTCACATAGTCGAAACCTGTGTATGGATATTTTTGCAAATAGTTGATAACAAAGTCAGCCGTGAGTGCGTTGTCAAAATGTTCAATTCTTTCCACTGTGAAAGAAGAAGTAATTTCTGTTTCATCGGTGTAAGTGTATTGAAGGTTCTCGCCCTCTTTTGGAAGTTCCTCAACTGTTGGATAACCGCCGTCCGCTGGTCTTTCTGGGAAGACTGTCGCTTCACTATCCAAAGTGATATCTTCAAGTAAGTAGTAAACTGTATACTCGATATCATTTCTTCCAAGCCACATAGCATAGAGGTTGATGGTTTCATCCTCGCCCACATATGAGTCGTCAACAATGTCGGTGGCTTCAATGAAGTCGTTTTCTCTTTCCGCTGTTGTGTAAAGAACATCGGATATTTCTGTTGCATTGGTGTCTGCCTCATTCTTTAGATAAACAAATTCCAAAGTTGACTCTTCGCCCTCGCCACCTGTTTCATAGTTCAAGATATATTCATCAGTAATATCTACATCTGTGAAGTTGGAGAATCTTTCAAGGAACACTTCAACAGCGATGATTGTGTAATCATTTCTTGCTGAGTAGCCATAGAAGTAATAACCGCTGTAAGATGGTGTTGGCCAGAAGCCGTCTTGTCCGTAAGTGGAGTCGTGATAAACAGTTTTTGTTTCGGTGCTTGTGCCGTTGTCGAATAGTGGGGCAGGCGTGCTTGTGTCGTCAGGACGAGCGTTGCCGTTGAACACAACTGTGTATGGATTTGGTGTGTAAACTGCCGTCACAACAACATCGCCAACATGAATGAACATTCCGTTATCTGTAATTCCAGCAACATCCATATTAAGATAGCCTTGTGCAGTTATCAAACTTGTGCCTGAAATCACGCTATCATTTGTCACAAAGAAACCGTTAAGCGTCCAGCCGTCTTTGGTGTAGGCTGAAACATCGGTTAAAATGTGTTCGCTTAATGTGCTTGCAAATGGAGCATCAATTTGGATTTCAGTTGCAGGGCTCTCTGTGTCGGAATCTCTAACAATGATGTGGTATGTGATTGGTGTCCATTGAGCGTAGAGTGTGACAGAACCAGAAGCCACAAAGTTGAATACGCCTTGTTGTCCCGCAGTGTAAAGTGTGCCTTCGCCTTCTGCGTCAAGTGTCCAACCTCTAAAGGTGTAGCCGTCACGGTTAAAGCCACAAGCACTTAATTGAACAGAGTTATCATAGTATGCACTTGTGCTTGCAGTTGAACCTGTTGCCGTGCCATAGTAATTTTCATCGTTTGCATCATAGTTAATTGTGTATTGATTATAACTCCACCATGAGTATAGCGTGTGATTTTGTGCAATTGAAACTGTGGAGTTGGAGTTGATTTGAGTGTCACTTCCTTGCCACTCTCCAAGCACAACTTCCTCTTGTGGAAGGGTGTTCCAGCCAAGGAAGGTGTAGCCGTTGCGAGTTGGAGTTGGAAGATTTTCATAAGTAGAATTATATGTGACTGTCAAGTTGCCAAGAGCAGTGTCGGAATTGATTTCCGAAACTTTCTGAACGGCAAGGTTCTTGAATTCTATAAAGTCGTCACTTGCAAGTTCGCTTGTGGTTAACACGAAGTTATTTCCGCTTGTTAAATCGAATGTGAGAACAAATGTTTGCCAGTCAGTTGAAATTTTAACATCACTTGTGCCTTCACTTGCGATTCCAAGTGTGGTTGCTGTGAGTGCTTTGCTTGCACGAATATCAATTGTCCAAGCATATCTTCCACTTGTTAAACCTGAGGTGGAAACTGTGAAGCCTGTTGCGCTGTCGTCAGCAGTGTAGGTTACAACAAGTTCGTTTGCAACAACCTCGCTTTTCACGCTTCCGCCGTTTACTGTCACATCATATGGATATGTGATATAGTTTGGAGCGTCGAAGTTAACGGTGTAGGTGTTTGGCGTCCATTGTGCGTAAAGGTTTTGCACTCCTGTTGTTTGATGTGTGTAAGAAGCACCACCAGCATAAGATGTTCCACTGCCATTTGCTTCTGTGTTCCAGCCTGTGAAAGTGTAGCCTGTTCTTTGAACGCTTGTTTCATCCAATAATGTGATTGTTGCGTTAAAGTCCACGCTAACACTATAAGTGGAAACCCAATTTGTTCCGTTATAGATTGTTCCTTCGTTGCCTTGATAAGAAACTGCAAATTGTTGTGGCGTTGCGCTTGCATAAACGGTGGTGTTAACTGCTGGCATTGTGAGAACACTTCCAGCAATCGTTCCACTGGTTGCGCGCCACATCGAGAAGGTGTAGCCTTTTTTCACATTCGCCGTTAATGTCACTTGAGAGCCATAAACCACAGTGTATGTGCCATCTTTGTTATCTGTCACGCCTTCGCCTCTTGCAGAAACGCTTTCAATTCCTTCTGTTTCAATTTCAAGAGTTAAGGTGTAAGACTGAATTTGCCATTGAGCGTAAAGTGTGTAAGTTCCATTTACTTCATTTGTGAAGTTGAACACTCCTTGTTGCTCTTCGGTGTAAGTTGTTCCAAGCCCGTCGCGTTGTGTGTTCCATGAAAGGAATTTATATCCGTCAATCGTATAGCCGTTGTTTGCGATTGTCACTTGTTGGTCGAAGTGTTCAAGAGTGGAAGGTGTTGAACCGCCAAGAGTTTCAGGATTGATAAGTCCAGATACATTTGCGTTATAAATAATGGTGTATTCATTATTAGCCCAAACTGCTTCCAAGGTGACATCGCCAA
>ERZ1643247.825-NODE-825-length-33601-cov-159.775592_pt1 | contig 33601 bp, 32 predicted proteins | sample MGYA00579264_ERZ1643247 | MGnify/ENA primary metagenome ERZ1643247 (study PRJEB29033, sample SAMEA4952262) | chicken gut metagenome | biome: Broiler Chicken; feature: Gastrointestinal Tract; material: Caecum | place: Ireland | collected 2018 | study: Broiler... | reverse complement strand
GCGACGCGGCGGAGATATTAAAATATCTGCCGCAAGGCTCTGCGAATATGTGCGTAACAAGTCCGCCGTATTATGGCTTGCGCGATTACGGAATTGAAAATCAGATCGGAACAGAACAGACACCGCAGGAGTATGTGGAAAGGCTTATAAAGGTGTTTGACGAAGTGTATCGGGTGCTTATGGATGACGGCACTTTATGGTTGAACATCGGCGACAGTTACGCAGGGAGCGGGAAAGGGAAAGGACTTTTGCAGGAAGATAACGTCAAGGACAGACCGATTTATGACAAGGAAAGTAAGGTGTTTTCAATGCCGAACAGGTGGGAAAACATCAAACAAAAAGACCTAATCGGAATACCTTGGATGCTCGCATTCGCGCTCCGCGAGCGCGGCTGGTATCTTCGCTCAGACATCATCTGGCATAAGATTAACGCACTTCCGGAAGCAGTCAAGGACAGACCCGCAAAGTGTTATGAACACATCTTTCTGCTCGCGAAATCACCGAAATATTACTTCGATTATGAAGCAATTCAACAGCCGATAAAGGCAGTCACCGAAGCAAGATATACGAGGGGAAGGTCGGGTAAGGCAAAGTATTCTAATGCGCCGATAGGTCAAAGTATCGACATGAATACGCAAGCGATAACCGATGAAAAACGCAAGATGCGGCGTTGCAAAGATGTATGGGAGGTGAGTACAAATTCTTACCGAATGGACGAACATTTTGCGATGTTTCCGGAACGGTTGATTGAGCCTTGCATCCTTGCAGGAAGCAAAGAAGGCGGTGTGGTTTTAGATCCGTTCTTCGGCAGCGGAACGACGGGTGCTGCGGCGAAACGACTTAGAAGAAGTTACATTGGAATAGACATCAATCCACGCTACATAGAAAAAGCGGAAGAGCGTATTTCAAAAGTTGAACCCGAAAAGACGCAAGAAAACAGGTCGGATTTGGAAAGCAAAACAACCAAGGGAGGTGGGACGAAGTGAACAACAAACGCAAGCAGGATAAGGAAAGTGCCATCGGCGTGCCGCCGGGCACTTTCGACGCCGACGCAATGCGGCGGCAGAACAAGCGGGAAACCCGCTTTTCTTTGGAATAAAATCAGAGGGACAGAAAATGGAAGAAACAGAGAAAGAAGATAAACGGCAGCGGCGGTATATCCGAATCCGCGATTCGGATATGTGGAAGAAGATCGATAAGCTCATGACGATACCGAAGTATTCCAAGAGTTTCAATAAGATAGCGAACGACGCTTTGTATTACGGCTTGGACGAACTGATACGCCGAAACTTTGAAAGCGTGGAAGCTCGGGAGAGCAGGGCGGGGCAAATACAGCATATGCGTAGAGTGGACGGAACGAACGAAGCCTACTTTTGGGAAATCGTGAAATTACTGAAAGAAGTGCTCCTCAATGAAACGGTAAATAAATCCCTGCTGTCATCGCTGTTTAATACATGGGTTCCGGAAATGAGCGGGAAGGATATAAGCCGCGAAAAATTCAAACAGGGCAGGTATGCGGAAACACCGGATTATTTGTCAGCCTTTGAAATGAGCAGTCTGCGCGAGCTTCGGTATTAGCGAGGGGGTGAGAAAGGATAAGCAATCAACCTATCGTATTCAATATCGAGTATACGCCGTATTCACTGCCGAAGAACGCGACGGCGGAAGAGCTTGCAAAGCATAAAGAAGCGCGGGCGTATTACGATATGACGGGAACAAAGAACGTGTACCGGTATATCACGACGGAAGGGAAACGCGCGGGAAAGGGTGCGAACGCATTGGATTATCTGCGGAAGAATACGGGCGTATTTAACGGCAACGGTATGATTTCGGCGGAAGAAGTGGAAGCAATGAAAACGCGGGCACGGGATGGGGAAAAGAATCTGTGGCACGGGTTCATATCCTTGAGCGAAGAGGAGTCCCACAAAATCGACACGCCGGAGAAGTGCATCGCACTTATCAAGAGTACATTCAATTCGTTTCTGAAAGACGCGAAGTTCAACCCCGACAACATCGACCTGATGTGCGCGCTGCACCTTGACCGCCCGAATCATCTGCATCTGCATTTTCTTTTTTGGGAGAAAACGCCGAAGTATAAGGGCAAGGATAACGCATTGCATTACAGGCGTCGCGGAAAGATCGAGAAGGAAGCCATCGACGCGATGTTCGTGCGGCTGGGCTTGGCGATCTCGGACAGCCGAGACAGGATTTATAAGAGCAGGGATATGGCGGTCAGCGAATTGCGGAAGATGACGCAGGCAAAGCGCGCAATGACGAGCGGGGAGCAAATACGGAAAAAGATAATCGCATTGGCAAAGTCTTTGCCAAAAACGGGCAGGATCGCGTATGCGAGCAAGGACATGGAGCCGTACCGCGGCAGAGTAGACGAAATCGTGCGTATGCTGTTGGATTGCGACCCGAAAGCGAAGGAAGCGGATATGCGGTTTTATGCGGCGCTGGAAGAGCGGAAGCGGGAGATAGAGAACATCTGCGGAACCCCGTTCATCTTTTCGGATAAAAACGTGCCTATGTACAAGCTCGAAGCGGCTTTGCCGGAATACCATAACGTTATCGACAGCAAGAGCATCAAAATCGCGGAGGACATCGAAGCGGATTATAAGCGGAGGCAGGGGAACCTCGTATTGAAACTTGCGAAGTTTATCAAGCCGGAAATCTATGAACGCCGGAGCGGGAAGAAATATAAATCGAACGATACCCGAATGAAGATGCGGCTGACGATCTCCCGGCGCAAGGTCGGGAACGCGCTGGATAAATTCATGCGTTCGTTCGGCGACGAAAGCGAAAGCCTTGAACGCGAGTTTAAGAGCCGCTTGCAGGAAATCGAGGAGGAGATCGCCCGCGAGCGGAAAAGGGAAAATCAATCCGAACAGGAAAAGGAGGAGAATTACAAATATTGAACAGGAAAACGGCATTGCGCCGCGGCAAGCGCAGGACATGGAAATGGAACGCTCTGCTGTGGCTTATAACGTTCGCGTTCGTCGGCGTATTGCTCATGATCGTATACACGCTTGCAGGCGCGGAGAACATGGCGGCGATTTTGGGGGATAAGACGTATTGGCTGTCGCTGGGCGTCGCGTGCGGGATATTGTTGGCAGGGTATCTCATGGTCTACCGCATCGACGCGCAGAACATAGCGCTTAATGAAAACGATCTGGAGGACACGGACTGGCTCACTCCGAAGCGGCTGCGGAAGCTGAAAGAGTTCACTGTGACCGATTGGGATAAGCTGCCGGAAAAGAAGGACGGAATCGTGATCGGAGCGGAGAAAAAAGGAAAGAGCGTGGAAATCGTGATGACCGACCAACTCCACGCGCTCATCGTCGGCACGACCGGAAGCGGAAAGACGACCGGGTTTGTGGATCAGAATATAGCGGTATTGTCGCGTTGCAAGGCAAAGCCGTCGCTCGTGATAACCGATCCGAAAAAGGAGCTGTACGAAAAGCACGGCAGGCATCTGGAGAAAGAAGGGTACAAAATTTCCGTTTTGGACTTGCGCGAGCCGTACAGCTCGGCAAAATGGAATCCCATGAACGTGCTCATCCGCCGCATTCGCTTGGTCAAGGAATTGCAGAACAACCTTATCAGCAAGGACGGAAAATATTACGGCGCGGGGGAAACCTTTTTATCGTTCGACGCGGCGCGGCTGCGGGTACAGGAGTTAAAGGATGAAATCTACGAGAATGCGCAAGACCTCGTGTATACCCTCTGCCCGGTACAGAACAGAGACCAACCGACTTGGGAAGCGGGAGCGCGGAACCTTATCTTCGGGCTTGTGCTCGCATTCTGCGAGGACTGTATCAAGGGCAAGATGGACGAAAAACAGCTCATGCTTTTCAACGTGTACCACAACATCACGAAGTACTGCTCGGAGGACACGACGGCGCTGAAAGAATATCTCCTGCAGGGTCGGGACGAGTTTTCAAAGGTGCGCGGGCTTGTCAACACCGTGCTCATCACGAGCGACAGGACGCTGACAAGTTATCTTTCCGAAGTCAATGCGTATATGCAGCAGCTCTCGGACGACGGGATATTGTCGCTGACGAGCGAGAACGAGCTGGATATACTGAACATGGACGAGGAGCCGAACGCGGTGTTCATCATCGTGCCGGACGAGCGGTTCACGCGGCACCGGTTCGTGACGCTGTTCATAATGCAGATGTATAAGGAACTTGTGGAAAAGGCGAACCTGAACGACCGCAGGAAGCAAACGCAAACGGCGATCCTCAAACGGAACGTGTACTACATCATGGACGAATGGGGGAATCTCCCGAAGTTCGAGAACGTGGAGGGCATGGTAACGGTGGCGCGTTCGCGCGGGATACGGTTTTTATTCATGCTGCAGAGTTTTTCGCAGCTTGCGGCAAAATACGGCAGGGATATAGCGGACATCCTCAAAGCGAACTGCAACGTAAAGCTGTTTATCGGTTCGGACGACGCGGAAACGCGCAGAGAGTTTTCGGAGCTTTGCGGGCAGAAGAAAGTCAAGAGCTTTTCGGTGAATACGAACGCGGAGACGAGCGCGTCGAGCAATACGGGCGCAACGAACCAGCCGCTGATCACGGTCGGGATGTTGGAGCGCATCAACGGCGACGAAAAGGGGGATGCCATCGTGTCGATACGCGGGTACGAGCCGATTTGGTCGAGATTCACGCCGTCGTATGAATTGACGGAATTGTATTTCGGAAACAAGGAAGAGAAGCAAAAAGACCCGGAATCGGAAGAAGAAAAGGTAAAGCTGTTCCGGAAAGACAAGTATGTGTACGACATCGGAGGCGGGAAGTTCAAGACGGAGCAAGAGAAAATGCTGGAGAAGGTCGAGAAGGACGAGGACGCGGAGGAACGGGCGGAAAGCGAAAGGAAAGAATATATTGCGGGGTTGGATACGCAATGGACAGAATCGGAGCAGGAGGTGCGCAGGCATTTGGAGAAACTGCTGCCGCTATTGGACGAACAGGATGCGGAGGCATTGCAGAAAGCCGCGCTGGAAAACAAACTGCCGCTGCTGTATATGATCGGGGAACATTACAGCAAGAGCATCGAGCAAAAACTCCGCGCCGCGGCACAGGTGATCGAAGAACAGCTTGCACAGATGCGGAAGTATCAGGAACAGGCAATAGCGGCGAGAGCCGCCGCATGAAACAAAGAGGAGGAAAAGAATTGACGAAAACAAAGAGTAAACTATTGGTTTTGCTGTTCGGCATTACGATGCTGGCAGCGGTGCCGTGTATTCTCGGTATGGCGGGTGCAGAATCCGCATCGGCGGAGGAAGTCTGCACCCATGAATACGGCGAGGGGATCGTCCATGCGTCGACCTGTACTGCGGAGGGGTATACGGAATATATCTGTTCGCTTTGCGGGGCGAGCTATAAGGACGATTTCACGGACAGAGCGGAACACGCATATTCGGAAGTGATTATCGAACCGACCTGTACGCACGAAGGGTATACGACGCATTTTTGTACGGTCTGCGGGTACGAGTATACGGACAGCTACACCGCCGCGACGGGGCATACCTATCAGGAAGCGACGGTGCTGCCGACGTGCACGGAGGAAGGGTACACCGCGCACACCTGTCTGGAGTGCGGGTACAGTTTCAACGATACCTATGTCGCAGCGCTCGGTCACAGCTATGAAACGGAAGTATTTGCGCCGACTTGCACGGAGGGCGGGTACACCGTCTATACCTGTACGGTCTGTGAGTATACGCATACCGGGGATGAAACGGCGGCGAGCGGACACGCCTATGCGCTGAACACGGTGGAAGCGACGTGCGTTACATACGGGTATACGGAGCATACTTGCGCGAACTGTTCGGACAGATTCGTGACCGATTATATCGCGGCGCTCGGTCATGACTACGAGGACGAGGTTATCCCCGCGGAGGACGGGAAGATCGGGTATACGAAGCATACCTGCCGGCGGTGCGACTACAGCTATCTCTCCGATTTCGTGACAAGCGGGGATGACGGGTATATCGGCGATGAGGAGCATGCGCACGCCTATATCTTTCAGATGGAGAACGACGAGGAAGGGCAACGGCTGAATATTTCCTATTTATGCGAATGCGGAAAAGCGTATGACGGAGAAATGGTAATACTCTTTACCGATGCGGAGGGAATCGGCACGGTATTACAGACGGACGAAAACGGGTATGCAGACTATTCGGCATTGAACGGGACTTATCGCGTGACGATCACCGACGCGGAGGGCGAACTTCTCGCAGATTTCGAGCTTACAAACGGAGAGCAGGAGGAACATGTCCATGCGTATGTGTTCGAGTCGGAGGACAATGCGGAAGAGAGATATTTTACGTTCCGCTATGCCTGTGAGTGCGGGGAAGCATATCCGGGAACATTGTATATTTCCTATACGGCAGAGAACGGTGAGACGGGAACTCTGACGGCGAACGAGGATGGCATCGTCGATTACTCCATGCTGGAGGGCGCGTGCCACATCCTCATTGAGACGGAAGCCGAGGTGCTGTACGAGTTGGATTTGCCCGCTGTGCAACCGCCCGAGGAGCATACCCATGTGTATGTGCTCAATGTCTCGGACAATACGGAGGAAAAGTATTTCTCGCTTCGGTATGTCTGCGAATGCGGCGAGGTGTATGCGGGAACGCTGCAAACGACCTATACGAACGAGTACGGCGAAACGGGAACGTTGGCAATCGACGCCGAGGGGAAAGCGGACTATTCTGTGCTCGAGGCGGGTACCTATCGCATTACGGTGGCTACGGATACGGAACAGATTTCCGAATTTGAATTGCATATTGTGCAATCACCGTCCGAACCGGAAGAACCGGGCGATAACGAGCAGGACAAGCCCGACAACGAAAACGGCGGGCAGACGGAGGATAAGGATAAAGGCAATACTCCGACACTGGCGATCTTGTTCGTACTGCTCGGCGTGTTGGCAGCCTGCGGCATTGCTGTGGTTATTGCAAAGAAAAGAAAAAATAAGACGGAACAAAAATAAATTGACGGAGGATATGAAATGAATTTTTTGGCAGGAACGCTCAATGAGAATTTGGGTAACATCGTAACGAAGCTGAACGAGCTTATGGACTCGTTCTGGCTGTACATCGTTCTCGCGCTCGCGGGCGTGGTTGTGGTCTGGGGCGCATACGTCGGAATCCGCATCGCGGTCGCACACAGGAACGAGGAAAAGATCAACGCGCGCGGCATGGTCAAGAGCCTCATTATCGGCATCATAATTATGTTCGTTGTCGCGGTCGGAGCGCCGCTGCTCATCAACGGTCTGAACGCCTGGGTAGGTACGGAAGCGACGGACGGCGCGAGCATCGCGTCGGTCATGAGCCTCAACGCTCCCTCCGTTGCTGCGGATAACGGCGGTATGCTCGCAGCGAGTCTGAACGAGAACTTGCAGGAGATCATCACGAAACTGCAGGAGCTTATGGATTCGTTCTGGGTGTATATCGTCATGGCACTTGCGGGCGTGGTCGTGATCTGGGGTGCCTATGTCGGCATCCGCATCGCGGTCGCGCACAGGAACGAGGAAAAAATCAACGCGCGGGATATGGTGAAATCGCTCGTCATCGGCATCGTCATCATCTTTGTCGTGGCGATGGGCGCACCGCTGCTCATCAACGGCCTGTCGGCGTGGGTCGGCTGAAAATGAATTGCACGGGAGTCGGGGCGGCAATATAGCCGCCCCCGTACTTTCGAGGGGAGGCGGGAAATGCTTATATTTTTGCAGGAGCTTGTCTTGCAGTTATTCCTGTGGCTGTTGCAGCTCATCGACGGGATTATGCAAATATTTTCAGCAATCTCCGGCGTCATGACGGTCACATTCCACGGGGAACAGGTCAATCTCATTGAATTGGTCGTCGGTGACTCTACGGTCGCCGCGGTGTTCTGGTGTATCTTTATTCTGGCGGTCGGGCTTGCGTGTATCTTCGCAATCGTAGGTCTCGTCAAAAACATGGTGGCAAGCAACAGGACGGTATCGGGGGTAATGGGAAAATTTTTTCTGTCGCTTCTCGGCACGATGGCGATGCTCGTCGTGGTGATATTGGGTATTCTTATCGCAAACTCGGTGTTGCAGCTCATCGCGCAGATTTTCCAGATCTCGAACACGACAAAGCTGTCTACGGCGCTGTTCGACGCCTGTGCGGGGGAATGGATCAACGGATTTTCCAAAGCGGAGTTCGACGTATCCTCCCTGACGGTGCGCGACATCTTCGGAGATTACAATGCCGCGCTGTTCGGGATATGGCCTACGAGTTGGAAATGCAACGGCATGGTCGATCCGAATAAATTTTTATACTTTCCGTCGCTTGTGGCGTCGATAGCGCTCGGCATCGCCATGATCGTTGCGATCGTCAACCTTGCGAAGCGGGTGTTCGAGATCGTGTTTCTGTATCTCGTCATGCCGCTGTCCATGTCCACGCTCGCCGCGGACGACGGGGCGCGGTTCAAGGTCTGGCGGGAAACGTTTATCACAAAGATCGTGCTTGCCTACGGCGCGGTGTTCTCTGTCAATGTGTTCGTGTTGATCTTGCCGCTGCTGTCGCAGATGCAGATAGACGGAATCGGCGGGTTCGGAAATTCGCTGTTCCTGATTTTCATGATCATCGGCGGGGCGATGGTAATTCCTGCGGGCATGGGATTGTTTGCCCGGCTGTTCGGTCAGGGCGACGATGCGCACGGCGGAGGTTCGTTCCTGCGTAGTGCGTACTATGGTTCGCGTTTTGCGGGGCTTGCGACACTCGGGCTTGCGGGCGGTATCTTAAGGACGGGCTACAGAGGCACGCGCGGTATCGTGCGAAAGATCCGAAACAAAAAATCTTCCGGCAGCGGCGATGGTTCGGACGGTACGTCAGACGGCGGAAACAGTTCGGACGGGGGCGACAGATACACGGAAACGCCTGTGGCAGCGGGAAACGAAACGGATACGGGAGGAAACGGTGAATCGGGTTAAATAGCAAAAATTGCCCTTTCCGCAATCGGGAAAGGGCAAACAGGGGGATTTAAGCGTGGTCGGTTTCAAGGAGCTTTAGAAACGCTTTCGGTTCATAGACGGGAACCGGGGATTTCGTGAAATCGCGCAGGTTGCGGGTGACGATGCAATCGACCTCGGAACGAAGTGCGGTTTCCACCATCACGGCATCCTCGAAATCGGATACGGGCGACAGAACCGCTTTGCGGCAATCGATGCCCGCCGTATCGAGGACGTCGAACAGGGCGAACAGTTTATTCAGTATATCGCGGGAAGCCTTATCGTCGTGCGTATGCCTGTGCATGAGATAGTAGACGTCGGTGACGGATTTCGCGCTGATGTAGCCGAGAAACAGGTTATTTGCGGCGGCGAGAAAAATGTCCTGCGCGTCCTTTGAAAACGGCTCCCTCGATTGCAGTGCGTCAATAACGACGCAGGTATCAATGAATGCTCTCATATCTTATTCAGTCTTTCCTCACGCGCTTGTTCCAAAGTAATATCGGCAGGAATTACGCCGAACAGGGATTTGGCAATATCCACGCGCGCCTGGAACGGGTTCGTCAGTTTGGATATGACTTTGCCGTTGCGCGTGATATACACGTCCTCGGTAGCGGAAAGCAACAGATACTTGCTCAAATTGTTTTTGAGTTCCGTAGCGGTAATCGACATAATGTACTCCTCCTTTATCTATTTTGTACTATCATTATACTTGAAATGTACGATATTGTCAATAGTATCGTGCGAAATTTATATGAAAAGTTGGCGGTGAAAGGAAATTGAGAATAATACCGAAAAAGATTAAAGTAAAGAATACGGTCTGGAAGTGCTATTCCATGCCGGACGTAATCGTGGCGCTCGTCATGTTCGCGCTTATCTTCGCGTTTATCACGACGGGGAATTGGGTTCTCGCGGTGATCTTCGGTATCGTGAGCGTGGTCATGTTCATGCCTACGCAGGATGGTATCTTCTATGCCTGTATTTTGGAGAATGTCAGATTCCTGTTCTCCAAAAAGAAATACACGGCCGGGGCGAAATCGGCGAAGGAGAGCGTGGATGCGCTCATACCGCTGAAAGGAATTAAGGACAACGGGCTGATTGAATATATGGGCGGCTCGTTCGGCAGGGTAATCAAGGTCGGGCAAAAGAATTTCGGCATCGAGGACGAGGTACAGCAGAATATCGACATCGGTTACTTTGCGAATGCGTTGAAGATCATAGACGGCAATCAGAGTGCGGACATCGTGAAGATCGACCGCCCCGTGAATCTGGACGCTTTTGCGGGTGAGTTGTTCGTGCGACTGAACGAGGTGCGGGAAAGTGCGGATGCGGAAGAGGTCAAGAAAATCAAGGACGCCATCCTTAAAGAGCGCATCGACGCAATCGATAAACTGAACAATATCCGGAAACAGTACATATCCGATTATTATATCGTGTTGTACGGCAGGAACGAATTGGACTTGGAAAACGCGGCGGTCAATGTATCGTCGGAGGTCAATAAGTGCGGATTAAATACAAAGCTGTTGGACAAACGGGAAACGGCGGTGTTTTTGAAATACAGTTATTCCCGCAATTTCGACGAGCGCGAGGTCAAAGACCTTTCGGATGAGGAACTCATTGAATGGGTAAAACCGAAGGAAGTGTCGTTCAAGGCAAATAAATATACGATAGACGGCGTGGAAGCGTCCGTCCTCGCGGTGGCGGACTATCCTTTGCGCGTGAAGAACGCATGGGGTGCGGAGCTGTTCAATATCCCGAATACGAAGGTAGTCATGCACATCAAGCCCGTGGAGAAGTTCAAGGCGATCCGCAGAATCGACAAGTGCATTTCGGACATGGAAACGAAACAGATCATTGCGGAAAAGGCAAGCGAGGCGAACAGCGCGGAGATACACAGAGAGTCAATGGACGCATTGCTCGACAGCTTGCAGGCGGAGAACGAGAGTCTGTTCGATGTCACGCTGACAGTCACGGCGTATAATTATCTGGACGACGCGAACTACAAGAAGAGCGCAAAGCGCGCCATGCTCACGGGCAATTTCAAGGCGAGCGCGCTGTACGGCTTGCAGATTGAGGCTTTCAGGTCGGCAGCGATTGCGCCGCAGAGTTACTTAAAAAACTATGAACGGGGAATCAATAGTTCGAGCCTCGCGGCGGTGTTCCCGTTCGTGCGGATATTCGTCATGGACAAGGGCGGCATTATGCTCGGCGAGAACAAGGCAAACCGATACCCGTTTATCTTCGATGTATGGAAACGGGGAAATTTGTACCAGAACAGCAACGCCATGATTATCGGCAAGTCGGGTTCGGGCAAGTCGTTCTTTCTGAAAAATCTCATCTTAAACGAGTGGGCGAACAACGCACGGGTAATCATATGCGATCCCGAAGCGGAGTATCTCACACTGACGAGGAATCTCAAGGGGAACATCATCGATGTGGGCAATGCAAAGGAGGGGCGAATCAATCCTTTCCATATTTATAAGATACTCACGGAAGAGGGAACGCCCGCCGATCCCGTCGTTACGTTCAACACGCACTTGAAGATGCTGGAGAGTTTTTTCAAGATCGTGCTTGTCGGGGCATCGCAGGATGTGATCGAGCTTATCAACAATCTCGTCGTAGAGACATATGAGCGGAAGGGAATCACGGAAACGACGGATTGCTCGAATTTTAAGGCAGAAGATTTTCCGCTGTTTTCGGACTTGCTTGAAACGCTGCAAGCAAAGGACAAGGAGAGCATGGACAGTCTGACTTTACGGGATATGCGGACAGCGGAGCTGTATTTGCAGAAGTTTGTCACGGGCAGGTATTCGGATATCTGGAACGCGCCGTCCACGCTGAAAACGGATGCGAGCATCATAGATTTTAACTTCCAGAGCCTGTTTGCGAACAAGAACAATGTCGTGGCAAATTCACAAATGTTGCTCGTGTTCCGGTTTATCGAGCAGGAGGTCATCAACGCGCGGGAAATGAACAGGTACGGGAAGAATCTGCACACGCTCATTATTGTTGATGAGGGGCATTTGTTCATTGATGCGAAATTTCCGATAGCGTTGGATTTCTTTTATCAGATGAGCAAGAGAATCCGAAAGTACAACGGCAGCTTTATACCGGCGACGCAGAACATTGCGGACTGGAACGCGAACGAGGAGCTGCGGAGCAAGACGAGTGCGATCATCAAGAACAGTCAGTATCTGTTTATCTTCAAACTTGCAGCACCCGACATGAAGGACGTATTGGACGTGTATAAGGCTGGCGACAGTTTCAACGAGGAAGAACAGCGGATGATCATTTCGGCAGTAACCGGACAGGCGTTTTTTGTGGGGAGTACAGAGCTGCGCGCTTGCATCCGTATCAGGGCGGGCAAGTATGCGCGAGGATTGTTTGAGGAGGAAATGAATTGACAAAGACGAAGAAAAGAATTTGGAGCGCCTTTTTTATAGGGATCGCATTGGCAGCATTTATAAGTTTCGGGCTTTGTTTCGGAAGTGAAACAAAGGTTTCTGCCGCATCGATACCGAAATATACGGTGGCTCTGACAGGAACGGTAACAAAGACGACGTGGGGCGGTTCGCATACCACGGACGTAAAGGATCAGACAAAGATTTCCGTGCAGAAATACAATACGTCCGGGCAGACGGAAGATATAATCCTGTATCTGACGGGTTCATCCACGTCGGGAACGGCAACGCTGCACGACGGGGGATATGTGGCGTCCTCAAAGCTGAATTTCAGTACGACGCTTTCCAAAGATACTCTCACGTTGACGACCTCAGAGGGGAAAGAGGTTGCAAAGGGAACAGGTTCGCTTTCAGCATCGGTATCGGATGGAAAGTATATTATTAAGCTCAACCACTTTAAGGAGAGCGGCGCGGGCTATACCATGTGGAAGATGAACGTAAATGTATCGTGTTCTTTTTTCGTTGATACGAAAGCCCCGACGATCAGCGGGGCATCGACGAGCACGACGGGGAAGTACACCAATGCGGCGTTCACGGTCAGAGCGAGCGATACGGGCAGCGGCATAAAAGCGCTGTATATGAAGGCGCCGGGCGCAAGCAGCTACACACAGCTCTCGGGTACGAGCAAAACGATTTCCAAAGGCAGCACAAACGGGAGATATGCGTTCTATGCAAAGGATAACTGCAACAATAACTCCGCGACCTATTATGTAAACTTCGACGATACCGCCCCGACATTAAGCGTGAGCGGAGCGAGTTTCGGAGGAACGGTTGCACAGGGTTTTACCGTCACGGCAAAGGACTCCAATACCGTCACACTATATTATAAATATGAAACGGACAGTTGGAAATCGGTGGGTACAAGCTATACCGTGGAGGATGACGCAAAGGACGGAGTGCATTATTTCTATGCGGAGGATAAGCTCGGAAACCGTTCGGAGGAATATTGGGTGCGGTTTATGGCTGCCGATCCCGTGGGGACATTTATAAAGTCGGATACGGACAACACTGTGTATTTTACATGGGAGGGGAACTATTGGACGGCGACGCTGGACGGAAAACCGTATACGAAAGGCACATGGATAAAGACGGAGGGAAAGCACACGATCATTCTCTCCAACGGCGCAGGGAAAAGTACGAGCTATCCGTTCAGCATCGAGCATTATTTCGTAAAGGGTGAAACAGTTCCGCCGACGTGCAGCGAACAGGGATATACGGAGTATAAATGCAGTCAGTGCGGAGAAACGAAAAAGGAGGATTACGTCGAGGCAATCGGACATAGCTATCAGATGACGACGAAACCGCCGACCTGCACGGAGATGGGGGAAACAGTCTATACCTGTGAGGTTTGCGGCTTTGAGTACAAGGAAGAGGGAGAATACCCCTCCGGGCATAGCTATACGACCTTGATAACAAAGTCGCCGACGTGTACGGCGGACGGGCAGCGGCATTACCATTGCGATAAATGCGGGTATGAGTACACGGCTGCCATCCCCGCGACGGGGCATGATTACAGTATCACGGACGAACAGAACGAGGACGGAAGCACGAAGCGGGTTTATACCTGTGCGAATTGCGGGGATACATACACGCAGGACTTGGGAAATCAAGCGGAGATGGTGACGAACTACGTCGAGTATCTGTTCGAGCAGTACAGCCCGTATATGATCTGGGTGTTCCTCGCCACGGCGGGCGTGTGGAGTATCTTTATGGGTATCATGATCATCATAGCGCATAAGCACGAGGAAAAGGAGAAAGCAAAGAAGATGCTTGTGAATTATCTTATCGGGCTTGTGGTGATATTCGGAATCCTTGTAGCGGCACCGTTTTTGGTTCGCGGAATCGCCGCGTTGGTAACGTAAAAAATTCTCGGAAAATCTTCGAAAAATTTTGCGAAAACTCTTGACTATAGACGAGCAACAGGTTATAATTAAATCGTCGTATAAATACGACGATTGGAGGACAATGCAATGGGAAAGGAACAGGAATTGTACGGCAAGTACGGCACGCTTGCAAAGGTTTATTTGGAAGAGCACGAACCTGCAAAGTATTGGGCTTTGGGTAAAGACCTGCCCGAATACCTGCATGGGATAGACCGACAGGCGGGCGAGATGTACGATACGATGTATGCGAAGCTGTCTGCAAGGGACGAATACAAAAAGACGGGAGAGTATCTCTCCGACGTGCGTAAGGAAAACGAGATGCGGCAGAGGATCGAGGAAGAGATATTGTCCGAGCTTGTGTATGTGAAATAACGGAGGTACGAAAATGAGCAAGGTTTTACGCGGAATCGGTATTGTATGTAAGGTGCTATTTGTAGGAGCTTTCCTGTTGGCGCATCTTATCGCCAACCTGATAGGAATACTCGTGTGTGCGATAGCGTCGGAGGGCTGAACATGGCGACAGAGAAAAAGGAAGATACCTCGATACGGTTGCGGAAGCGCAAGTACGAGGAGCGGCACAAGGAAGAGAGACGAAAGGCGACAAAAGTTTTCTCGACCCTGATAAAGACGGAACAAATGGACGAGATCAATGCTTTCCTTGCAAAGCACCATATCACGAAAGTGGACTTGGTATTTGCGGGGTACGAAGCGTTGAAGTCGGAGTACGGCCCGAAAGACGAACAGAATAAGGAATAAAAGCGTGAGCGCAAGGACTACGGCCCTTGCGCTTTTACTATCTCAACATGCCGAACGGCATAAGGAAGAAACGAACATCGGGAAGATGGAGCGTGTCGGACTTATGCCGATAGCTTTCATCTTCCATTGGAGGGAAAATTGGATTATATAATCGGGGAAGATGAAAAAGGCAAATTTGTAAAATTTGAAAAAGACGGTGCGCAGGCAACCATTCGTTTTGACGCAACTAATGCGGCGGAATCATTGGCGAGTACAAAACAGATATTGGGAAGTGTGTTCGAGCGTACAGCAAAACATAAGATGCGAAAAGGAGAAGAAAAAGATGAAACGAGTATACTGCCTATATCGTGTATCGACGAAAGGACAAGTAGATCATGATGACATCCCTATGCAGAGAACGGCTTGTAGGGCATTTGCAGAAAGAAATGGTTGGACAATTTGTAAAGAGTTTTTAGAGAAGGGCGTTTCCGGTTATAAGACTTCCGCCGAAGATAGGGATGCCATTCAAGATTTGAAGTTGGCTGCAGAAAAGAAAGAGTTCGACATTTTACTCGTATTCATGTTTGACAGACTCGGTCGTATTCCCAACGAAACGCCGTTTGTCCTTGAGTGGTTTGTGAAAACAGGTGTAGAGGTGTGGAGTGCGAAAGAGGGGCAACAGACCTTTGAAACAGACGTGGATTATCTCATGAATTATATCCGCTTTTGGCAGGCGGGAGGGGAGAGTCACAAAACTTCCATACGTGTTCAAACCCGTATGCGGCAAATGGTAGAGGCGGGGCAGTTTACGGGCGGGGTATGTCCGTTCGGATACCGTTTTGTCAAGAGCGGCGTGTGCAATAAAAAAGGGAAAGAATTAGTTGCTTTGGAAGTTGTTCCCGAAGAAGCCGCAATCGTGCAATTCATTTTTCATAAGACGGTAGCGGAAGGATATGGAACTTGGAGGTTGAGTGATGCTGTCAATGCGCTCGGTTATAAGACGCATCGCGGTGCTAAATTTCAGTCGAATACTATAAACCGTATTCTGCACAATCGTATCTTTACGGGAAGATTTGTTCGCGGGGGAAAGTCATCGCAGGTCATAGAAGCGCTAAAAATTGTAGAGGACAACGAATTTGAAGAGGCTCAAAAGATTGTTGCAGCGCGACAGGGCGAACGACAGGAACGAATGAATATTGCTTATACCACGAGAGGAGCTTCGCTATTGAGCGGAAATATCTTTTGTGCGCATTGTGGAGCAAAATTGTATGCGATTACTTATTCTGATCCGGTCACACTTGCAGATGGGACAAAAAAGAAATACAAAGGAATAAAATACATTTGCTCAAAGAGAATACATAAAAGAGGCCCTTGTGACGGGCAGACGCAATACGCGTCTAAAAAGATTGATGGTGTCGTTTTAGAAGCGGTGCATGCCGTTTTACAGAAAATGCAGGGGAGCGTTAAGGATGAATCACTAAAAAAGAGTTACGAAAAAACTTTGAAAAGCAAAAAGGCGATTTATGCGGAACTTTTGCGGGAGCAGGCAAAAGAACAAGAGAAGTTGAATCGTTTGTTAGCAGAAGTGGGTAACGTATTGATGAACGAATCAAGTTTTTCTTTGGAAACTCTGAACAGGGCGATAGAACTGACGAAAGCGAAACTTGTAGAGTTCGAAGAGAAAATCCCAACGGCATTGAAAGAGTTGAATGAACAAAAGTCGATAATAGAACATCTCGACGCCTATTATGATCAGTTCAAAGGTTGGGCGGAATCGTTTGACGCGGCGACCAATGAGGAAAAGAAAATGATCATCTGTAAACTCATCAGTCGCATTGAAGTCGGAAGGGGTTATAAAGTAAATATTGTCTTAAATATGGATTACGGGCAGTTTGTAGGAGATTAAAAAAACAAGTGGCTATTTTTTGAATAGCCACTTGTTTTTTTATTTTAGATATGGTAAAATAAAATAGATTTTAAGTTTTGGATTGGTATTATAGTATTTGTTAAAAAGAGATTTATGAAGTCCGTTTTGCACAGGTTTTCAATCCAATTATGATTATTGAGGGAGGCAAAATATCAATTTTTAAATTTACATACTGATGTGAGAGAATAGAAACTTTAGGGGATTAATTCTAGTAGCAATTAAGTTTTGTAATGAGAGGTTTAAGAATGAATAAATTGAGGGGAGAAGCGGGCATAAATAAAAGGAAAAATAGCAATAAAGTATACACCTGTAATTCATTGCTATATTTTTTACTTGTTGCTGTATTTGCGTTAGTGTCTGGATTGTTAATATTATTCTTATATCTCTTTTTTGAAAACGAAAAGGCCAATGCAATATGTTCGGCGTTATTGGGGATTATGGGTGGCTCTTTAGCTTCAGTTATTGTTGCATGGTTATTGGATTTTTCAGAATGTAAAAGAAAGAATAAAGAGGTTGAAAATAGGATTTTAAAAAGTTTAAAATATCTTGATGACTTTTTAGATATTCTATTTCAAGGTTTTGCTAATGCTGCCCAAGAAGAACTTTCATTAACATGGAAAGAGTGGCTAAAAAAATTATATGAAAAAGATTTTTATAGGAGTGCTGATAACTTTTATAATCGTTTTTTAGAAATATATGTTGCATTGAATGAAATTATTCAGCAGATAGACGAGTTAAATAGTATAGAAGTGAAAGATTTTATGTTAAAAAAAGACAGCTCCTTTTTATCTGAATTAAGTTTATTAAGTACTGCTTGCAATACTTTAAGAGATATTATTTTTTTACAAAAGGAAGACGGATTTGAATTTATGATTTTTGAATTTGAAGATGTATTTAGTACAATATTAAGGTTTTGTAGCTTTAAAGAAAAGCGCTATAAATTTCAAGTAGATTCAAATAAAAAGTAAAATAGATAAATACAATGACAGGAAATATTTTCTATCAATAAGTGGAGGTAAATATGAAAGTTACAATTTGCAATTTTGGGCCAATACTAAATTTTGAATGTGATTTGTCTAAAAGTGTGATTGCAATTTATGGAAACAATAATATCGGGAAATCATATTCAATGCAAATTATATATTTACTTTTGAAATCAGTTATTAATTGTTTACCTAGAACAATTAGATTTAACATATCTAAAGATTATATTAAATTTATTGAGGATGCCGTTAACTCTTTTAAAAAAAGTGAACAAGTACAAAAAGAGATTACAAATGAAATTAATTCTTGGACTGATAGCATTTTAACAGATATTTTAGGGAACAATTTTTTCGTTTCTTTAAAAAATTCATTTCCTTCTTACAATAATGCATTAAAAGATAATTCATGTATAAAATTGGAATATGAATATTTTTGCTTGAAATATTTATTGCAGAATGAAAAAATTATTCTTGAAAATAAAGCAAAGTTAAAGCGAAATTTTTATTTGAAAGAAACAAGTAGTTCTTATCATAAAACAAGACAAATTCATGACGGGCGGGTTGTTTATGTCGATAAGAGCGATGCGAGAAAAAGCGATCACGTAAATTCAACTATTTTACAGATAATATTCTCTCAAATTGAAGAGATTTTAATTTATGCACAAGAAAATGTTTCAAATATTTTCTTTTTTCCTGCTTCAAGATCAGGAATATATAATGGGATGAGCGCTTTTGCGCCTATTGTTGCTGAATTAGCAAAAAGCAAGTCGTTTTTTACAAAAAAAATAGAATTTCCTGGATTAACGGAGCCTATTTCTGACTACTTTATTGCACTATCTTCTATTAATGAAAAATCAAATTTAGAATTTGTAGATGTATATAATGAACTTGAAAAAGAGATTCTTAAGGGTGAAATTTTAATAGATAGAAAGGATAGTGCTTTACTATATAAAAATCAGGATAATTTGCAATTTAGGATGACAGAAGTTTCATCAATGGTTTCAGAGATAGCTCCTATCGTGGCTTTTTTAAAGTTTATAATTAATGCTCGTCGTAATAGAGTACTATATATTGATAATAGATTTTTTTATAATGTAAAAAACAACAATGGTCAAACTATTATTTTTATTGAAGAACCAGAGGCTCATTTGCATCCGTCTAATCAAATAAAATTAATTGAAATATTGACTCAATTATTGCAAAAAAATGTAAAAATTATATTTTCTTCTCATAGCAATTATATTTTTAATAAACTTAATAATATGATTTTATCTAGAAAAATTGATTATAAATTATATGAGCCGATATTAATAAAACAAGAAGTAAATGGAAGTAAAAGTACTATTATGCAGATAGATCAAACTGGTGTAATAGATGATAATTTCTCAGATACGGCTTTCCAGTTGTATGAAGAGAGGGAAAATATTTTGGAATCTATAAACCAAGAAGAATAAGAGAGAGTTATGATTAGTTTAATTACAAATGATAAAGTATTGAAATATTTTCTCCATTATGAAATAGAGGATGCTGGAGTAAGTGTCAAAGTAAATGAGACATTAAGTTCAAGAGACTATGTTGGTATTAAAGTGGATGACTATTATTGTAGTCTAAAATTGGATAAAACTCCTAAATCGGTCGATTTTATTATTACTGTTGATTGTCAGTGCAATAGTTATCTTTTATATATTCTTGAATTCAAAAAATTAAAGAAACCGAAATATTTGAAGGTTCAGGAGATTTTGGAAAAAATTACTAATACGTTTAATGATTTTATTGAGGATCGGTTCAAATATATATTTTTAAATGACAAATTTAAATATAAAAAAGTTTTTATATATTTAGTTGGGGACGTATATACGCCAGCAAGATTAAAGACCAGAAATTACGAGAATGATACATTAAAAATTGATACCAATTTATCTCTAAACCCTATAAGATTTAGAGGTAAACTCTATAGAATAAATTATTGTTTACCTGAAGATTTAGTTATTGACAAGATAACATAAAGCTGACATTACCCCATATAAACCTCTACGAATGGTAGAGCATTCGGCTGTTAACCGAAGTGTCGTCAGTTCGAGTCTGTCAGGGGCAGCCAAAGGAAAAAGAGAAAGCAAATAAGCTTTCTCTTTTTCTATAGGGAATTTTTTGCAGCTATCTATGGATGGCTGCTTTTTTATTTTACAAGGAGAAATCATTATGCATTGTCCGATGAAATTCGAATGGGTAAAGCTGTTGCGAAGCAGATTGCCCGAGGGAAAGGGAATCATGGGGGCATGGGCAAAGCTTGCCGCCCGCGCCGCTTTCCGCAAAGGACAAGCGCATTATTGCGGATATACAAATGAGGTTGTTCCGGGGATGTGGTCGGGAGGAATTGTCGGATTGAAAAGCATTCTCGGAACTAAGAATCGAGCCAAAGCATTGAACGTCTTGGAGACGCTTGCCGGTTTCGGGTATATAGAATATAGCTTGGACTCGATGACAAAAAGGTTGACATATTCGATTAAAGATTGGGTAGTAAAGTGTTCCGGCGAAGAGTGCATGGGCGGTAACGTTTATACGACGGAAGGGTTCGGTTTTCTTTGCTTGCCGCGCGATATAACCGAACGCCTTGCGCAAGATAATTACATATTTGAGGAAGCAGACGCATGGCTGGATCTTTGGTGCCACACGGTATTTGAAGATCGCAGCAATGCGTTTTCTTTTTTGGCTCCGACAGTGCAGTACACGCACGACGGAGCCGTTTTGACTTTGGAAACCCTGGGCCGTCGTTGGGGCTGGGAAAAGACAAAGGTATGGAGATTTTTTCAGAAGCACGGGGATGTCTTTGCTCTGTACCGTCTTCCCGGTTCTTACGGCTGCCTTATATTCAATAGAGAGTATCCTGTCGGGGAAACGATCGTATTGCCCGAACAGGGAGAAGTGGAAACGCTGTTCAGGAAACTGAACGGTTATTCTGACGGTTGCGTAAAGGATAAGATACATTCGCGAGGAAAATCATGTTATAATGAAACTGTAAAAAGCATTGCTAAAGGGGTGATCGAAATGAGCTTAAATACCGTGGGCAAATTAGTAAAATTTGGTAAAAGTACGTACTTTTACCAAGAGAAGTTCTGATAAGATAGAAAGGAGAAACAGAGAATGAGAAGGCAGGATATATAAGCAAAATGTTATACGCAGTCTGCGCTGCCAAATAAATTTTTCAATTATCAAAACAATCAAGAAAACGTATAAGTATTGACGATACTGAAAATCTGTGCTATAATAGATACAAGTAAGATTTTGAGGTTGCTTATGGATAAATATGTTCCGCCATACGACATTACCGAAGAAATGCTGGAATTGACATCGGAAATCACGGAAGATCTGGGAAGGCTCAGCAACGTAAACGATTTGGAAAGATTGCCGCGTCTTCGCAGAGTGAACCGTATCAAGTCCATTCAATCGTCGCTCGCCATTGAAAATAATACTCTCTCTTTGGAACAGGTGACGGATGTTCTTAACGGGAAACGTGTTTTAGGTCCGCAGGACGATATCCTTGCCGCAAAAAATGCTTTTGCCGTCTATAAAATGCTGCCCGAGCTTGATCCGTTTTCTTTGGAAGATTTGAAGAAAGCGCACGGCGTGATGATGAGCGGTCTTGTCGAGGGAGCAGGCGAACTGCGCACTGGATCCGTCGGGGTTATCAACGAACAGGGAAAAGTTATCCATGTTGCTCCGCCGCACGATATGGTGAAAGGCTTGATGGAACAGCTTTTCGACTGGTTGAAAACAAGCAAGACGCAAATGCTTATCCGTTCGAGCATATTCCATTATGAATTTGAGTTCATTCACCCATTTACGGACGGAAACGGCAGAATGGGCAGACTGTGGCAAACGGCATTGCTTGCAAGCTGGAAGCCGATATTTGAATGGATTCCTATTGAGAGTATCATCAAAGATAATCAGGATGAATATTACCGTGCGATCGGGCTTTCGACGGCGGAAGGAAAATCAAATCGCTTTATCCTGTTCATGCTAGGAGTTATTAAAAAGGCGGTTTCCGAGCTTGCAAGGGATGCGCACAACCATCAGAGCCATATCAGCAATCAGATCAGGGCGTTGATGTCCGTCATTGAAACTTACCCCATGTCTGCGGTGGAGCTGATGGAAAAGCTTGGTTTGAAATCGCGCGTGACATTCCGAAAAAATTATATACAACCGGCATTGGAAGCGGGTCTGATCGCCATGACCGATCCCGACACTCCGACAAACCGCAATCAGAGATACTTTAAGATTTAAATACAAAGTTGCAAAATTTATCGGAATGTGCTATAATATGACCATCCGTAAGGGAAACATAACAAAACGGTTAAAGAACAATGGAAAACAAAAAATGCCCTTACTGCGGGGCGGAGAACAAGAACTTGAATCTGAGCGAATCGGACGGATTGTATGAGTGCTGCAACTGCGGCAAGGTAGTCGATACAAAGACGGATAAAGTGGCGGCGGAATGCTGCAAAAAAGATAAAAATTAAATGTCGAAAACATGGCAGAAAAATGCTTATGCTTTGCTAAAGCAAATATGCTATACTGGTATCATCCAAAATTACAGGTAAAAGGAGACCTCTTCCGAAGGAAAATTCGGGAGAGGTTTTTCTTTTGCGAAAAGCAGGAGGCTGAGGAATGGAGAAGCAAGGCAAAAAAATCAAGACAAGCGTAGTGATTTATTGGACGCTGGTCGGCATCGTGTGCGTGTTGCTTGTGTCGGTTCATCCCGTCATGGCAGCGGAAACGGTTTGGGATCGATTCAGTACGATAGTGCGGGATTTCTATGCGCAGATCCTTGCAATCAGCACAATCGTAGCCGTAACCGTTGCCGCGGTCGCGCTGATCGTGCGCATGGTATCGCGCAACCAAAAGGCTGTGGATGAGGCGACGGCATGGCTGAAAAGAATCGTCGTGACATGGATCATCCTCAATTCGTTGGGACTGATCGTTGCCTATATCCTTTGCTTGCACCGCTCGAAGAGTTCCGGCTCTATGATGCGAGGGTAGATGTTGCCATAAACTTCTCCGTGCAGGACATATCTGCCCGTGTACTTCTCGGCGTGCAGAATTATATAGATGTTGGCGGAGCTGAACGGCTTGCCTCGGTAGAGGATACCTCGCTCGGCGAAGCTGATGGCGATTTCGTTTCCGCGCTCACCGGCAGCGTACCTTTCAAAGATCTCCTTGACGATGGGACCTTCCTCTTCGTGGATATACACTTTTTTGTTTTTGGTGTAGTAGGAGGAAAGCGGAAAATGAATAATGAGAGTCAAATTATCCGTAAGGATGCAAAAAACTGTTTTGTGGAAAGTCTGAACGACAGATTTGCTTGCGGCAAGATTCATTGGAACTTTGCTGCTTACGACTTATCGAAGCCCGAGGGCAGTCGTCAGACAAACACGGTACATATCTATATCAATGCAGACGAGTTTTTGGAACTTTGCCGGAAACTCGAATGCGGAGAGTTGAGATATATGTTACAGACAAGGAAAAAGAGCGGAGATAAATCGTCGATATATCAAAGTTTAGGCGGAACGTCTGCGGAAAAACTTTCTAAAATCGATAAGACACGCAAGGATAAAATGAGCCTTTCAAGGGTGATGCAGCTTTTGCCGGGAAACAAATCCGATTTTTTGCTCGTTGCCGACAGCGGCCCCGGAGCAGCAACGGATAAAGGGCTTATCGCTCCGAAATTCGGCAATCATCCCGAAAATCATGTGGCGGTCAGTATGACGTTTGACACGTTCAGCGAATTGATGCTCGTTACAAAGTTTCATTATCAGGCGTGGCTTGTTGCGCAATATGTCGGGGCAGCCAATTCGGGGGAAGTGAGGCAAGACAAGCTGACGGAGGAGACGGAAGAAGGTTGTCTTTGTCCTTTCCCACAATAGAATTTACAGAAAGGGCGTATCGATAACGGTACGTCCTTTTTTATGTAAAAAGGCTGCGGTGAGACCGCAGCCGAATGATTATCTGTTTAGCAGAAAATCAATGATATTGTAGTGCCGGATCCCGTTGCGGGAGAAATCGGGCAAATCTCCGGAAATGACGATTTTCGGGTAATGATCCCGAATGCGTTCGAGGTTTCCGAATTCGCGCGCAATCGTTTCTTCGGAAGAGAGCAGATAAGCAACCTGTATATAGGTAATTTCTTTGCCTTTGTAAGCTACAAAATCGATCTCATAGTCATCGGTTTTTCCTACCTTGACATCATACCCACGATAAAGGAGTTCAAGATAGACAATGTTTTCATACAGTTTATTGTAATCGACTTTGTTGCTCGTTTTACGGATATTCCTCAGCCCTAAATCGACGGAGTAATATTTTTCAGTGGACGAAAGTAACCGTTTGCCTTTAATATCGTACCGTTGGACAGAATTCATGATCATCGCTTTCTTGATGTATCCGATATAAGCGAGAACGGTATTGACCGTCGTCTTTATGCCGTTTGTTTGCAGGGCGGACACGATGGTTCGGGCTGAAAACGGATTGGCTATGTTATCCATGAGAAAGTCAAGGATGAGAGAGAGCAATTTTTCGTCCGCAATGTTGTTCCTAGAAAGAATGTCCTTCATCACGATTGCGTCGTAAGTATCGGATAAATATGTTTCGACGGATTGAGGCTCCAGAGAAAAACGCATGGGCAGCCCGCCGTAGCGCAAATAATCCTGAAAGAGCTGTTCATCCGAAACATCTTTTCCGTTCTGTAATAACAGTTGCTTCGCTTCGGAGAGAACGAAGGGATAGACCGAGATCTGGACATATCTGCCGGCAATCAGTGTGGCAAGTTCTCCCGAAAGCAGTTTGGAGTTGGATCCCGTGATATAGACGTCACAGTCGAGATCGACGAGCAGGGATGCAGCGACCTTTTCCCACGATGTTACGGTTTGGATTTCATCGAGAAAGATATAAAGCTTGCCGTTTATATTTTTTGAGGCAGAAATCAAATAATCGTACAGAGCGTGATAGTCCTGCAAATGTTCGTTCATCACGGATTCAAAGCTGATATAAATGATTTGGTTTTTACTGACTCCGGATTCTATCAGGTAATCTTGTATCTGCGTCAAAAGCACGGTCTTTCCGGAACGACGTACGCCGGTTAAGACTTTGATGAGGTTTTTGTCAATGAAAGGGATAATTTTATCCAGATAGGCTTGACGTTTTATCATGGGGCATTGCTCCTGTTTTTAATTGCTTTTGTGTAATTATTATAATAGATAAAATTTCTTTTGTCAATGATTTTGTATTTTTATAAAAATACAAAATATGTCGAAATAAGAATTTTGTTGAAAGAAGTAAGAGATGGAGAGCAAACAAAAAAAACAAAAGGCGGATATATGGCGCAAAAATGCGTATGCTTTGCAAAAGCAAATATTACATCGAATTTGATCAGGATTATAATTTGGGCTTGGCGTATATCCTGCAACAGGTCATTCTCGAAACGGAAGATATTGAATTTACCGCGTGCAACGATTTTGATGGCAGAATCTACCTTTTATATGAACCGTCCTATCCGTGGGATATGCCCGATAGGGATATGTCTTTGAAAGAACAGGACATCATTAAAATTCTCGCCAAGTATCTGAGATTTTTGACGGACGAGAATATCCCCGTGGACTATCACAGTCCGGAAAACGGAGGATAAAGTTCATGTTCCGAAAAAAACAAAGCTGTTGACTTTTATCCTGAATTTAGATATAATGTAAGACAAAGCGGAGTGAATGCAATGGCACAAAAAATGACTGAGCAAAAAAAATACCGAGACATTCTCTTACAGATAGGAGAAGCTTTTCATAAAATGAAAAGCATACGCCCTTTGAGTGAGGGGGAAGTCCGATACTATTATGATGAATTCTCTATAAGTTCCTCTCATAATTCCAATGCGATAGAGGGCAACACGTTCACCTACGATGAAACGCGGTTGCTTCTTAAAGAAGGGATAACTTCGAATGCGAGGTCTTTCCGTGAACATGAGGAGATCATAGGCTATAAAAAAGCATTCGATTATCTTTACTCTGCGGTAAAAGATAATACCAAGATTTCGGAGGAATTTATAAAGAAGCTGCACGGATATGTTCTTCGCGGCGATGCGGATGCGGGGCAGTATCGAAAGATACAAAACTATGTCGGAGATATGTTCAACGTCAAATATAAGCCTTGCCCGCCAGCCGAGGTTCCTGAAAAAATGAGAACATATGTAGAGGAACTCAGGAAGGATCTGGAAGGGAATGCGAAGATAAGAGAGCAGAACGATCCGCAATGGGCTGAGTTGTTTTATAATCTCGCAAAGCATCATATAGAATTTGAAAAAATTCATCCGTTTGTGGACGGGAACGGAAGGACGGGCAGACTTCTTCTTACCTATGAAATGGTATATATCGGTCTGCTTCCGGTAGATATCCGATATGAGGAGCGTGCGAGGTATTACGCAGCGCTTGCTGCATATGAGGACAAAGAAAAATACAGTACCAGAGCAGAGAGTAAGTTTGAGGCAATGGCAAAACTTTTGGCCGAGAGCGAGCTTGCAAGCATGCAGGCATGGTTGCATACATTCGGAAACAACTGAATCTGAGTCGTAAGACAAAACAATGAGGAGCTTGGCTAATAGCCGGGCTCCTTTAATTTTTCGGAGGTATTTATGAAAACAGACTATTTAATGATTTACATCAGATTTTGGCAGGCCGGCGGTGAAAGCCGAAAGACTTCCATTCGAGTCAAGACTCGGTTGGGTCAATTGGTAGAAGAAGGAAAGTTTACTGGCGGTGTTTGTCCGTTTGGATATAGGTTTATTAAAAGTGGTGTATTTAATAAAAAAGCAAAGAACTTGTTACTCTTGAAATAAATCCTGAAGAGGCAGCGATAGTGAGGTTTATCTTTGATAAAACAGTAAGGGAAGGGTATGGTACATGGCGATTGAGTTCAGCTATAAATAAACTAGGTTATAAAACACATAACGGTGCTAAATTTCAAGCGAATACAGTAAACCGTATACTTAATAATTCGATATATACGGGGCGATTTGTTCGTGGAGGAAAATCTTCAGAGGTTATAGATGAAATAAGATAAGTTAAAGAAACTTGTGGAAGAGGTTGGAAAAGCTTTGATAAACGAGTCTGTTTTTTCTGTGGATATTATTAACCAATCGATTAATCAATCGAAAACGAGGCTGGCAGAGTTGGAAGAAAAAATCCCGAAGGCATTGAAAGAGCTAAATGATCAGGATGGGATGCTAAAAAATTTGGATCAGTATTATGATCAATTTATCGGATGGGCTGATTCGTTTGCCTCGGCAAGTCTTGAAGAAAAGAAGATGATTATATGCAGATTGATTTCGCGTATCGAGATAGGCAGAGATTATAATGTCCATATTGTTTTGAACGTAAATTATAGTCAGTTTGTTGAATAGTGAATTTACTCGTCCAAAATAAATATAACGTATTGACAATGGACGCATTATGTGGTATAATTTGCGTAGAATAAGAATGGAGGTGCGTGATGAAAACGAATATGAATATAAAAGTTGATGAAGAAGTTCGGGATGAGGCAAAAGAATTGTTTGGAAAACTTGGATTGGATATGACAACGGCGATCAATTTGTTTTTACGGGCATCAATCCGAGAAAAAGGTATTCCGTTTCCGATAATGGAAAAAGCGAATTTGTCGAATGAGGAGCGTTTTGATGCTTATTGGGCAAAACGATTTGCAAGGGCTGAGGAACAAGAAAGAACCGGGCAGATGAGAAATTTTGATGTTTTTACGGCGGAGATGGAAAGGAAGTATGGACTCCGCTAAATACACAAAAGTAATCTTATCTGAGGCTGAAGACGAAATAGATAAAATTCTTGATTATATTGTAAACGATCTGAAAAATCCGACTGCGGCGAAGAAACTTTGGTGCGATATGCTTATGGCAATGGAGCGGATAGAGGCCTTTCCTTATGCCATGCCTAAGTTGCAAGGGGAATTTGTGCCGATAGGGACAGAATATCGTCGAATAGATGTCGGAAATTTTGTTTTGATTTATAAGATAGTTGATGAACTGAAAGAAATACGTATTGTTGCAGCCGCTTATGCGTCTTCAGATTTGGAAATGAAACTTTTGAAAAGGTTATAGAATTTGACAGGCTCGAAGAAGTCATTAGTAACCTAACCTGCACGACCGCCAGAGCATTCGGCTGTTAACCGAAGTGTCGTCAGTTCGAGTCTGTCAGGGGCAGCCATCATGAGTGAACAAAAAAGATATTCACTCAAAAAACCTCGGTAAAACCGAGCTTTTTCCCATTTATTGGGGTAAAAGTGGCACTTTTTTGAGAGTAAATTTTTTAATATATCAAGTGCATTTTCGTAGATATTTTTTGGTGATTTTCAAAGACTTGACAGACTCGAACCGATACATAGCAAAAAATCCATAGATTTTTGAAGCACATAGGTAAAAACCTGTGTGCTTTTTGTATATTTAAGCAAGAGCCGACATTCGCGGGGTAACAGTGTTTTCGATTCTGTAAGGGTATTTCTGTATTGTCATAGATATAGTATTGAAAAGTTTTTATTAAAAAATATGAACTTGTATTGTAATTTTCCGCGTCTCGTATTATAATAATCGCAAACGATAACAGGGATAAAAACAAAGTGCAAGATGAAAATACCCTTTGCAAAACTTGGGAAGAAGGATTTTGCAAAACGAATGAAATAATTACGCATTATACAAGAACGGGCGGAAATAAGCCGCCGATGGTATTGTTGCACGGCTTAGCAGCAAACGGAATGTGTTGGAAAAATATCGCCCGATCGCTGGCCTAGTTTGACGTGATAATGCCGGATGCGCGCGGTCACGGAAAGTCAAGCGCACCCGGAGGCGGTTATACCTATGAAAATTTGGCAGATGATGCGATCGGCTTTTTGCTTGCGATGAATTTATCGGATGTGATTTTGATAGGGCATTCGATGGGCGGCTTGACGGCCGCATTGGCAGCTTGCCGCTCGCCGTTGATCCGGGCAGCCATTCTGGCCGAGCCAACCTTTTTAAGTTCGGAAAGGCAATGGCAGGTTTGGAAAAGCAATGTTCTGGCCCAACATAAAAAAATGCTGGCGATGTCTTTAACCGAACTGATTGCGGACAGGCAAAAAGCGCATCCCGGCCGTTCCGGGGAATTGAATGCGATGAGCGCAACAGCGCGTTTGCAGACGAGCATAAATGCTTTTGAAATTCTTAAACCGCCGAATCCTGCATACAAATCAGTGGTTAAAGGCATAAAATGTCCTTGTTTGTTGCTGTACGGGGATAGGGGGATCATTGACGCCGAGCAAGCGAACGAATTGCACGAAATAAATTCTTTGCTGAAAATCGTTGAAATTCAAAATGCGGGTCACGGCATCTATTTCGACAGCCCGAAGCAATTCGTTGACGGAATAGTCCAATTCACCGGGTGTTTATAATCGGCAAATTAGTTTCGCCGGCGGCTGTACTTTTTGTCGGGATGCGAAATTTTCTTGATCACGGCGGCAACATCGGTCCCGCTCCGGCAAAAAACGATGAATTTTTCATAGATGCGGCGGTCGTGCTTTTATAATTTAACGTATTGCTTTTTGCATGGTTTTGTAGTATAATACACATGCGGTTCCGAGCTTTGCAGGGCAAAGAGGTCTTAAACTTCCGGTTTAAGTAAGGATACGCGGCAAAAATTTTTTGGCAGACGGTGGAGGAAAAGGATGTTTAAACCCGATTATCGGAATGTGGTCGATTGCGCGTATAACCGCGAACCCAAGCGCGTGCCCTTATATGAGCACAATATATCTCCGAATATCATGGAAAAAATTATAAAGCGTCCGTTTGTGCATCTGCTGAACGGCACCGATGCGGATTTTGAGGAGTATATGGAGCAGTATTGCCGTTTTTTTGAACAGATGGGGTATGATACTGTTACGTTTGAAGGATGTATAACGGCGGTATTGCCGAACGGCGGGGCATTGGCGCATCCGCGTCCGGGGTATATCGACTGCCGCGAAAAGTTTGAAAATTATCCGTTTGATTCGGTAAAGGGTATATATGTCGCTTATTTTAAACGGTATTTCGACGCGCTGCGCTGCCATATGCCGGAAGGAATGAAGGCGATCGGCGGTGTGGGGAACGGCGTGTTTGAGGTCGTACAGGATCTGGCGGGGTACGAAAATCTCGCGGTCATGTCTTTCGACGATCCCGAATTGTTCGCTGCGCTGTTCGTAAAAGTGGGCGACATGATGGCGGAAATTTGGGAATGGTTCCTCCGAGAGTATGCCGACGTATTCTGCGTATGCCGCTTCGGGGACGATTTAGGGTATCGTTCCAACACACTTTTGTCGCATGACGCCATACGCGCGCACATTCTGCCGCAGTACAGGCGCATCGTGGAAATGGTGCATCGTGCGGGGCGGCCCTTTTTGCTGCACAGCTGCGGCTGCATTTTCGACGTGATGGACGATATTATCGACATAGCGAAGATCGACGCAAAACACAGCAATGAGGATCAGATCGCGGATTTCCGTGTATGGGTGGAAAAGTACGGCGACAGGATCGGCAATTTCGGCGGGGTCGATACGGACCATCTCACGCGCATGGACAGCGACGAGCTGCGCGCGCTTGTAACAGGATTGTTGGAGGATTGCGCGCACGGGCACGGCGGGTTTGCGATCGGCAGCGGAAACTCGATACCCGACTATGTGGATCCCGAAAAATATCTTGTGATGGTGAACACGGTGCGCCGTTGGCGCGGTGATTTTGATTGAGCACGCGGGGCGGCAATGCGAAAATGCCGCCCTTTTGTATATATTAGGGAGGAAAAATGATATTTATCGACCGTTTGGCGGATATCGGCGAGATCGGCGGCAAGGCTTACCATCTGCTTTCGCTGAACATTCAAAATACGCCGCCTCTGTATGTTTGTCCCGCAAGCTATTTCGACGCGCCGCAAAGCGAACAGGGCAGGGCGGCGCTTGCAGAGGAGATCGGCGCGCTGTTTTCGGAAAAAAAGCTCTATGCCGTCCGCTCCTCCGTCGCCGACGAAGACTCCGACGGGGACAGCTTTGCAGGCGTGCACGAATCTTACCTCAGTGTTAAGAAAGAGGATATCCTGCAAACGATCGAAAAAGTGCGTGCCAGCGCTTTTACCGAACGGGCGCTCGCGTACCGCAGGGCGCGGGGATTGCAAACGGATCGCATTCGCATCGCCGTCATCGTGCAGGAGATGGTGAACGCGGAGTTTGCGGGCGTTATCAACACGATCGATCCCGTGACCGACGATCCCGACAAAATCGTGATCAGCGTGGCGCGGGGCTTGGGCGATAAAATCGTGGACGGAAGCGAAAACGGCAGCACGTATACCTTTAATCACGGCAAATGGACCGTTCGGGGCGAAGATATACTCGGCCGCCGTGCGCGCGAAAGCATCCTCGCGCTTGCCCGCGAGGTCATGCAAAAAACGCATTCGTTTCAGGATATCGAATTTGCCTATCGCCGCGGCAGGGCATATTTTTTGCAGGCGCGGGCGATCACGGTCTATCGCGGCATCGATACGCACGCGCGCGGCCTGCTGCTCGATAATTCCAACATTATCGAGTCTTTTTTCGGGGTCGTTTCGCCGCTCACCTATTCCTTTGCGAACGATATTTATGCGCGCGTATACCGCGCCGCGCTGAAAATGAGCGGCCTGCGCGAGCGCCTCTACGATACAGTCAGCCCCCGCATCGGGGAAATGCTGTATTGCTATGAGGGAAAAATTTATTACAATATGAACAATTGGTACTTTGCCGCGAGCGTGTTGCCGTTCAAAAATTCCCGCTCCTATTTCGATACGATGATCGGAACGGGCAGCAAAGCGGGCGAAACGGAGCGGCTGCGCACCAATTGGGCGGATAAAATGAAGTTTGCGCTCGTATTTTTACGCAAGCTTTTGCAGATCGAAAAGCTCGCCGCCCGCTTCGAGGCGGATTTCGGGCGCATCGTGATGCCGTATTACGGTAAAAAATTGAGCGGAACGAATGCGGAACTTTTGCAGATCGCGGCTTCGCTTGAAGAGATCACCGACGGGTTCGTCGTTCCCGTCATCAACGATTGCGCGGTCATGTATTTTGTCGGAAAACTCAGCGAGCGGGCGCAAAAGGAGGGGATTTCCGCCGAGGATGTCAACCGATATGTGTATATCGGCGGCGTAAAGAGCACCGGGAGCGCGGAAAAGTTTGCCGAACTCGTCCGCATGATACGGAACAATGCAGAATTTTTGCGCGATTTCCGTTCGTTGGATGAGCACTCGCTTGCGGCAAAGTACGGGAGCGGCACGCCTTTTTCCGCACCCATCCGCGCGTATATCCATGCGTACGGCGCGCGGGTCATGGACGAACTCAAACTCGAAACGGTGACGATGATCGAGGACGAAACCATCTTATACCGCATGTTGAAAGAGGGGCTCGAAGCGAAGCCGAATACCGCCGTCCGCCCCGCGGCAGAAGTGCCGAACCCCCTGCGTTCTCTCGCCGCAAAGGCGCGCAAATACATGCAGCTGCGCGAGCGGCTGCGCATCAAAAGGACATATCTGTATTCGGTCGTGCGGAATATTTTTCTCGCTTTCGGGGAAAATTACCGCCGTGCGGGGCGGCTTGAACAGGCACGGGATATCTTTTATCTCACAAAGGGCGAAGTGCTCTCAGGCGAGGGCGATTTTTTGGAACTTGTCGCCCGCAGAAAGGCGCTGGAATCGGAGTACCGCAAAAAAGAGGTGTACGACAGGCTCGTGTTTTTCGGCGGCGTGCCTCTGCCGGTAAAGAGTGCGCCGCGGGGCGAGGGGCTTTGCGGTATACCGAGCGGCGGCGGCACGGTCGTCGCGCGGGTGTCGCTGATGAACTCCGCGGCGGATACGCTCGTGCCCGGCAATATTATTCTGACCAAGCGGACAGACCCCGGCTGGATCAGTCTGTTCCCCCTTGCGAGCGGGCTGATCGTCGAGCACGGGAGCATGCTTTCGCACAGTTTTGTGGTGGCGCGGGAGCTGAATTTGCCCGCCGTCGTGGGTATCGCGGGCGCAACGGAAAAAATTCAAAACGGAGCGCTTGTTCGGCTGGACGGCCTGCGCGGCGAAGTCACCGTTTTGGAAGAGGGCGGGCAGGCAGCCGCGCCGGCGGAGGGGTAAAGCACGGATTTATGCGGAGGATAGGGCAAGCCGCCGCGTCGGGCCGACGGTGCAGGAAATTCTAATTTTAAGTTTCGTCGAATTCTTATTCAAAATTGTTTGACAAAGTTATATAAAAAATGGTATTATAATTAGGCTTGAACGGGGGCGTAGCTCAGTTGGTTAGAGCGCATGCTTGACATGCATGAGGTCATAAGTTCGAGTCTTACCGTCCCCACCACGCAAAAAGAGGGTACCCAAAGGTACCCTCTTTTTGCGTGGCGGGGACGTGCCGAGAGTTGAACAGGCGGCCGCAAAGCGGGCGGCTGTTCGCGCGAGCGAAGCGATGCTCCGCCGAGGGGACCCCAATTAGGGGTTTCGGCGGATACTTACCGACACCAAGGGCGAGGGCCTCTTTTTGCGTGGCGGGGACGTGCCGAGAGTTGAACAGGCGGCCGCAAAGCGG
>ERZ1643247.824-NODE-824-length-33631-cov-9.999643_pt1 | contig 33631 bp, 26 predicted proteins | sample MGYA00579264_ERZ1643247 | MGnify/ENA primary metagenome ERZ1643247 (study PRJEB29033, sample SAMEA4952262) | chicken gut metagenome | biome: Broiler Chicken; feature: Gastrointestinal Tract; material: Caecum | place: Ireland | collected 2018 | study: Broiler... | reverse complement strand
ACATGACATTATTGATGCGTGATCAGGAAAATCAGGAGATTGGAGAAGAAAGAGGCCGCCGTGAAGGGCGATTGGAAGGCGAATTACGGAAATTAGTTTCTCAGATTCGAAAGAAACAACTCCGCGGATATCAAAAAGAGCAGATTGCGGACTTGTTAGAGGAAGACATTCAAACAGTAGAGAAAATTATCCGGATGATATTTATGCATCCAGAAGAAGATGACCAGGGAATCAGCCGGTTGCTGATGGAGAGCAAAACGCCTGTAAAGCGATTGTAGAGATCGAAGCATCTGAAAAAGCTTCACAGAAAGCAAACCATCGAAAAAAGTTTCAAGGAGGAAAAACGAATGAAGTTATTTGACGCTGCGGATGAATACTGCCGAACTAGTATAAGCCGCGATAAATAACCTTATGTTTCGCTGGTCTGCTTTCCCGATCGCACAGTTATAAAAGCCTCAGCGTAGCCCGCTACGCCTGCGTTTTTACAACTGCACTCTCGAAAAAGCATCCTCACCGAAACAGTAAGGTATTTATCGTGGCTTATATTAGAGCGTGTTTGAAAATTCATTCCTGCAATCTGCACGCCCCACTTTGTGGGAAATTTGCCCCGAAATCAGTCAGCGTAGTTTGCTACGCTGACTGATTTCGGAACAAATTTCCCACAAACTGTGACGCACATCTTGCAGAAAGCAATTTTCAAACACGCTCTAGCAGCTGGAAGACTCTTACGCTGTTGAAGTTCTGCCTGTTTGCCATTGGTGTAATGGTCGGCATGTGCGTGCCGAAGGAAAAAAAGAAAATCGCATATGGCATAAGCGGAATGGTATTTCTCGGGACATATGTTCTGTTAATGAAGAAATTCTACTATATATTAAAGCACAAACGTGCGTAACTGGCACGTCGACCACAAAATAACTGCTGCATTCACACGGAATGCAGCAGTTATTTTGTATTCTTTATTGTCCATTGAAATGAATCAATCATGCCAGAAAAAATGGAATAATATTGTTGTCTGACGGAGAAAGTGGATTTATAATGATAGAAAAAATACGCTTTGGCTTAGAACTGATACAGAAAAGCGGCTTTGCAGTAAAGGGATGGGTGAGGATGCCAAGAAAGTTAAAGAGTTTTGCTGTAATCATTATTGCGTTACATATTATATGGCTGGGATTTGCAGTGTTTTGTATATGGACGAACACGAATGAAAAAAATGTCCGTCAACCGGAGGAAAAGCAGGGACAGATTGTATTTGAAAATGAGAATATCGAATATCAATTTTCATTAATAATACAAGAAAACACAGAAAGTGAGGAAAAATCCTTTCTGGATATCATCGATTTCAAAGATGCTTCAGATAAAATGCTGGATCTTTTGCTGGTTTTTATAGGAGTTTATCAGGGGATTATCACAATTTATCTGGAGAGGAGAAATAAGACTTTTTGGGGAATTGCCAATAAAGAAATCTTGTTTGGGGATCAATCGAAATGCTGGGAAAAATTTTTTCGTTTTATTCTGTGTCTGGAATTTATAGAATTGTTTTTGGCAATTTTGTTTCCCGTGCATATAGCAAGGATAGCACTTGCTCTGCTCAGCGCTTTCACGGCTGGGTTTAGTTGGCGTATTTTTTTCCGGTTTACAGATGACAGGCAGTTGGAGGACCAGATCTTATACGTGCTGAAAACAAGCAATGTTCAGAAAAGAGATGAAATATTTTCGACGATCGTGAAAAATATTGATTTCTCAAAAAATACAGATTTGGATTTCTTTCTGCGAACCATGAAAGAAGGGCTGTTTGATACATATTTAAAAGAAATTAAAAAAGAAGATGCGGTCAGTGAACTTCGAGAGATTTATGCCTGGATGAAAGCAATGCTTTTTAAGATGACGGATTCAACGTTAAGAAACGATTTGCTGAGAGAACTTTTTTTGATCGTTGACAGTATGGAGAGTAAAGACAGACAAAAAAGGGTAAATCTGCAGACGGCAATTATTCTGCCTGTTCTTGAGATGGAGGTGGCGGAGGAAAGACAGATTTCAGCTATGATTTTTTCTGTAATCCGGGAGAAAGAACAACGCAGGCAGCTGAAAATCAGATGTTATCTGTATCGTCTGTTTTTGAAAAAGCTACAGGAGCCGTTAAAGCCGCATGTTTCTGATGGTTTTTTGCTGCGGCAACAGATTCCTTATTCGTTGGAAGAGTGGGAAAGGAAGGATGCGCTGGAGTTTTGGGTGCAGCTTCATAAAGGTGAGAATATACAGATTCACAGATATGGAGAGACACCATTGACGCTGTATGAAATAAAACACTTGATGGAGAGGAGAGACGTACATGGATAAGTATGATGTGAGAATGCTGCAGCTTTGTAAACAGCATTATAAGGATCAGTATCTGGAAGAAAAAGAGTTTCAGTATTCCTGCTGGGGGTATTATGACGGCGTCAATGTGTTTGAAGCAAACAGGCGTAAAAGTCAACTGTTTCAGAAACGTTCGAATGCACCGGTATCTCAGATGTGGTACGGGATGGATGAAAGGACGGGGGAAGGGGACTGCAGCATACAGGAAATCGGTATTTTCCGTGAAGTCACCTGTGAGAAAGAACGTAAAGAGCAGGAAGATTTTTGGGATTCGGCAAATGGACTGCCCTTTTTTGCAATGGGATTTCTGCGTATCCGGGATCCAAAAGATTACGGAAAGGTACAGAGGGAGATTGAAGTTCTGAGAAGAGAGAAACCGACTTTTCTGGTAAAGGTAACCGTATATTATACTTTTGACAATGCGGACCTGATTTTTTTCGTAAAAAGCAACTGTCTTAAGGAAATAAATGGAGTTCTGGAAAAGATAAAAGTAAACCCTCATGTGAGGTATATCCATTCAATTATTGGTGTGGCGGAAAGTTATCTGAATATGTGCGAGAAGGAAGGTATGCAGGATATCTGGAATAATTGGAAATGTTTTTTGAATGATGAGATCAGCAGTTTTACAATGAAAGTTGTATCATCCGGAGAAGAAGATATTATCCAGACAATCCTGAAGGAGATTCAAGACAAAGAGATATCCGGAACAATCCAGTATGGAAATACAGAAGGGCATGAAGATTTAAGCATCCGAATTACTAATACATCTGTGAAAGACATTTTGAAATTAATGCTGCCGAAAAGTCTGTGCAACCATACGTTTCCTATCTATGGAAGCAAAATTTATAATATAGAAACAAGCATATGCATGGATGAAACGGAATTTTCCAATCAGACGCTGACGGTCACAGCTAAGAAGGAAAATAAGAATACAGTATCGCTATGGAGCAAAAAGCTTTTAGACACGTATTGTCAAAAGAGGGATTTGGCGTGGGGAAAGCATGACGAGAGTTTATACTCTTATTATAATGCCATGATACGAACCGTCAATACACTGGCGCAGTACGAAGCTTCAAGCCTCGCCGGAGATATCTTTGAACTGATCTTTCCGGCGTTCCATATGTTTGACGAACGGCTGAGCAAGGCGCTGGGAAGCAAAGCGCCGGACATTTATGCGATCAAAGATTCCATCTGTAAATTTCTCCAGACGGTAGATTCTGTGGTCTACCACACGGTGCATACGGATCAGATTTTCTTAATGGCGCCGGGCTACAGCGGCACATCCTACTCGATTCCGATCAAACTCTGTCTGTTCTATCTCGGGATTGCAGATTCTTTGATCCGGATTTTAAATGACACGGCGAGCTGCAAATATGTGTGCTTTATTACTCCGGAAATGGAGTTCCGTCCGATGACGGAGCTGATCCATATGGGACAGGACGAACCGGACAGGCTGATCTGTTTTCATGCCCCGCAAAGGACACTGTATATCCCGAGACATTTTCTTGTTATCCTGACGCATGAAGTTGCTCATTATGTGGGAAATGAGATCCGGTGCAGGAAAGAAAGAGCGAGAGGCGTTGTTCAGATACTGGCAAGCTTTCTCGCGGAGGCTATTTTTGCGGGAGATTTCCGGGAAGACTGTGAGGGGAAAAAAGGCGTATACGATGTCATCTATAGGGAAATCAAGGCGGATCTGCAGAGAAAATGCTTTGACTTTTTGGGGGATAAGATTCGGGAAGCAGATCCGACGAGGGAATATCATGCCACGAAGATTAAAAACGCATTGAAAGCCGGATGTACGGAACTTCTTGCGAAGGAAGATGGTCCGCTTTATCAGGCTTTGTTCCGTGTGCCGGACACCTTGAAAGTGTATTTGGAGGGTGAAAAGGGTATAGAGTATTACGAAATCATCAGCAATATTCAGAGGCATATGAACCTGAATCGTACGGAACTGCTCGTCTCCGAGAAAATGAAGGAACTGGTGGATGAAGTGTTTCAAGTATATCGGGAAATTTTTTCTGATATTGCGGCAGTATCTATTCTGGAGTGTGATTTTGAGACTTTTGAAGAATCCTTCTGCGTATCAGAGGGAGTGCTTCTGGATGGGAAATCTCCTGACAGAAAAATGGAAGAAATCAGGAAATATATTGTTTCCCGGTTCCCTGTCAGGAGGAATGCGATCGGCAAAGCAGAGAAACAGAAAGAGAAGAAAGAACAGGAAATCCCGCTCTGTACGGCAGAGACTATGAACAAGCTGTATGAAAATAGATATACTTTTCTGTGGATGGAACATAATCTTATGAAATATGTCGCACACTGCCAGGAGATGATCAGGGAGCAGATCACAGACACGAAAGTCCGGAAACAGCTCTGGAAAGTAAGAGAATATTATAATATGTTCTGCAATGCAGAGGCGGACTGTATGGAAATATACGATAAGGTGCTGGAATGTATTGAAACGTATAAGCAGAACGTGAACGAAGCACGTAAGAAGTTGAATCCGTGAACTTTCGAAAAAGAAGGGAAACTCACGGAGGATAGGATGGGAGAACAAAACAGGAAGCTGTCACGAAGATCAGACAGCTTCCTGTTTTATAGTGGAAGTTCCCACAGATCCATCTGCGAGTTAGACTTACCTGCTGAAAAAATTGGTTTTGATGCACCTTCTTCGCGCTTTGGGAACTGTGAAAACGAATTCTTTTCATCAGAATTAGACAAAGCGGGTGTATACGATGACGAAAAAGAAGGCGTCGAAAAATTTGGAAAGATTTTTTCCATAAACAGATACTCCTTTGTCTTGTATTTTTGAAGCCAGAAAAAAAGCGCTCTCTTTTTTAGAAGACAACGGCTGGAACTTCCAGCTTATATATCCTATGCCTCCGAAAGAAGAAAGTTTCTGACATATATCTATTATAATCAATTTTATAATAGAATACAAGTGTGGACAGCGATGTGGGCAGAAAAAAGTTTTATTTTAAGAAAATTATTTCCGTAAACTGGAAAACAACAGATGTCTATGGAAGCTGGCAAACAGTTCCGAAAGCGAAAGCTGCCGGAACCTGTTGTCCGGCTTTTTTGCTGCCTGAAAACCGTTTTCGGACAACTTTCACCCTCCACAGGAACCTCAACCATTACAAAAATGAAAAAAATATTTAAAAACCTAAATTATGTTAATAGTTGTAATGCTTTTTGTAACGCCTGATTTTATAAACTATATCTATCATGAGGATACAAATGAAGGAGGCACGAAGGATTGTGAGGGATTCCATTAGAAGAAGACGTGGAACGTTCCTGCTGAATATTTACGACCGGCAGAACGCCACCTGGCAGGGAACCATTTCCTGGGTGGATAAAAATGAGAAGCAGCAATTCCGAAGTGCTCTGGAATTGATTAAACTGATAGAAAGTGCTTTGGACGAAGCAGAAGGAGGAAGCCATGAAAAGTAAAATGAAAAGGAGAATGTTGGCGATCGTGCTTTGCATGGTGATTGTGTTGAGCAACAGCAGCTTTATCTTTGCGTCAAGCGAAAGCGGCACACCGGCGGTGGAAGCGGCGAGCACGGAAGGAACGACATCACAGACAGAGACGGATACTCAGGGTACGGAGACGACCCCGCAAACACTGGCTGTATCGGAATCGACCCCGGCACCAACGGACGAACCGGCTGCTCCGACTTCTGTGGAAGCGACTCCGACGCCAACCGATACTCCGGAGGTAACCACAACCCCGGAGCCGACTGGCACACCGACCCCGGAAGCGACTCCGACACCGACGGATACTCCGGAAACGACAACGACTCCGGAGCCGACCGATACTCCGGAAATAACAACGACTCCGCAGCCGACGGATGCGCCGGAAACGACAACAACTCCGGAACCGACGGATACCCCGGAAGCAACCCCGACACCGACTCAGGGACCGGAGAACGGAACTTCCGATACTGTACAGCCGACAGAGACACCGACGCCGACCGAGGCTCCGGTGAAATCCAATGAGGCAGTGGAACTGAAACAGGAATTCAAGGATTCCGACGGAAACGTTACTTCCACCGTAAAGGCACAGATTCCGGAAGGAACGTTTGCGGCAGACGCATCGGAGATCACGATGGAAGTTCAGACTTCAGACACAGCGTCTGCAGAGCATGTGAAAGAAATGATGGAAGAACTTCTTCCGGAAAACCATATGCTTGGGGATTACATATTTTATGATATCCAGTTCAAGGTAAACGGAACGGTGACAGAACCACAGAAACCGATCACGATCACCTTTGAAGGAAACGAACTCTCCGTGAAGGATGTGAAGAGAGCCAACGTCTTCTGGCTGGATCCGGAAGATCCGCAGGTAGATGGAGACAAGGATCAGCTGGTAGAGATCACACAGAAGAGCGAGATGATCGAAAACCTTCAGAATTCCGGACAGAGCACGGAGAACATCGACGACTACGATCTGTCGGAGATCACGCTGAAGGAAGACGGAATTTCCGATAAGATCCAGATGGAAGGAAGAACTTCCACGATCTACGGATGCTATGTCGTATACGAACCGGTACAGGTTTTGACTTACGATGATGATCAGGTAACTGTAACCGTCAGCGCGGCGGAGGAAGGAATCATTCCCGCCAACGCAGAACTGAAAGTGGTTCCGATCACTGCGGAAGACAAGAACACCGAAGACCAGTACAAAGAAGTAGAACAGAAGCTTCAGGAGAAGGCAGAGGAAGATGCGTATGACATCGCCGGATTCCTGGCTTACGATATCACCTTCGTAGACGAGGACGGAAACGAGACGGAGCCGGGCGGTGAAGTCAAAGTTTCCATCGACTACAAGGAAGCAGCCATCCCGGAGTCGATTTCCGAGGAAGACGCAGCCAATGCAGAAGTGACCGTGCTTCACCTGGAAGAGGATGAGAAGGGTGAAGTGAAGGAAGTCGTTGATATGGCACAGGATGAGAAAATCGATGTGCTGGCGACGACGGAGGAGAATAAGGTCGAGAAGGCTGAGGTACGGACGGAGAGTTTTTCGACGTTTGCTGTAACTTGGGCACAAAAAAAATATTTATATATTTCAATAAAAGATACTGATAATAAAAACTATGAACAAGAAAAATTAGACCCAGAAGAATATGAGGATAATAATGGAAAAAATATAGCAGATATTGCTAAAACAATTGCTCCTGAGGGAGGGGGATTGGTAAGCGCAAAAGTAGGTAAGCAAAGCATTAGTATCGATGAGGGAAAAATAAGATACAACGACGATAAATGGCAATACAAAACAAATTCAACGAGGGGATGGAAAGAAATTTCTTCGTCGAGTTCGGTTGTGCTTACATATAAGATTTCAAAAGAACCTTATGAATTTTCTACTGTCGAGACAAATTCTGAGGGCTTAAAGATAAATCTTTTTAATTATAATTATAATATAAGAAATACAGCAAAAGAAAATACAGATTATCGTTTTATCGGTAAATGGGGATATGACATTAAGGGCAACACACCAGCGACAGATGGCACTGGATATGGTAACTCTAATGGGCTTGCGCAAGGGTTAGTAAAGCGAAATTTGGAGAACGGCATACCGGTAGCTTCTGGAGGCTATGGAAACTACGAAGAGAACTCTTTAGCTTATTTATTTTCAACAGAAGAAACCGATTCAAAAACTGTATATTCTAATGTAAACGGATTGTTTCAGAAAACGGATCGATGGTATCGTTATGACAGCAGAACAAATCATGCACAGTTGAATTACAACACAGAAAATAACAGTTACAATCTGGATGTTTATGATCAGGCATTAGTTTCTCAATATAATTATCAGCCGAATTCAGATTTTACGAATGGAAATTTTCTTCCATTTAATAAGATTGAAGATTCTGCATATGATGATTATCATACAATAAGTGTTGGTGGAGAACAAGTAGATATATTTGATGTGCATGAGGCAAAGGAGGATACAGATCTTTGGTTCGGAATGAGTATTAGTGGTGCTTTTTATCAGCCTAAAAATGGACAGGTTGATGGCAAAGATATGGTATTCGAGTTTTCCGGAGACGATGATGTGTGGGTGTATATTGACGATGTATTACTTTTGGACATTGGAGGTATTCATGGACGTATCAGTGGAAGTATTAATTTCGCTGAAGGAATGGTCTCTGTCGATGGTAAAGACTCGGTAAGTTTTGAACAATTGTTCCGCGAAGCATATAGGGAAGAAAACGGGACTTTAGCAGGTTTCGAGCAGTATATTAGTCAGATACTCGATGAAGAAGGACGATTCAAAGATTATACACCGCATAGAATGAATTTCTTTTATTTGGAGCGAGGCGGCGGAGCATCAAACTGTATGTTGAATTTTAACCTGCCGACATTACCAGAGGGAAGCATTACTGTTCAGAAAGAAATTGAAAATTTTACAGAGGGTGCATATGCAGGAATTGAATTTGATTTTGAGCTTTATGCAGACTTAGATAAAGATGGTAACTGTGAGCAGATAACATCAGAAACAGAAGGTGGAAAATATAAATCGTATTTAGTTTATGATGCTGATGAAGATATCACAGATGAAAGTAAAGGAGAAAAGAAAGATCTAGGCAGCGATGGAATATTCAAACTAAAGCATCATGAAAAGGCGGTATTCAACGGATTCCCACCGGACACAAAGTACTATGTAAAAGAAGTTGGAATGACTCATGCGGAATATGACGATGTAGTGATTATAGGTTCTGCGGTTACAGATCTTGTGGGAGAAAAAGATCTTACGGATACAACAGAAGATGGAAAAGGCTATGTAGCTAGTGATGAAGTTGTAGTAGAAGAACAGCCGTATTTGGTATTTCGTAATCATTGTAGTATGACAAATCTGAGGCAACTTTATATCCAGAAAACTCTTGCAGATGGAAGTGAAAGTGCTGATGGAGAAAGCTTCCAGATGGAAGTGAAAATAGATGGAAAGCCATATACAGGAAAATATACAGTTGGGAATTCAATAGATTCCCAAGGGAACCCAATGGATGCTGTAGATGGAAAAATTACATTAGTAGCTGGTCAAACTGCAATTATTCTCGGATATATCTATCAGGAGGGGCAATATGGTTTTCCGTCAGACACCAGATTTGAAGTAACGGAAGTAAACTTAGCAAATAGGTATGAAACTCCTCAATATGCAGTTGAAAATGCGGGAGACATAGACACTAATGGAAAGGCAGCAGGTATTTTGCAAAGAGAAACCCCTAATGCAATGGTAACTGTGACGAATCAAATCAAGGCGTCCGAAATACCAGAAGATGTTCCGCATAATAAAACTATAGATTATCTGGGCGATGATAATCCGGCAGATAATCCAGAGACGGATTTAGCAGGTGAAGAATTCTACAGATTATACCTGGATGTTACTGGAATTCCAAATATAGCGCCAGATCCGGCAGATATTTTGTTGGTGTTGGATTATTCTAGCAGCATGAATAATTCCTATGGTAATGGTAGCAGAATGCAAGCTGTAAAAAATGCGGCGAAAATTGCAGTTAATACATTACTACCTGAAGGAACTGCCAATAGAGTGGGAATTGTATGGTTTGATAAAGTGGCGAATAATGAGGAGTATAATCAGAATTTTACTCAGAATAAGCAGACATTATTAGAAAATATTGATAAAAGAAATCCTAGTAGTGGAACCAATTATCAGGCTGCTTTTCAAGAGGCACAAAAACTTTTAAATGTCAGCAATCAGGACAGAAAAAAGTTTGTTATTTTTGTTACTGATGGGGAACCGTATCAGTGGGTAGATGATGATGGAGAGATTCAGCAGAATGGTCAGGAAGAAGCCAAAAGTCATGCGATAGAGGAAGCTGGGAATTTTAGAAATTTATCCGGGTTTTATGCGGTATCCGTTGGAAAAGAAACAGGCAAAGAGTTCTTGACAACGTTAGTTGGTAATGTTGATGCAGATTTAACAGGAACACTGGAAGCAAAGGATGAGACAGCATTAAGAGAAGCATTTAGACAGGTCTTGGGTTCCATCACAAAACAAATTGGTAATGTTACAATAACGGATAAGTTAAGTTCGTATGTACAATTTGTCAGTGAAGAAGGAAAAGAATTGTCCGGAAATATAACTGATGCTAATCAAAGTTCAACAGAGGCAAAAGAGCAGATTGCATTAACAGTGACAGTAAGAAATAAAGGCGATGATGTCACAACTGCAAGTCCTTATGCTGGTGATTATACATGGTCAGTAAAAGACGGTACGCTTACGGTTAACTTTGGAAAAGATTTCTTCCTTGAAAGAGATAAAGTGTATACTGTTTCATTTAATGTGAAAGTTACGGACGCGGCATATAAACAATATGAACGTGTTACAAGTGGCGAACTTACACCTGAAGAAGCGGTAGATGCGAAAATCTTAAATAGAGGAGATGATGGAACAGATTATTCTTCTAATAGAACAAGTTCACAACAGCCAGGCTTATTTTCGAATGAAAGTGCAACAGTGTCTTATGTAAGGGTTATTAATGGACAAGAAAATACAGAGACAAAAGATTATAAGAAGCCGGTAGTTCAAATTCATGATCGAGATGACTGGAGGATTGTCAAGAAAGGAAGCAAAGATGGAACATCGGCTCTGGCGGGAGCAGAATTTACATTAACTTCCGATAAAAAAGATTCGGATGGCAACCCTATTGTTTATAAAGGAGTAAGCAGTAGTGAGGAGACAAAGAAAGGCTACGTGGAATGGAGCTTAAATGGTAAATCTGTAGATGCTAAGAGTATTCCGGCAGGAACTTACAGCTTAGAAGAGACAAAAGCGCCTGGAGGATATGTACGCAGTACCACAATTTGGAGGGTGGTTATTAGTAATTCAGAGCCACCAGTTATAACTACGGATGGAGGAGCTGGTTTGATAAGGACAGAGGTTGATGGTGTGTATGAGTTTGTGATCTATAATGAGGCAGCATATTCCCTTCCATCCTCCGGCAGCTCCGGAATCTTTGGATATATGATGAGCGGAACCCTGCTGCTAATGGCAGGAACGCTGATCCTATATAAAATGAAACGCAAGGAGGTGCTGGGAAGTTAAAAAATGAAATTATTTTTTAGCGGTCCCTGCACCGCCAAAAAACAAAAATGACAGCATGTAATGGCTTAAATAAAAAATGGGGGAACCCGAAAAAGAAAAGGAGAGAACAAGTATGAAGGCAAAAAAAGTTTTAGCTATGTTAATGGCATCAGCGATGATTATGGGAACATCTGTTACGGCATTTGCTGGAAATGGGGTAAAACCTACGGAAAATGATAGTGCAATAGTAACAATTTCTGGTGTGACAGATACTACGGCAACATATGAAGCATATCAAATTATCGACGCATCATATGATTCTAATGGCTTTACTGGGTATGTATGGGCAACAGGAATGACAAATGCAGGAGAAAAAGTGACCAATCCTGATGAAGCCATTACAGATGATAAGATTACGAAGTTAGCAGCGAATCCTGTTGGATTAACACAATTTGATAGCGACCCAGATACACCTGGTGCGCAATTTAATCCTAAAACTGATGCATTAACAGTCGGTACTTGGATGATAATTGTGAAGCCTGGAGTAAATGATAAGACAACAATTTATAACCCAATGATCGTCAGTGTATATTATGCTCTTGACAATACAAGTGGTGATAGTAACAGAGTTGCAGGGAGTGTAGATGCAACCTCTGATTGGACTTTGAATGAAGAAGGCGCTTATGCCAAATCTTCTAAAATTCCATCTGAAAAAACAGTAGAAGATGCTGAAAATGAAGTTGGAGAAAAACCTACATTCCATCTTAAAGGTACTGTACCATCTTATGCTGAAGATTATTATGTGAATCCTGTATATAAATTTACAGATACCATTTCAAATGGATTAAAGTATGTGTTAGATGATACGTCTGAAAAACCGAAAATAACAGTAACTATTGGAACAGAAGGCGTATCTACAGTAGTTTCTGAGGTTGATCCAAGTAACTATACAATTGAATACGATGCTAGTAAGTCAAATACATTTACTGTAATATTCAATGAAACCTTTATTTTTGGTCTTGCCGATAAACCGGCTGCGGATAGAGCAATTGATGTTGAATATCAGGCAGAGGTTACATCAGATGCGATTACTGAAGTGGGAGAAAATAGTTTCAAAATTGAGTATTCAAATACACCGGATACAACAACCACTGCTGAAGAGAAAAAAGTATACACTTATACATTTTCGTTAGATGGCGTACTTAAGAAAGTTGGAGAAGGAGAAGAAGACAGCAATGGTCTTGACGGTGCAACATTTGCTTTGTATAGAGACTATGTAGATACGGATGATGATGGAAATCCGGATACTTTACGGGATCAATTTGGTTCTGATTATGTAACAACGGATGACTTTGATATTGAATTTAAGGGATTAGATGCGGATAGACCATATTACTTGAAAGAGGTAGCTGCGCCACTTGGATATTCGGTAAACCAAAATGTATACAAGATTGAGTTTATTAATTTGAAGTATTCTGATGAGACTCCTGCAAAACTGCTCACATATGATGTAAAGGTTACAAATATGACGGATAACACTGTTCTGGTAGATGGAGTAGAAATTTCTTATGGTGAACCATTAGATGAATCGGCGGCATCGATAGCTAATACTAAACTTTCTGACCTCCCATCCACCGGTGGAATCGGTACCACAATCTTCACCATCGGCGGCTGCGTAATCATGGTAACAGCAGCAGGTCTGTACTTTGCAACACGCAAAAAAGAGCAGAACTAATCAAAAGCTTCTGAAGACGGCAGAAAATTCCCGACAGCCGGGAAACACGAAGCCATAAACAAACAAGCAACAAACAAACCCAAAAACGGGGCGGTTCGCCCGCCCCGTTTTAAAAAATACAACAACAAGGAGAGACCGGATGAAAAAAAAGATTCTTACAACCATAATCATAGCCCTGTTTTTTTTAACCGGTTTGTCCTTGCTGCTGTATCCGCTGGTTGCCAATGAATGGAACAATTACAGGCAGTCCAGACTGATTTCCAGCTACGACGAAGCCGTGTCGGAACAGGAGACCTCCGGTGAGATCGACTACACCGCTGAGTGGGAAAAAGCCAATGCTTTCAACGAGGCGCTTCTCCCCAGTATCCTCCCCGATTCCTTCGCGGTAGCAGCAGCTTCCGATGAGGACTCCGAAAATCATCAGGCATACATGTCCTGCCTGAACCTTCTCGGAGACGGCATGATGGGATATGTGGAAGTGCCGAAGATCAATATCAAAATTCCGATCTACCACACCACAGACGAGGAAGTCCTGGAACAGGCAGCAGGCCATCTGGAGGGAAGTTCTCTTCCGGTTGGCGGTGAAAACACCCATGCGGTAATTTCCGCACACCGGGGACTGCCAAGTGCGTCCCTGTTTACGGATCTTGACAAACTCGAAGAAGGAGATCACTTCCTTCTCTACATACTGGATGATGTCCTCTGCTACGAGGTCGACCAGATTCTCGTGGTCGAGCCGGATGAGACAGAGAGCCTTGCGGTTCAGGAGGGGCAGGATCTGGTGACACTGCTCACCTGTACCCCTTACGGAGTCAACAGCCACCGCCTTTTGGTGCGTGGACACCGGGTTCCCTACGAACCGGAAGTCATCGAGGACGAAAACCAGATTCCGCTGGCGGGCGTCAGCCTCCATACGAATTATCTCCTTTGGGTACTCGTAGGACTGGCAGTGACCGCAGGATTTGTCGCTTTTCTGTATCTGATGGACAGAAAGCGCAGGAAAGCTTCTCAGATCAAGGATCAGGAAACGCAGAACCACGACATCGAGACATAAAGGAGCAGACATGAAGAGAAAGATTTCAGGCATCCTGTTCGGTCTTTTGTTCCTCCTGGGCTTTGGCATTCTGGCTTACCCGACGATCTCTGACCAGTGGAACACCTACCGCCAAAGTCGATTGATCAGCAATTATGAATCGGCGGTGGAAGAGATGACGCCGGAGGATTTCACGCAGGAATGGGAGGCCGCACGGCAGTTTAACAGCACATTGACACAGAATAATATATACGGCGATGTCTTCGCCTCCGACCAGGAAGAACTGGAGAACACGGAATACTGGAAAGTATTGAACATCGGCGGGGACGGGGTGATGGGTTATCTCTCGATCCCGAAGATCAACGTCCGGATCTCCATTTACCATGGAACTTCCGACGAGGTGCTCCAGACGGGCGCAGGTCATCTGGACGGAACCGGTCTTCCCATCGGCGGGGACAACACCCACAGCGTTCTGGCGGCGCATCGAGGGCTGCCGAGCGCAAGACTTTTTACCGATATCGACCAGCTCAACAAGGGCGATATGTTTTACATCCATGTACTGGATGAGACCCTTGCCTACCAGGTGGATCAGATCCTGGATATGGTAGACAAGGACGATATGGAGACACTGGAAGAGGCGCTGCAGGCAGTGCCGGGCGAGGATCATGTGACATTGTTCACCTGTACGCCCTACGGTGTCAATTCCCACAGACTTCTGGTCCGCGGAACGCGGGTGCCGTACACCGGCGAGGAAGAAGTGGAGAGTACCCCGGTGGATACGATGCTGCGGGCGGTACAGAATTATTACATGTTATATCTGATTCTGGGATTGTCAGTCACATTGCTTGTGATACTGATCATGAAATTCCTGTTCGGAAGGAGCCGGAAAAAGAACGGCAAAGACCGGACGGATCAGAGTCCGTAACTGTGAAGTTACCGTAGTCGTTCCGTTGGCTGGACGGCTGCGGGTTACCAGATTTCAAAGGAGGGTAAGAAGTGAAAATGACAGGAAAAATAAAAAAGAGAGGCGCGGCGGCGCTGGCATGCCTGCTGGTGGTTTCAGCGGCGGGAATTTCCAGTGTATACGGAGCGCCCGGAGTGGAGCCGGATCGAAGCTGCTCACTGTCCTTTGAACTGGACGGACAGTATCAGGAGCTCAATGAGATTGCGATCCCGGTGAATCTGTACAAGGTGGCGGATGTGGAGGTCACCGGGGAATATACTTCCCTCGCCGGATATGAGGAGCTGGATCTTGGCTCTGTCAGCGACAGCACCACGGCGGAGCAGTGGGAGGCGTTCTCCCAGGAAGCCGTTTCCCTGAAGAATGAACTTGGCGCGGAGCCGACAGCGGTTCTGGAGATCGCTCCGGACGGAGAAGGGCAGCCGGGCGGTACGGTGGGAGATCTTTCCACCGGTATGTATCTGGTGGAGGCGGAAACCGTACAGACTGCGGAATATACGTATGACTTTACTCCGTATCTGATCTCTCTGCCGAACAATTACTATGATTCCACAGGAGACGATACCTGGGTTTACGATGTGACCACCGGACTGAAACCGGAGCAGACGCCGCGGCTTGGATCCCTGACGATCCAGAAGACCCTGACGTCCTACAATGCCACCCTTGGAAATGCAGCCTTTGTCTTCCAGGTGGAGGGGATCCGGGAGCATGAGCAGGTGCTCAGCGATGTGGTATCCCTGAATTTTGACAGCACCGGAACAAAAAGCGTGGAGATCACCGATATCCCGGCGGGAACCGTTGTGACGGTGACCGAGATCTACGGAGGTTCCAATTATGACGCGGTTTCCGGAGGAACACAGACAGCCGTGATCGTGGCGGACGGAACGGAAGAAGTTCCGGCAGCCGTTTCCTTTACCAACGAGTACAACGGCGGTATGAACGGCAGCGCAAGTGTCGTAAACCATTTTGAATACACCGACGGAGTCTGGGACTGGCAGCAGCAGACAGACAGTTCCGCACCACAGGAGTAAGGGAGGAAGACAGGAATGATTAAAAATATGAAAAAGAAAAATCTTTGCCTGGCAGCAGCAGCCCTTACGCTTACCGCCGGTCTGAGCGTGGGAACAGCGATGGCATACTTTACCACCTATGCCACAGCTTCCGGCGGAGCGACCATGAGCCTTGGAAATACGGTGACGGTTCCGGAGGAAGAGGTCAGCAACTGGACCAAGCATATCACGGTTCAGAATACCGGCGATATCGACTGTTTCGTCCGTGTGAAGGTGTTCGCGGGCGATAAGTATCAGGACGGCCTGACTTACGCCGATGACGAGGGCAGATGGACGCCGGGCGCGGATGATTATTACTATTACAGTGATATCGTTCCGGCAGGCGGCGCGTCGCAGGAGCTGCGGGTCGGCATCGATCCGATGGACAGCGAAGAGAGCTTCAATGTCATTGTCGTACAGGAATGTACGCCGGTGCTTTACGATGAAGAAGGCAATCCGTATGCGGACTGGAACCGGATCGCGGATTCTGATCAGACAGTATATGCAGAGGAGGGTGAAGAGTGATGAAGAAGAAAAAATTTCCCTTCCGTGTAACGACAGCCGTTCTCCTTTCGGCTTCCGCGGTTCTGCTGATCGGAAGTACCGTGGGAAGTACCCGGGCGGCGCTTACGTATTACAGTGAAAATTATGGGGCGGAGGTTACGGTTTCCAATATCGGCGTCAGCCTTCTGGAAAACGGCGAGACCGTCAGCCGCAGGGATTACGATTCCAACGGCGAATGGAACGAGACCAGCGGAGCGCTTCTGGCGGATCTGCAGGAGGAGACAATCGTTCCGGGCAGGGAATATGACGAAGCCCTTGCGGTTTCCAACAGCGGCTCCATTGACAGTTATGTGAGGGTGATCCTCAACAAGAGCTGGACGGACAGCGAGGGCAGCACAGATCCGAACCTTTCTCCGGAGCTGATCGACCTGAATCTGCTGACCGAAAACGGCTGGATCATCGATGAGGACGCTTCCACAGCGGAGCGGACGATCCTGTATTACACGAATATCCTTCCGGCGGGAGAGACGACTCCGGCGCTGTCCGATACGGTGCGGATCGATCCGGCGGTTGCGGATAAGGTGACGGAAGAAGTTGCCATCGATGAAAACGGATACAAGACAATTACATTTACTTATGCTTATGACGGTTATACCTTTGAACTGGAAGCGGAAGTCAACGCGGTGCAGACCCACAATGCGCAGGACGCGATCAAGAGCGCCTGGGGCGTGGACGTGGACGTGGCGGACGACGGTACCATAAGCTTACGATAGGAGGGTGCGGAGTATGAAAAGGAAAATCATGTGCCTTGTCATGGCCGCAGTCATGACCGTGGGCATGAGTACAACAGTATTTGCAGAGGATTTTCAGGGTGAAAAATCTTGGAATGTAACATTTAACGGGGAGGGCATGGAGAGCAATTTCCAGTCTTCCGAAATGACCGAGGAAATTTACCGGATCCAGCCGGGTGACACCATCGAGCTTCAGGTGGGCGTCGGAAACTCCAGCGGCAGTGAGACCGACTGGTATATGACCAACGAGGTGCTGCAGTCTCTGGAAGATACCCAGAGCGTGGCGGAGGGCGGCGCATATGCCTATGAACTGACTTATGTGGACCCGGACGGAGAGGAGACGGTGCTGTTCAGCAGCGAGACCGTCGGAGGAGAATCCAGCGCAGGAGGAGAAGGCCTCCATCAGGCGACCGGTTCTCTGGAGGATTACTTCTACCTGGGACGTCTGGACAGTCGGGAAACGGGCAGCGTTCATCTGAGGGTTCAGCTGGACGGCGAGACACAGGGAAATGATTATCAGGACACGCTGGCACGGCTGCAGATGAATTTCGCCGTGGAGGAAGTGGAAGCCAACACGGTGGTGGAAAAAGGTGAAGACAACGTGATCAACCGGGTGGTCAAAAAGGTTGTCACCACAGCTCCGAAGACCGGAGATCCAACACAGATGCTTGGACTTTGCGCCGCGGCTCTGGCGAGCGGGATTGTCCTGTTGATTCTGGCGGTGGTATCCATGAAGAAACGCCGCGATGACCGGAAAGGAGACTTGAGATCATGAAAAAGATCGTAAAAGGCTGGAGAGTGGTTTTCACATCTCTGATGGCGCTCTGCCTGGTTCTGGGACTTTTTCCGGTAAAGACACTGGCGGAGGAATACACCTATCAGGTTACTTTTTACAGCGGAAACCAGGGGACTTTCAACGGAACCGAAGGACTTTCCGTAGACAATCATTCCAGCGGTTCCGAGTATACGGTGGAGGAAAACGGAGATGAGATCACAGTCAGCGGGCTGAAACAGGGAGATATCGTGTCTTTCGACGTTCAGGCGGGCGCTGTGCAGATGTCGGATGACAGCAAGTATTATCTCCGCGGAATCCGGCAGAGCGGACGCGACAACGATACGGTACAGACTTCCGCGTTCCGTGTGGACGGCGACGCAGAGTATGTGCTGGCGTACGGAATCCGCGGAAACCAGACAGGCTATACGGTAAATTATCAGGATGCCCAGGGCAACGAGCTGGCGCCGAGCCGTACCTATTACGGAAATGTAGGCGACAAGCCGGTGGTGGCATACCTGTACATCGAGGACTATAATCCGCAGACACTGGCGCTGACCAGAACATTGTCCGAAAACGAGGCGGAAAACGTGTTTACTTTCGTGTACACACCGGTACCAACCGAGGTGATCACAGAGCCGGGTGACACGATCACAAATACAACGACCGTAACAGAGACCGTGCCGGGAACCACAGACGAGGGTACCGCAGCGGGAACCGGAACAGGAACCGCAGGAACGGGAACAGCAGGTACCGGAACAGGCACAGCCGGAACCGCAGGCGAGGGTGCCGGAGCGGCTGGAACCGCCGGTGAAGGTACCGGAGCTGTCGGCGAAGGCACCGGGGCAGCCGGAACCGATGAAACCGGTACCGCAGGTACGGATGGAACCGCAGCGGGTGAAACCGACGCGGCAGCGGATGAGGGAACTACCGATATTCAGGATGAGGAAGTTCCGCAGGACAATCAGGATCTGACCGATCTGGATGAGGAAGAAGTTCCGCAGAGCAATATCAACATCGATGAGGAAGAAGTGAAAAAAGGTCTTCCGATGGTTGCAGGAGTTGCAATCGGTGTGCTGGCAGTGGCAGCGCTCGGTGTGATCATTGTACTTGTAAGAAAGCGTATGAAATGATACAATAAATAACAGGACGCCGGGGGCGGAAGCGTGAGAATGGACGGATACGTTCCACACGCTTTGGTTCCCGGCATTTTTTGATATACGGCACATCGCTTGCGGCAGTGGAGTGAATCTATTGGCGTAAATGAGAACCGGGCAGTGTGTCGGATCGGAATAGCAGCTGTACAGGATTGACAGAGAATACAGGGTGGATAAGGAGATAAGAGTCAGATGACGGGGAAGCCAGACAGAAAGAAAAATAAGGAAGGGAAGCGGAGAAGTTCCGCGGCATTGTTCTGCAATATTTTCGGAACCGTGATGCTTGTGGCGCTGGTGCTGGTGTGCCTGCCGCTGACGGTGCCGAGGTTGTTCGGGTATCATATTTATACGGTCATCAGCGGAAGTATGGAGCCCGCGATCCCCACCGGAAGTCTGGTGTATATCCAGGAGATGGAGCCGGAGGATGTGGAGGCGGACGATGTGATCGCCTTTTACGGGGCGAAAGATTCCGCCAGCATTATCACCCACCGTGTCGTGGAGAACCGGGTCCTGATGGGTGAATTTATCACCAAGGGAGACGCCAACCAGACCGAGGATATGAACCCGGCGTCCTATGAGAATTTTATCGGAAAGGTTGTGAAATCTTATCCGGAGATCGGAGAGATTGCCCAGATACTCACCGGACCGGAAGGCAAGGTCATCGCCGGGGGCGTGATCGCGGCGGCGGTGGTACTGCAGATCCTGGCTTCGATGTTTGAGAGGCGGTATGAGAAGAGGCGGAGAGGGAAAGCGGAGGAAGCGGAGTAGAGTTTGATCTTTCGATTGTAATTGTTAATAAAATGGGATAGAATAAAAATAGTCGCAGTAATAGCTCAGTCAGCTGAACTGTTATCAGTTATGACGCTGCAGAAATACCTGCGTATTTTCTGTATGGGCTGGAAGAATTGATTTTTGTCAGTGCGTGAAATGGAAAGGGATACTATATGAAATTAAATATAAAAAATTTTGCAAAAATCAACGAGGCCAATATTATTATTGATGGTATCACTGTAATAGCTGGTGAGAATAATACGGGCAAAAGTACAATCGGAAAAATCTTGTTTACGTTGTTTAATGCATGGTCTGATATTGAAGAAAGAATTTGGAACGAACGTTTTAATGAGATCGAAAATACAAACAGAATTATTTTACAAAAACACTTGACTGATGCAGGATTTTCTAAATCGAAAGTATTTGTTAATGCCAGGAATACGGCACGTAGAATAACTTTGAATTTACGACATAAGTTGAAGAGAATGTCTTTTTCTGAAGAATATATTCGTGATAGTATAGAGCGTGCAATTGAAGGTTTGGAGAATGTACATCGTCCAGAAGAACCTGAAGATTGGAAAGATCTGATTGATGAACTTTCATTGAATACAATAGAGATTTTATTCATTCCGGAAGAAGTTATTGCCCGAGAAACTATTTCCCGATATTTTGATGATGTTTTTCATGGACAGATTAATTCTCTCACGCAGGGTTGTGATGAGGATACGGTATTGAGTTTGGAAATCCGCGGAAAAAGAAATCAGGTTCTTTTTCGTGAAAATCAGTGTGCGGAATTTACAGATGAAATTGGTATTTCTCATCAGGCTATTTATATCGACAATCCGTTTCTTATCGATGAATTGTCAAAATACAATGATTTGAATCCCATGAATCAGCTGCTGAAAAACATGCTGACAAATGATCGTAAAGAATATGGCATGGACGGCGTGATTGAGACCGTGCGTGCAAAAGAAAAGTTAAACGATATCTTTCGAACACTGGAAAATGTTGTAGACGGAGAAATTATAACCGGTCGAAACGGAGATGATTTTTATTTAAAGGGTCATCAATTTAATGAACCAATTTCATTTTACAATCTTTCCACCGGAATGAAATCCTTTGTGATATTAAAGATGTTGATTGAAAAAGGATGTATAAGAGAGAAAGATGTTGTTATCTTGGATGAGCCTGAAATTCATCTGCATCCGCAATGGCAGATTGCTTATGCGGAGCTGATTGTATTGCTGCAGAAACATTTCGATCTTTCGGTAGTAGTGACTACCCACAGCCCGTATTTTGTTGATGCAATTAATTTGTTTTCATGCAAATATGAAATTGACAGCAAGGTTCATTACTATTTATCATCCAATGTCGGAAATACAGTAAAAATGGATGACGTCACCAGAAAAATAGATTTGATTTATCAAAAAATGGCTTCGCCAATTCAAATGTTGAATACGTTAAGATACGAGTTGAACAACCAATAAGGGGTAATGTGTAAATGACAGAAGAAGTAATGGAAAGCCTTCCTGAAAAACTAAAACCACATATCTGTACCTTGAAACGTGCTTCTATGGATACTACAAAAAACATTCCAATGTGCGAAAGTGGTATCGAGGTTGTAAATTTTGATAAAATACCAAATGAGTTTGCCCGAGGAAGAGGCTGGAGCAGTGTTCCAAAATCTAATGATGCATTATATAAAGATGTTGATGGCAAATGGTTTTTTGTTGAATTTAAAAATGGAACGATCAAAACGCATGAAATCTATAGAAAGTTGTATGACAGCTTGATTATGTTGCTGGAATGGGGTATTTTTCCAAGTTTTGATTTTATCAGAAATCATGTAAATTATATTTTGGTGTATAATGGAGAAAAAACAGAAAGGATTCAGCCATCCGTAAACCGGGATGCAACTTATGAGTACATTACGCAGTTGGCCAAGCAGGAAGAAAAATTGTTTGGGATAGAGAAATTTGAAAAGTATTTGTTCAATGAAACACATACATATACACCAGACTTGTTTGAAAAAAATTTTATCCGTCCGAAAGAGGAGGAAGAACGTCGTAATTCTTAGGTGTATCAAACGAGTATATGCCACGTGAATGCGTAACGTGTAAATTTGAGCTATATCAAGTAGTTTTGCTAAAGTCCTGATATGCAGGGAGCGGTTGTATCTTACGTTCAACCGCTCCCTGTCATCCGTTTCGGGTAAATTTTTATTCTGTCTGACTGGATCAAAAAGAAACAGATCAAATTTTATCCTTGAAATAAGCAACTGTCAGTTCTACCATCATGTCGTAACTCTGCACCCCGCTGTCCTGCCCGTTGATCTTCAGGTAGGTGTCGTTGACCTGGGTGGAGATTTCTTCCAGTATTCCGTCGTAGGACGCCCAGAACTCCCGGTTGGCGGTCAGATCTGCTTCGACGGAAGGCACCAGCTGGCTTCTTATGGCGCTCCAGGTGTCGTAATCCGTATCGTACAGTGCGTTCATGCAGTAGATCCACGCGGACAGATAACCGCTGTACTGAAAGGCTGTCTGTTCGGACTGGATGCATGCCAGGAATGCGATGAAATTCGCCTCTTCTTCCTGCATAAATCCCCTCAGGTGGGAAAGTTCATGGCAGACGGTGAAAGGGATGTTGTAGGCGGTCATATCACGGTTGTAGTTGGCCTCGATGGTGAAAGCGGAAAAGATCCCTGTCAGGCCAAGGCGTGAAAGGATCTGGGAACACAGGACTTTTTTCGGCATCGGATAGCTGCCGGACAGATCCGGAAAGGTTTCTCCGAGGGATTCCATGGCGGCGGCTGCGTCCGGACCTTCCGGGCGGGACAGGCTCATGACGCCGTTTTCATCTCTGGAGACCTGGGCGCTTCTGACATTGACCTCTTCGGTCAGCCAGGAGCAGATCCGGGAGAGATCCTCCGCCGTACATGGTTCTGCGGAAATCCCGGTCGTTTCCGCAAAGGAGACCCTGTGGTAATTGATCCCGCCGCCGAGCATGAAGAAGAAGGCAAGCAGGGAAGCCGCCAGAAGGATTCCGGACAGCCAGGAGAGCAGCCGCTGACCGGCGTTTCCTTTTTTGATGATCCGGCGGATGGTGTACGCCGCAGAAAGCAGAAATCCGAGAATCAGCAGATAGAGCCCGATTTCCGCCAGGGAAAATGGCACGCGTCCGGTCAGCCCTGAGATGGCAGCGGCGGCTGGCTGGTAGATCTGGCTGGAATACCATTCTGCGGCGGCTGGGACCAGCGTGGAGACCAGAAGCAGCGCGGCGCTGAGCAGAAAGAGGATCAGGGCAGCGGCGAAGCGGTGTCTGGCAGGGGCATGGGATGGTTTGGCTTTTTGAGATTTTTTCATTGGTATACCTCCGGTGTATCTATTTTAACATGGGGGAGGAGGGGAGGGCAACGGCGTTTGAAAGTGTTGATTGGCACAAGAAGCATCATTTTCTTGCGTATCTGGTTAAGAAAATCGAAAAAAGATAAAATATTGGCAAAATAAAAAATGGGGAGAATAAAATATAGAGAGTATATTTCTTTCTGTAAGAGGGAAATATGAATGATAAAGAAAGTACACTACACGAGCAATACTGAACGTTTAATTTAAGTTTTTGCGGAAAAAACACAAATTCAATTGATAAACGGTTGTTTGTATGATATACTTTTTTTAGGAAGGAGGGTATGTAATGTTATTAGAGTTCAGCTGTTCTAATCACAGATCAATTAGAGATGAAATTCTTTTTTCCGCAATAGCAGGGTCAGACAAAACTCATGCAGAAAACATAGAAAAAGCAGCAGATGTTGAGGTTCTGAAATCATCTGTTATCTATGGCGCAAACGGCTCTGGAAAAAGCAACTTTATCGATGCGATAGCATTTGTAAAAAATCTTGTTTCAAATAGCATTAACCATCAACCTGGACAAGGAATTCTGCAAGTACCTCATAAACTGGAAGGCTACGAGCGAAAAAGTAATTATAAGATTCAATTTGTAGTTGATGGAATTCGATATGCATTCGGGTTTTCATTAAGAAATATGCTCGTGGTAGAGGAATATCTTTATTATTTTCCCAATGGTCGTCAAACAAAGGTTTTTGAGCGTGATGGTGAAGAGTATTCAGCGGGTCGTAACTTTCGCAATCGCTTTAATAGCTGTAAAGATGTCCTCAAGCCTAATCGCTTAATGTTGTCCTGTGCTGCAAATTTTAGTTCTGTTGATGAAGTAACTGCCGCATATCGCTTTTTCAATGACGAGTTAGTAATTTACAATTCGGGTAACCAAGAAAATTGGATGAATTACTCACTGCACCAAATTAACACTAACGAAAAAGTAAAGGCAACTGTTCTAAAGTTTTTGGACGCACTTGGCACTGGAATTAAAGATATCTATGTTGATATTAAGAAAGAGGATTTAGATGTTTCGCATTTACCTCCCTTTTTATCGGACGAATTTAAGAAGATTCTTTTACAGGAGAAAATAGATGCGATCTCTGCTAAGGTTTTGTATGAAGGATTTGAAACGGATTTGATTTCAGAGGAATCCACAGGAATAAAAAAACTTTTTGGAATATTGTGTCCTTTTATCGATATTATAGCTAATGGAAAAGTGTTGGTTTGTGATGAACTTGAATCTAACTTACATGAATCGCTTCTTTTTGGATTGGTAAAGCAGTTTGTCAATACACGCGGAAGTAAACCTGCACAGCTGATTTTTACAACTCATGAAACAGGATTATTAAATTTGGATTTGTTCAGACGAGATCAGATTTGGTTTACAGAAAACAAATCTGCAGATCGTTCTACAGATTTGTTTTCGCTTACAGAGATTAGAAATGTTCGCAAAGACGAGAACTTTGGGAAAGGTTACATTGCAGGAAAATATGGAGCAATTCCAATGCTAAATCTTAATTTTGCCAATGTAATCTCTTCTGATATGTAAGTGGGGTGATGATATGGCGTCTAGAGAGATTTCACTCGCTCCACGTGTGGAAAACACACGCGATGCACATCCTGTGTTAACACCTATCCAGTTTTCTCTGTCTGAGATTAAACAACATTTTACAGAAAGTATGGGTGAGGTTAAGGCACAGTTTACTGTCGCAGATAAGTTAAACGCTGATGGAAATGAGAGTGCTTGTAAAATGGTTTGGCGATCACAAGTCGTTTTGGCGGAGGGATTACTTGACTTTTACATTCACGAAATAAGTAAATACTGTTTAGTCAGAATGTTTTCAGGAACATGGCCAAAAACAGAGAAGTATAAGATTTTTCAGATCCCTATGGAAAAAGTAGAGAGTGCCATAGCTGCTTTGGAATCAAATGACTGGCTTTTTGAATATTTGAACAAGCGATTTAGCAGGGATGTATTTTTATCGTGTGAAAGTATGAGAGACCAGTTAAATCTTATTGGCATACCATTTAACAAAGCTATGGAAAAAGCTTTTCCTAGCGGAAATGCGCAAGAATCGATAAGGATCGGAAAAGAAACTATAGCAATGTTATTTCAGCGAAGAAATGAAATAGCTCATCAAAATGATAGAAGTCACGCCTCTGCTGAACAAACAGATATTACCAAAGACTTTGTTGAAGATTATATCTCAAAGATTGAATCCATCGTAAACGCTATACAAGAAATTGCAGAGGAAACAGATACATAAAGAAATTCAAGCAGATCAGAATTTTGGCGAAGTGTTGTGATAGACATTTCGCCATTTTTTATTTGTAGACTACGTTTATACCTGAAAATTGGATGAATGCAAAAGTTCTGAATGAAAGAATTAAAGTTGAAAAGAATAGATAGAAAATGATATAATACAACCAGCAAAACAAGGAGGTACCCTGTCGTGGAATATAGAGTCAGAGAACTTCTGGAAAAGTTTTTAAAAGCCTACATGAGCGAAAGAGATCTGGAAAAAACGCTGGAATTTGTATCCGATGAGATCATCAGTATTGGTACCGGGGTACAGGAAACAGCAGGAAATAAACGTGAGTTGGAACGGCTTTTGCAGCAGGAATTTTCTGTTAATCCGCCCCCCATTTTATATACCATAGAAGATTACCATGAAACAACCATGCATTCGGAGCTGTGCTGCGCATTCTGCAACGTGACGGCGCGTGTGGAAGGAGAAAGCGGAGAATTTTTTACTTTGAAGACAAGACTTACGGCAGCCTGCTGCCGGGAGGACGGACAGTGGAAGATCCTGAATCTCCATATGTCCATAGCGACTTCGCTGCAGAGCGAAGAGGAATTTTTCCCGCTGAAATATGGACATGAAGTCATCAAAAAGCTCAGCATGGAATCACATAGAGAGCTGATCAAGCTGATGACGAATACCTTTCCCGGAGGCATTATCGGAGCCTATCTGGAAAAGGGTTTTCCTCTGTACATTATTAATGATGAAATGCTGGATTACCTGGGCTATACTTATGAAGAACTGCGCGCCAATACCGGTGAGATGGTGATCGAAACAATCGCTCCGGAGGACAGGGAACGGGTGGAACAAAAAGTACTGCACGATGTTCAGGAGAAAGGAGAGTATGAAATTCAGTACCGTGTGCTGAAAAAGAACGGTGAGAAAAAATGGGTGTATGACAAAGGACGAAAGATCGTCACAGAAGAGGGCCGCAGCGCGATCATCGGTGTCGTGATCGACATTTCAAAGTCTATGGAACGTCAGGAGATGCTGCAGAAGGAGGCGGAGCAGGATTCTCTGACTGGAATTCTCAACCGGAAGGCGGCAGTGCGGCTGATAAAAAAATCTTTTCAGGAAAAAGAAGACGGCGTGCTGTTTATGATGGATATTGACAATTTTAAGAAGCTGAACGATACCTATGGGCATCTGGCAGGAGATGAAGTACTGATCGGATTTGCCGATATTCTTCGACGGAACAGCCGGAGTGATGATATCTGTGCGCGGCTGGGCGGCGATGAGTTTCTTGTCTATTTTCCAGGGCTGAAAAAGAAAGAGACTGCAGTGGAACGCGCGGAGATGATCGCCCGCCAGTTTCTGGAAAAGAACGGAAAAAATTATGAAGATGTGGAAATTTCTGTCAGCATCGGCATTGTAATGCGCAGCGGTGAACGGGAGTTTGGCAGCCTTTACGAAGCTGCAGACAGAGCGCTGTATCAGGTAAAGAACCGGGGCAAAGGCGGATATATGTTTGCCGACGGGCTGTAGTGACCAGAAACTACCAGATAAAATTCTTAAATTATTCAGAATTTTCAAAAAAGGTTGACAAACCGACGTTGGCTGTGATATGCTCGGCACACAGACTAAAGGCTAAAGTATATTCTTTTTTTACATACAATTTTTTTGCATCGGAAAGACAGAGATACTCTAATGATTAGTTTATCTCTGTTTTTTTTATTCCTGCAGTTTTCAGACACGTTCGGCAGCGGGACGTTACAGTGGAAGGGGTTTTGGTGTGGAATGAAAAAATTATATTGGAGAATACTGATCCTGTTTACGGTCGTAACAGCATGTCTTCTTGGAGTCTCGATCACCGGAGTGATTCATATCCAGTGGGCGCAGGACAGAGGATATCTGGAAGAGATTCTGACAGATACCCAAAAGCTTCTCGGCGCCGGGGAGGAATGCTACGGGAGCAGCAGAGAATCTACGAGCCAGGATGAGGAAGGCACGCAGGAAGACAGCCGGAGTTTTATCGGACAGATGATCCGGAATATACCGACGAATCAAACGACGATCCTTGTGGGCGTTGACGCGAAGACCCATGAGATTATCGGAATCACTGAAAATAATATGTCTGCGCAGGAGTTAATGGATAAAAAAGGGTGGGGCAGGATCCTGGAAAAACTGCAGAAACTGGAAGAAGGAGAAATGGCAGCGATCCATCTGAGCAATTATTTTGCTACCGCCGCGATGGTCCGGTACAGCCCGGATATTTTTCTTGTGGGAATCGATACGGGGGCGGATTCTTCCGTTGGAGTCGGAACCAACATCTTCCGGCTGTCCGCCAGTATCCTGATTTCCTATGTGGTGATCGCGGTCTTTATCCGTCTGTCTATGAAAAAGCTTTTCCTGACGGATATCGACAAAATCCAGAACCAGGTGCTCCGGCTGCTGGAGGGGAATTATGATACGGAATTTGAAGCCTGCCAGTCGGAGGAGATCGAGCTTATGGTCTCTGCCATCCGCGATCTGAAAAATGGATATGTGCACAAAACGGAGAGAATGAACAAGATCTTCAATTCCATCGGACCGAACATCGGATCTTTTGAACTGCTGGACAGTCTTCAGGCAAATTTCTTTTCCGACAACTTTGCCAAAGTCATGGGATGGAAACAGGAAGAGGTGGAATATTACAAAGAACATATTGAGAAATTCAAAGGACTTATCAATGAACTGGAGAAGAAATGCGACAAAGGAAATATTGCTGCGTTTAACGGTAAGTATCTTGAGGTTCATATGTTTGAGATTCAAAATGAACTCGTGGGCGTTCTTATTGACCGGACAGAGGAGGAGACGGAAAAGCGGCGTCTGGCCTGCAATGTCAGAGACGAGCGGAAGAAAAATATTACAGACGGCCTGACCGGCATCATGAACCGCAAGGGATTCCAGCAGGAGGTGGAAAAAATCCTGGCGGAGAACCATGCGGGCGGGGGTGTACTCCTGATGTGCGACCTGGATAACTTCAAGAGAATCAACGATTCCATGGGACATCCGGAGGGAGACAGGCTTTTGAAACTGTTTTCGGAAATTTTAAAGCAGGAATTTCGGAAGAGTGATGTGGTCGGCAGGATCGGAGGCGATGAGTTTATGGTTTATCTGCCGAGCGATGTGGAGGATTCGGTACTGAGGAAAAAGCTGGATCATGTGATGGATTCGATCCGGGTCAAATTGAACGGTTACCGTACCTATGGCGTTTCCGTCAGTATTGGGGCGGCAAAGCTGGATGCTGAAATGGGGGTCGTGGATTTTGAAAGCCTGTACGAAAGTGCGGATACGGCACTTTATATCTCAAAAGGCCTTGGAAAGAACCGGTATTACATCAATGAAAAAGGAATCCGCTGTATGAAGTCTACCTGCGAAGCGTGCAGAATCAATTGTCCGCGCAGGGAAATTCTTGCATTGAATGAGGGACAGAGTAATGGAACTGTGACAGACAGGGACGGGAATCCGCTGCACCTGCTTCCGGAAGTCTGAGAATAGAAAGGTGCCGCTCCATCGTCAGATTTTGACGATGGAGCGGCACCTGTTCTTTTTTAACCCATAATGACTTCAACAGAGACGGATATCCTTTAATATTTTCAACTATCTGATTTTCGGACTGTTTACGCTGATCTGCGTGTATCCGTTTTATTACCTGATCATCAATACGATCAGTGCCAATGACCTGAGTGCAAACGGAGCAATCAACTTCCTGCCGAAGGGATTCCATCTGGAAAACTACAAGCAGGTGCTCCAGCTGAGCGGACTTGGTACACTCTGGAGCCGACGTTCGGACCGTATGTACGCTGGGATGCTTATAAGGCAGCCGGATATCCGGAGATCAAGGATCTTGACGGACTTCTCGATGTCCTGAAACAGATGCAGGAAGCGGTTCCGACCAGTGACAGCGGAAAACCGACCTACGCGCTGTCCTTCTTCAAAGAATGGGATGGAAACATGATGAACAATGCAAAACAGCCGACCTGTTACTATGGATATGACGAGCTGGGATTTGTGCTGGCAAAAGCAGATGGTTCTGACTATCAGGATATACACAATGTATTCCAAGTATCAGGACGGACAGATTCTGTTTTCCTTCTGGCCATGGCTTGGACAGGCAGCTTACAATACTCCGGAGCATAAGGCAGAAGGAAAAGGCTTTATGTTGGCAGATATCGAAGATATGCAGATCTTCTCTTACGGCTGTGTTCCAAACGGAAATGCAAAGAACTGTATCATGATCGGAAGCAAGGCAGAGGATCCGCAGAGAATGGCTGATTTCATCGATTGGCTGTATTCTCCGGAAGGAATTATGGCAAGTGCACAGCAGACTGCATCTACTTGCGGACCGGAAGGATTGACCTGGGAGATGCAGGATGGACAGCCGGTTCTGACAGAGTTTGGTAAATCCGCGCTTGGCGGCGCAGACACTACAGTACCGGATGAATGAGGCGGCGGAACCTGGAAAGATGGAGTATCCGCGCTGAACTATAAAGCAGTAAGCTACAAAGATGTCAATCCGGAAACAGGATTTACTTATGATTATACTCTGTGGGATTCCGTACTGGCGGAGAACAACACCGCGCTGGATACAGACTGGCAGGAAAAGATGGGTGCAAAGACCACGATGGAGTATCTCCAGAACAACAACAAGATCCTGGTAGCGCCGGGCAGCGGCTTTGCGGCTCCGGAAGAAGATTCTCAGATTACTACTCTGAGAGGACAGTGTAAAGCGACAATCGTGGATACTTCCTGGCAGATGATCTTTGCAGCAAACGATGAAGAGTTTGATACTCTGCAGAAGACAATGCAGGATACTCTGGAAGGACTGGATTACCAGACCGTACTGGATTATGATATGGATCTTGCAAAACAGCAGAATGATGCTCGTGTAGCAATCGTAGAGGAATATGCAAACGCAGACACAGCTGAGGCAACACCGGCAGCAGACAGCGCATCCGCAGAGTCTGCATCCGCAACATCTTCTTCTTCCGCTGCAGCAGAATAATTCCGCAGTTCAGAGGACAGAAAGAGAATAGCAAAACAAAGGAAACCCCTCCGTTTGCTGAAATTGCTGGCAAACGCGGGAGCCGGATGGTATAATACAGAAAACAGATGTTATTTACGGAGGTGTCGGATGAACAATCATGATCCTTATGATTTCTGTCGGCGTTACATGACAGAGGATGAATACATTTTGTGGAAAGGCCATCCGGAAAAGGGAAATATCTTCACAGGGCGGGAAGCCGTGATGCTTCCGTTCAGTATTGTGTGGCTGTCCTTTGCGGTTTACTGGGAGATAACGGCGCTGCGAAGCGGAAGCAACTGGTTCATGGTTCTGTGGGGGCTTCCGTTTGTGGCAATCGGAGTCTACCTTCTGATCGGAAGATTTATTATGACGGCGTATCTGAGAACCAGAACTTTTTATGTGATCACCAATAGGAAACTTATGATCCGGAAAGGAAGCAGGATACAGATTCACGACGGCAGAAACCTTCCGCCGATGAATCTTGTGATCCATAAAAACGGCAACGGTACGATCCTGTTCACCCAGAGTGTTTATACCAGCAAGGGATCCAGGAGCAGCACTGCCTTTGCCATTGAAAACATCGCGGATGTCGCCCAGGCGCAGAATGCGGTGGACAGGATGGAACGTCAGGTTGGGAATTGAGAAGAGAGATAACAGAAAAGAAATGATTCTATGAAAATAATCAGAAGGAATCAGTTATAAGAGATAGTTGTAAAATAGGTTGTAAGGAAAGGAAACAGCAGAAAATGATTCATGAGAAATTAGAAATACAGGCACCTGGTTATCCGCACAAGGCGGAACTTTATACATACTTTCTGGACCGCTCTCCGGAAATGCGCCCGGAGAGAAAACGTCCGTTGGTGCTGATCTGCCCGGGAGGCGGTTATGTGATGACTTCCGACCGGGAAGCGGAACCGGTGGCAATGCAGTTTCTGGCAATGGGGTACCATACGGCGATCCTGCGGTACAGCGTCAGTCCTGCCGTTTATCCGGAAGCGCTGCTGCAGGCAGGCAAGGCAGTGAGCTGGCTGAAAGAGCAGGAGGATAAATACGGGATCGATCCGGATAAGATCGTTGTGATGGGATTCTCTGCCGGCGGCCATCTGGCGGGCAATTATGGAGTCTCCTGGAGAAAGCCGTTTGTCCGAGAGGCGCTTGGCGTGGAGGAAGAAATGCTGCGTCCGGCGGGGCTGATTTTATGCTATCCGGTGATCACCTCCGGAGAAAAGGCACATAAGGGTTCGTTTGAAGCGCTGCTGGGCGAACGGCTGGAAGAACTGAAAGACGAAGTATCTCTGGAAAAACAGGTAAACGAGGACGTCCCCAGGACATTTCTGTGGCATACAGCCCCGGACGACTGCGTTCCGGTGGAAAACTCCCTTCTGTTCTTCCAGGCACTTCTGGAAAAACACATCCCCGCCGAACTCCACATCTTCCCGGAAGGCGGCCACGGTCTGAGCCTGGCAAATGAAGATACCATGACCAACGAAGGCTACGGCGTCCAGGAAGCCTGCCAGAACTGGATCCTGCTGGCGAAAAAGTGGATGGAGAGCGTGTAAAATATAAACACATTCTACCGGAAGCCTTTTCCAAGTGCAGTTTCAGGTATCAGAAAACAGAAAAAATCCCAGGGCAGATGGCGTAGGTGTTTTCCGGGCATTTGCAAAGGGTCGAGAAAATCTTAGCGTTCCGGAGGGGCTTCGGAACGGTTAGATTTTCCATATCTTCTCAGCCGCCCGCCGTCCACGCATACCACCGGTCCCTGGCGGCTTTCGTCCGCCTGAACAAGACCGAACTGCTGCTTTTTAAAGTTTTTTCCGATATTCTGCCGGACTTTCGCCCACCAGCTTTTTGAATTTCCTATGGAAATAATCCACGTTCTTGTATCCCACCTTTTCCGCAATCTCATACACTTTCAGCGTCCGGTCGCGGAGCAGTTCCTGGGAGCGCTCGATTCTTATGCGGTCCAGGTAGGAGTTGAAGGTTTCACCCGCCTCGCGGGTAAAGATCTTTCCAAGATAGGAACTGTTATAGCCGAACAGCGGCGCGATCGTTTCCAGTTTCAGATTTTCCCGGTAATTATGGTTGATGTAATAAAGGATATCATCGATGATCGTTTTGCTGCTGGGGCTCCCGATGGCGTTCATACAGATCTCAAATGCTCCGAGAAATACTGGAGAATCTCGTACAGGTAATATTGGTTTTCTATGAAATCGATGATCGTCGCATTGGAACTGAAAGGGACGTCCATGTTGCTGTAGGTATGGGTCAGGTTCTGCTTTACCTGCAGGTAAATATCGATGAGATAATGCTTGATCCCAGGGATATCCATGGAGGAGTGGTAAAGGTTGGATTCCAGTTCCTTCAGAGTTTCCGCGATGCGGGTCCGGTTCTGGGGCTGTATGTAATCGGTCAGCCGGCGGGAATATTCCATGGTTTTTTCATTCCAGCTTTCTCTGGGCAGTACGGAGTTGTCCAAAGGCGGGAGATCCCCGTATCCCAGAACATGCTGATTGGGTTCACAGAAGAAACGCCGGTTCAGAAGCCGGGAAGCGTCCTGGTAGGAAAGGCAGATATCTTCCAGAAGGACCAGTTCCGGGCGCAGGTTCAGGATTTTGTTCAGGGTTTCTTCGCCGTTGGACGCCTGACTGCATATGGAGAAGCCAAGAGCGTCCCAGTCGATGATATATTTTAATGCTAACTTTGCAAAAAAGTTACACTAAAGGTCTTCTGACGCTCCTCACACTT
>ERZ1643247.823-NODE-823-length-33633-cov-132.166061_pt1 | contig 33633 bp, 30 predicted proteins | sample MGYA00579264_ERZ1643247 | MGnify/ENA primary metagenome ERZ1643247 (study PRJEB29033, sample SAMEA4952262) | chicken gut metagenome | biome: Broiler Chicken; feature: Gastrointestinal Tract; material: Caecum | place: Ireland | collected 2018 | study: Broiler... | reverse complement strand
CTGATGGATCTGAAAGAAATCTGGCAATTCCTTTTCAGCACGGCGGAGATTTTCTGGCGGATAGAAAGCCTCCTCGACTTTCTTCGGCGGCATTGCTTTTGACTCATCCAGGGAAAGTCCAAGTTTATGATAGTGGTTTATAATAAGTGTTACAGTACTGTTTCCTATGTTACACCGCTTCTTGGTAGTGCGGTATCCAATACCACTTTGGCGTAATTCAATCACACCAATGGTTGTTGAGTATTTTTGCATTTGGTGCTCCTTTCTCAACTTGTAATGAACGAATCTCATGGTTCATTATAAAAGAAAGCGCACCGTTTAGAATGGAATCAGCGCACTGCTATTTCAGAATAGGTGCACCGCTAATTCTGGAATGGACGCACCGATCGGCAGAAATTTGCAGATGTATAAGGAGACAAACATAAAAAGTAAATTATCATATTATTGATGTAAATTCTGTGTTTTTTACTAGAGCGTGTTTATCGTCTTCGTTATCTGTGAGACAAGGAGAATCTACGAGAACAGGTGGCTGCTGCTGGTGGGAATATGTCTATGCGTCATGGAAACATTCTGGCTAAGTCAATCTCTGTTAAAAAGTACTATATAAAGACAGATGAAACCATTCTGGAAGCAAAAAAAGTGTCCTGAAATGATTCTGATTCCACTGAACTATCGACTGTAAAAAATGTTTGAAAGCATTTATGGAATATTAAGGCTGTATTGAGCAGTGTTCTGTAGACAAGGTGTATGGAAGGATACATCAATCTGATTGCCGGCTTCTACACAGCAGCCGGCATCCACAAGCATCTTTTATAGCTGGGGCAGTCGATGCCAGAAAGTTGCAGCAGATCAGAGCCCAGAATTGATTTATAGTCATCTGGAGGCTCCCTGCTCAAAACGGGAAGGGAGTCACATTAACATTGTTTCGAACTACATTTTGGAATAGCATACAGTATTACAGATGCAAAACTCATACATTGACAACTCACATATGATTGAAGTTGTTATGAAGAATATCACGATTCGCATCAGTAATGGTGCAGATTCGATTCTGCTCAATAGAACGTCCCGTCTGCTTTAGAAGTTATCGCATTAGGTGACATCTCTGGGCTTGAAAAGATTTACATACTAATATTAAAAGAGAAGCTGAAATATAGCAAATAATAGCTCTGCTAAAAAATAAAGCATAAAAATTTGAAATTTGCAAGCAAATGGAATTGAATCCGTACTTAATAAGTAAAGGAGACTTCTAATGGATGATAATAAAATTATTGAACTATATAATTGCCGATCTGAAGATGCATTGATAGAAACAGAAAAGAAATATGGGAAACTTGTAACATTCATAATTAGCAAGCTAATAAGAAATCAGTTAGACATTGAAGAGTGTGCCAATGATACGTATTTAGGTGTCTGGTTTACAATCCCTCCGAAAACTCCTGATAACCTGAAAGCCTATATTTTAAAAATTGCAAGAAATCAGGCACTAAAGAAGTATGAATATATTCATGCAGCTAAAAGAGATATAGATATGTGTTTGCCATATGAGGAATTGAGCAACTATTTAGCAAAGGGAGGCGTAGATAATTGGGAAAATAATGAATTGAAAGATATTGTTGACAATTTTTTGGAATCATTGCAAAAACCTCATCGACAAGTATTTGTGTTGAGATACTGGTACTTTATGTCGGTAAAAGAGATTATGAAATGCTGTAATATGAGTAAAAGCAATGTTGAAACAATTTTATTTAGAACCAGAAAGAAGCTAAGAGAGCAGTTAGCGGAAAGGAAATATTTATGAAATCAGATATTTTTTATGCAATGAATGAAATTAGCGATAAATATATCATAGAAGCAGCACAGTGCATAGAGCAAGAAAAAGAGAGAAATCTTCACTTACGAGCAGAGCGTAAGTTAGTTAACGATGACGAAGCACATAACCATAAATGGTTGTCGAATATTGTAGCTGCAATAGCAGTAATTATAATTCTTTTTACAACGGGAGGAATTGTTAATGCGGCGACAGAAGGAAAATTGGCTCAATGGATTAACGAGTTATTTGGGGCAAAATTAATTACAACTGAAAATGAAGGACTAATTGGAAAAGAAATCATAGATGACTCGGCGTTAGAGATTATACGCAGTGGAGAGAAGGATATAGGCAATGAGGGAGAAAGTGTTATTACTGAAAGTCATATCATAAAGGGCGTCGCAGATGATAGTATTGTTTTGCCATCATCGGTTTCGGAATTCAAAGTGGAGAAAGGTGTGACACCTGAAATTATTATGACTAACGGTAGTATGGCAGTATTTTATTTAGAAGACTATGCAGGTTGGAATTGCAAAACAGGGGATACATTAACCTTTTCATTTGAAAAATATGAGTCAGAAGTGGTTTCTGCTCAGGCGTTGGTTATAGGATATATTAAAGATGGAGTTTTATATGAGGGAAAAAGCTTTGAGAGTTTAAGTGGGAGTTACGAATTAGAGATTAGAGAGGAGGGAGAATACAATTTGTATATTATTAGCGCAACTTCCGATTATTTAACACTAAAACAAGGCACTATTAAACTTAGTAATTAGAAAGGAAAAGTCAAATGAAAAGAATGAAAAAAATTATAGTAACTATTTTAATCTTGGCTATGATAATGGGATTGGGGGTAACTGCTAATGCGGCGGAATTGGAACAAAATTATAAAGAAATATATTACACAGTATATAATGAGCAGGGAGAAGTTGTAGAAGAAGGCATTATTCCGAGGACTACAAATGAAAGGTACCACTGGTCTCCGAATATTACTTTAGATAATGGCTGGTATACAAGCTTTCGTATGCCTGGTCCGAATGCGTTTTACGTTACATCAGGCACCGCAATGAAGTTTTCATATTCTTTAAATCGAAGCGCAAAAATAAAATATCAATTCATGAAATCTAGCCAACGTTCCACTCCATATGCTGATGTATGGAAGACAGGAACTATTACAGCTAAAAGTAGTTCGGTGACTAAAACGGCTGACGCTACAGCATACTATTATGTTGGGATGACCAATGCTTCTTCAGATCCGATTACGATTACATCAGTGGACTTTTCATTTTAGGAAAATACAAAGGCTTAGATTTAGTGGGTAAGTTTGTTATAATCACTAAATATTCATTCCTTAACAGGTAACATTCTATTTTTATCAAGAAACTTAATGAATAAAGGGGGAAAACATAATGAAAATAAATCGTGTTTTAGGTATTATGTTGAGTGCAATTACAATAGTTAGTTCAATGACACTTCCTGTTATGGCCGAGGAGAACACAGAAAACACTTCATCGTTTGAATATTCATTGAAACCAGGTATGGAGGAATGGGGACAGTTAAATCATGGTGAAAGAGTGTTGGCGTCGCAGATTCCAGAAGAAGAATTGACACAAATGTCAACTCATGAATTGGTAACGGCGGTGTTAGACTATCCTTGTTTTATTGATATGATTTTTTATAATACATATCAAGAGGGATTTGAAGTTGTAAGAGATAATTTTAACGGCTTACAGGAATTATTGAATCGAAAAGATTCAGGTGACTGTTTATTAGAAACCTACAAAAGTGTTAATTTACCCCAGATATTGAGCATAGACAATGAAGATGAAAAGTTTGATGAATCTTTAGAGTTATTGTATTTAGAAACTATTCTTGCACAGCCTGAAATTACAGAAACTTTATCAGATGAAAATTTAGCGGAATTAGAGACTCTGGTTGAAAATAATTATGAAATTCAGGTGGCAAACGAAGATGAAACAGCATCCATATCATATTCGGGCTATTATGAAAGTCTGGCAGAGCAACAAGGAGTGGAATTATACGACTATACATCTACTGTAAAAACTCCCAATGGTTCATCGGTTACTGTTATTGTACGAACAGGTACAGATACAGCCTACAATAATCGTACTGCTATAAAAAATAGTATACTGAAGAACTATCCTGGAACTTCTGTTGTAGGAAATGCAACAATTAAGTATAATTGTCATGCGTATGCATGGGCCGGAAGTACTACAGTATGGATGAATGATCCATCAAAGTATTGGTCTGATGGGAGCTATAAGTTAAAGGCAAATAATTCCCCAACAGCGATAGGACAGAAAGCATATTACCCAGGAAGTGGAAAAGAACATAGTGGAAATGTTGTAAGATTAAGCGGTAATCAGATAAGATCTAAATGGGGAGAACAAAGTGTAGTAGAGCACAGCGTGTCAAATTGCCCGTATTTTTTCATTCCATTAAATGTAAAATTTTATGGAAGGTAGGGAAATTACATCTTGAAAAGAATAATGTGTTTTTTTTGCCTGTTGACCTTAATGCTTATGGGGTGCGGACATATCGATTCTAGTGAAAACAATAAAGATTTGACAGGCTATAAGATAGATTATATGATCTCAAGTAAAGATGGACAAAATATATATCAAGTTAACGGACAGGACTATCCCTTCTTAATACGGTTAACAGGTAGAAGCGAAAATGCAAAATATGATAGTTATTATGTAGTATTGACAAGTAATGCCGATTTATCATTTAAAGATGTGGACGCAAAGTTTTGGGGAAGTTACATGACTTCGACTGAGGATTTTGTGATTGTTGAGTATGGCTTAATAGACGAATGATTTTAATAATTATTCAAGAGGTTAGTTTATATTGAACGAAACCAATAGTAGTATTTGTTCAAGACTCATTTGAAACGGACTAGCTTAGTTAAATTTAAGTTTCCCTATTAACTATATAATTCATTTGCAAAAGAAAGTTGCCCTGTGTAGCAAATTTTTATTTAGTTGTGCAGGGCAACTTCTATTATTCTATTCTGTAGTCGCATCTGTATTAATTCTTCGCAAATTCAATTGGTCTTTTGTATGAAGTTTTGCAAGGATTCTGACAGTTCCTCCATAGTGCATAGAGATAACTTTTTTCGTATTTTTTGCTGTCAGGAATCATAGATGGCGTTACTGCTGCAATGTTGTTGCCAGAGCATCGGTCAGCATCTGTCATGCTGCTCTGGTGGCATTCATTAACCAGCATGATCTGCTCCGCCATCGGAATACGGACTTTGCGAAATGCAACGAATATAACAACGGAAATCCATAGAGCTGCCTACAAGCTTTTTGACAAGTGGTGGATCGGTTCGGCAATCAGACATTCACACAAGCGGGGTAAAAAGACGGCCTCAACACGCAGTTGGATATATTCAACAGATTATGAAAAGCTAGAGAAGATGGACGCTGCTACGAACCAAATATAAGAAAATCTAATATGTGAAAGCTATTATCTGGATGGAGAGACTGCCAGGGGATCCTAACACTGAGTATGAGGTTTGGACAGGAAGGTGCAGAAAGATTTTACAGGTGATATTTTACATCCCAAACGCCGTGAAAATAAAGAAACAGGATTACAGCTTACTTGTAGAGCAGTTGAAATGGTGATTTCTAGTTCAGTAGATATAAATTAGTAGCATTTTACATAATGGCAAGACAGGTAAGTGATTAACATATGTCCGATTTAATTGAACTTTAGAGTATTAATTGGAATAGAGTGGATTTCTCCATGAAAAATAAACTGTCTCTTAGTGGATTCAACATAGTTTTCCTATGCCCTGCTATAGAGTGCTGTTTTTCCTTTTTGTTTAATTAAGATATTTTTAATTAAACAAATCGCCATATTTAAAAAAACTAGTTTTTATGGATTTCAAGTAGTCAAGCACCCATTCATGCTTTTCAATAATTTTTTGCTGAGATTTAGTGTAGGTTTCGTCGTTAGAATTTTGAATGTTCGTCTTGCATTTAGATATTGTTGCCATTGACAATGTATTAAGCGTTTTGCTCAAAGACTCATATTCATAGAGGTTTATCCCTATATCGTATGTGTTTAAAACATGTAGAAAACTGATACCATCTCTATCCAATTTAATAATATTACCGTTAATCTTACTGCTTCCATATATTTCTGCGCTACGTTTCGCGAAGTGTTCAGCTATATTCGGATCAATAATTATTCGAGGATAGATGGCCTTCTTTTGCTCCAATATGTAAACTTCATTTACTGCAGGTCCGAATAACATATTTTCTTTTTCGTCATAATAAACTTCTCCAAAAGTGCATGCACCACGACATAAAAAACCTTCTTTCAAAAATTCTACTATCAATTTTTCTGTGTTATATAAAGCAATAAGAAAAAGTCTGTCATCATCCTTTCTATGGGCATCTATCTCATCTTTGTAATCATAAACAATATAAGCACAATCAGAGAATGTTGTTATAAAACGCTTATATACTGTATAATTGTGATTGGCGTCCATTCCACGCTCTTTCTCTAATGCATTATGAAACATTGTCTGAATTTTAAATTGAGTATCAAAATCGGAATTTTCTTTAGTTCCTAAGATATCAATAAATATTACGGGACATTTTTTGTATGACAATGTAACCACCTCGTATTTCAAATTCATATTATTCTTAATTATATCGTTTAAAAGTTTGGAAGTAAAGATGTATTGTGTTGAGTAGTTTCTCGCTAAAATTTTGGATAAGTTATCGGTAGTAGTTACAACATTGATGTGATATAATGATAATTGAGAATTATCTTTAAATACAAAGGAGAATCACATGAAGGGTGATTTTGGCCATGAATTTAGTATAAGACGCATTCATAAAATTACTGATGAAGAATATATTGAAGCTTTACGCATTTATAATGAAACGATTCCTTTTGAAATTAGAACAGAAACTAATGAAATCAACTTCTGGTTATCAAAGAATAAAGATAACAATTATTTTGAAATCTATATGTTTGTGTTATATTTAGATGGAAAGTTGATTGGCCTTTCAATGACAACTTATCTTAAAAAGACAAAGATAGTAGTAGATGAATACCTTGCAGTACTAGATCAGTATAGGATCAATACTATATTTTTAGTCTATTTGAGTTTGATTCAAAGTTATTATAAAGAAAATAATATTGATTATTCATACTATGTAACAGAAATTAGTAACAAAGATTCTGGTGAGAGTATAAATTGGGAAAGTCAGATTTCATTAAAAGTACTTTGTACAGAGGAATTTGGGAAAATTAATGCCCCTTACTATACATTACCATTGGGGCTAGACAATTACGAAAGTAATTTTGAAGCTATACTTTATATAAAGACAAATGATGCTATTAAAAGTATTTCAAAGGAAACCTATCTTCAAATCGTAAAATCAATATATTATGATTATTTTTTGATTTGGTATGAAAAATTTATGTCCGTTGAAGAGCTAATTCAATATAAACAAGAAATACAGCGAAACTATGAATTGATACAAAACGAAGTAATGGATTATTCAGAGAGTGTTCCAATTACAAATTCTACATGTATCGCTTTAAATCCAGAGAATAATTTTAAACGTACAGCCGGAACAATACCCGTAATCCAAAATAGACCTAGTAGAATAACATTTTTAATTCTTTGTGCCATCTTCATATTACCTGTAATAATCATATTGGGTTACAGCAAACTAATGGCATTTATGAATATTCCTTTATCTTCATCAACAAATATCATAGGAAGTGTAATAACTGTAGTGCTAACTTCATTAGTTACACTATATATCTCTTCCAAAAAGTAAGTTCAGATTCATTAATGCAGTAATGAATCTGAACTTTAGAAAGGAACTAATTAACATTTTAACTACCATAATAGATGGTTAGATACTCTATTATGGAATAAATGTTTTTTCAAGAAGAAGAATTATATTATTTCCATGTTTCCGAAAAATGGGCCAGTTTTTAATTATATGATCTATTTTGGTCAATTTTACTGATAATTCTTCACTTAATATCTTAGATAAAAGTCCATCTAAGATGTGAAAAGGAGTTTGCTCCAAGATTTTTAGATTGTACTGTTTTAAAATTTTATAAATATATTCTGGCGAAAATAACCATTGTGTGTGCTGCTCATGCATATACTCTAAAGTGATAATTGTAACAGGCGCTTTATATTCCTTAGTATTCAAATATTCGTATCCCCAGCTACTTTCAAATTCTAAAATAATTTTCCCAGATTTTTTTAACACCCTTGATAGTTCTGAGATTGCTTGAAAGGCATCACAGTAATTCAAAACACTACCAACACAAATAATATTATCAAAACTTTCGTCTGGAAAAGGGAGCTTTTCAATACTAGAGACTATATAATTCTTACAAGTTTTGACTTTTTCTTCCGCAATATCAACATGATACATTTCTTTACAGGAAATTCCATAATCATTTCCTCCAGAACCGGCATTTAAAACTCTTGTATCTTCAAATAGCTTCATATGCTGTTTAATATAGTGATCTAATTCATGATGTGAATATGTATGCCATGCATCATCAGGCGCCCATATTTCGGGTATTCTATTATAAAACTCTTTAATTTTCGATAAATCAAATTCTGACATCTTTTAACCTCATGTATTTTAAAGATAATTCTCAATTATCCGCACTAAAAGGAAAGTGAAGAAAGTGGATTTCTATGGTACACTACCTAAAAAAGTGTGGAGGATAAAAATGAATTATACAGAACAGGTTAGAAAATATCTTGAGTATTGTGAATTTAGAAAAGAATTGGACTGGAATACACTTAAAGCATATAGAATTGATTTGAAGCAATTCTTTGAATATGCAATGGAAGATATCCCTGGAAAGGAGAAAATAGAAGACTATATAACAGAACTGCATAAGAAATTCAAGCAGAAAACGGTTAAACGTAAAATCGCTTCGGTTAAGGCATATTATAACTATCTCGTAGAAAAAGAAATCATTAACGATACTCCTTTTAGAAAAATCAAAGTGAAATTTAAGGAGACAATGATCCTTCCAAGAATTATTCCTCGCGAAGAGATTGAGCAACTTCTTAATTATATGTATGCTCAAGAAAATAAGAGTAATGTAAAAACCTATAAATATTGGTTAAGAGATATTGCGGTAATAGAGACTCTTTTTGCTACTGGAGCCAGAGTTTATGAAATATCAAACATTAGAGAAGATAACGTGAACTTAAATACAGGACTTATACGAATTATGGGAAAAGGCGGCAAGGAAAGGTATATACAGATTGCCTCGTCTGAAATTTTAGGTATCCTTAAGAATTATTATAGAGAAAATACAGATGCAATCAAACAAAGCGGTTTTTTCTTTGTGAATAACCGTGGGTGTAGGTATACGGAACAATCGATAAGGCTGATGTTGAAAAAGTATACAAGATTAGCTGGAATTGAAAGGAATATAACACCTCATATGTTTCGTCATTCATTTGCGACTTATTTGATTGAGGAAGGTGTAGATATTAGCTGTGTACAGCAGATATTAGGACATAGTTCAATTAAAACAACGCAGATTTACATACATGTGGCTGCTAAAAAGCAGGCAGAAATTTTACGAGAGTCACATCCGAGAAATCGGATGAATATATTTAGACTTGTAGCATAGGCGCTGATTCAATACTTTATAGTGAAAAAGCAAGCCGGCAGGTTTATTGGTGGCTTTTTTTGTATATGTAAATTTAATATCAGAGTAATTCTAAATGGATAAAGGCAAATGGTGAATAAGTTGAGGCGGGAAGATATCATATATAGGCAATGCAAAGAAATTATATAGAAAAAATTAGAGAGTTTTGATATAATGAGTTTGATAATAAAGGAATACAGTGAACAAGTTTTTGACTGATAATACCTTATTATCCAATACCTGTTACCGAATGTGAATTTATTTTTTGATATAGAGATGATAAATATGAATCCCAGTCTTTTTACTAAAATCAATAAATTCTTGCGTAGCTATCGCCCAGCTTTTTCATCAGATAATAACTGTACATATTATCATGAAAATAATTATTTAGAAATTTCTTTTGATAATGGTCAATGCACTAACGACTTGTATGGATTATGTACAATGTGCGATTATGGTATTTCATCAATAAAGACTAATGTATTAGATTTTATTAATGACATGAAAAAAATATATTATTCTTTTCCTGAAGAAATAACGTCATTGATGTTGTGCACAAATGGGAGTTTTCTAGACGATAGGCAGTTACCAGAAGAATTTCAGAGGAAGATATTAGCGGAGGCAAATAAACTTCCGTGTAAGACTATACTTCTAGAAACACATTATAATACTGTCACGAAAAAGAAATTACACCTTATCTCTAACATTTTGGTCAGCAAGAAAGTAAAGATTGAAATGGGGTTAGAAACTACAAGTCCACTATATCAAAATTATATTTTGAACAAACCCATAAATCTTTCAAAATTTGAAGATACTATTCTTCAAATTTTGAAGTACGATTTCACTCCATCAGTAAACATATTAGTTGGGCTACCTTTATTGAATATAAAGGAGCAAATTAATGACGCTGTTCAGTCAATAGAATGGTGTATCAGACGGAAGACCGAGATAGTTTTATTTCCTCTAAACATAAAGCCTTATACACTAGTATTTCATCTATATCAAAAAAAAATAATTCAGCCAATATCACAGTGGCTATTAATTTATGTACTAACTCTAATTGATGAAAGATACCTTGATAGAATTGATTTGGCTTATTGGGGGAACAGAAAAGACAGTTCGGATGACGAAAAAATTATTTTTCCTCAATGCTGCACTATATGTGAAAATGAAATTATAAATTTCTATAATAATTATTCTCGGAAAAAGACATGGATAGAGAGAAAAAATCTTTTAAATGAAATAATTATGTCCACCAAATGTCAATGCTTTAACAATATTAAAAAGCAAGCAGAAAATACACAAAATGATAATAATATATATGATAGACTTTCCTTCGTTTATAAATATTTAGAATCAGAATTTAAGGGAGAATTATACTAAATGAGAAATTTACGAAATATATATTGGATTGGAACCAGAGAATCAGAAATTTACAATACAGGAGATCTATTTGAAGGTTCTATTACGGTATTTGGCAGCAATGAGCATAGTAATTACTCATTTGATAAAGAATATATGTATCGTTTTAACTATAATGAGGATAACATTATGTTTACAGAGTTTGTTAACAATACTGCTAAGAGAATTTTGACTTTAAATCCTTCAGCTAAGTTTATGCTATATTTTCCAAATGAAGCTTCGGAATATAGTAATGAGATACAAGACAATTCTGTATGTCAAAATCCTATTGAGCTGCTTGATCTATTGGAAAATAAAATATACTCAAAACTTTGGATAAAAAGCACTGCTAAAATCATACCTTTTATTACAATGACAGGTGCCGAGTTAAAGAATAAAAACTTATCATCTTATTTCCCTGGATATAATAATTTTGTGATACAATCAACCTTCTCTTCTGGAGGATTTAATACAAAAATTTACCAAAAGAATGATAAAAGTATTTCCGATAGTATTTTATATATGGTTACACCATATATTGAACACAATATACCAATTAACGTTCATGCAATAATCTATGGTAATGATATTTTACTCTTACCCCCTTCGATTCAAATTATTTCAATAACTAATGGAATGCTTCTTTACAAAGGAGCTGATTTTATTGCATATGAAAAAATACCGCAAAGAATAAAAGAAAGTATAAATTCTCAAGCAATTCAAATCGCTGAAAAATTACAAAAATGTGGCTATCGTGGTGTATGCGGTATTGATTTATTATATAGTTTTGAATTAGATACATTATTCTTTTCGGAAATCAATCCGCGTTTCCAATCATCAACATTTTTGATTAATAAAGTATTAGATGCATATAATGTTTCTGTTCAAAAGCTTCACTATGATGCCTTTCATACTGAAAAGTGTGAATATGAATTTCTTCATTCTATATCTATCCCATATAGCTTTTATAGCTATCAATATAGCAAGGATAAATCTTGTTATATTAAATATTTATATGATAGACTTAAAGATTGTGAACACCTTGTCGATATATATGATGATCAATTATCTTGGGACATGAAGCTAGATGAATATACACATATGTTCAAAGCTGTATTCAAAAAAAATATTATTTATTGGGAACCAGATAAAAAAATACGTATAATGGAAAACGTAGTAATTGACCCATTTGATTTTAAGACATTATATAATAAAGTCCCGCTAGAAATGTATTTCATATGTTTAAAAGCTTCATTATTAAATCAGGGAATATCTATATCTCCCGAAGCTTTGAAGTATATAGAAAAACAAAACAAAATTAATTGTAAAGAATTTGAAGCTATAGACATTAAATTAGATAATGGATTATATTTTAATGTTCCTTACAATTTTCAATTATCGGAGATTAGCCCATTTAGAATTGAAATGGATAGTCCTTCAACATATAGATTATATTATTTTGGAAATCCTATGAATAACGTTATTATTAGAACCTGTGATCCACTTGCCTCAAACCGCACAAAAAATGGTATTTTGTACGAGGATATAGCTTATTTAGGAATAGACCGTCTACGGATTTATCATAGACAAAGTTGCTACTTTAAAGAGCAGCATATAGGATGTGGATTCTGTGATATTGATGAACCAGAGAAATCATTTCAGATGGATGATATTTTTGAAGTGATAGATGCATATAAAACCAATACAAGCATAAATCACTTTTTGATTGGTGGAGGTTCAGAGGCACCGGACTCCGATTTCTGTAATATAATCCGAATTGCAAAATACATAAAAAGCCTTTATCACAAACCTATTTACCTAATGTCTATACCGCCAAAATCGAATAAAATATTAGAGGAACTATATGAAGCAGGAATTACTGAAGTTGCCTTTAATATTGAATTGTACAATAGAGAATTGTCAAAAAAATATATGCCTGGAAAAAGTTGTATCACTATCGACAAATATCTATCTGTTTTAGAAAATGCTGTTAAAATATGGGGAAATGCGGGGGCTGTTAGGAGTATTTTTATACTTGGATTGGAACCAAAAGAATCACTCTTAGAAGGTATTGAGCAAATATGCAAGCTCGGGGTATCGCCTATTTTATCTATTTTAAAACCTATACCAAATACACGGCTAGAGCATATGATTTCCTTCCGGAATAAAGAAATAATAGCATTATATAAAGACATTTTAGCTATATGCGAGAAATATCATGTTACTTTAGGTCCGCAATGTCATTATTGCGAAGATAATACCTTGAAAATTTCTTTAAATTAAGGTTCATTAATTATTTTTAATCTTCAGCGGTTTGTGCTAATTATAAACTCCATTTCATATTATAGCCTGTTATTTACATAAACAGGCTATAATATATTTTATTTGAATATAAGCAAGAGAATAAATAGTACTGATGCCTATAAAGCTAGAGCCAATCCAAATAAAATAGCTGCCAATTTTATATGAAATAATATTTCGATAGATATCAAAAATACAATCCCATAGAAAATAGGATGTATTTTCAGAAGCATCATTGGCATGATTATATAAAAAGGTTTCATGCTGCTTATCGTATCTTTTCATTAATAGAAAGTGTTTAAATATAGGCAAATCATCAAAATCCGCCCTTACAGTTGGTATGTATATTTGAATAGAGTGACTTCCTAGTTGAAATTCTATCTTTGCGTTTTCTAATTTCCATAATAAATTACCAGAATCCAGCAATCGATGTTTGCTTTTGCGCTTTATAAATGTCCATCTTGTCCAACTCTCGTCTTTCAGAAAATCATTTTGGAGCGTATTAACATTATCAGAAAATTTTGTGTAGCAGTCATTACAATATAAAGATGCACTAGCAACAATCGCTGATCCTAAAGTAGCAAATACTGCCCCAAGAGAAATAGTATTTTCTAAAGTTAGCTCGTTAATGGTTTTCGAAAACACTACGTGAATCAAGCAAAAAGATAATATAATTCCCAACATATAAAATATAAATTTTCCGATTTTAATGTTATATGCGAATATATTTTTATCTATCTTTTCGCCCTTTATTTCACCCGGTATAAATTTGTAAAAGTTATTCATAATTCGTCACCGACCTTCTATCAAAGTTTGCTTTTTAGTATTAAAATATTGTAAAGGTAATTTTAAATCCTTAGATATATTTAAAAATAGCATTTCATCTACATTCAATGCAATTTGATTTTGTACATAATATTGATGGCGTTCTTCCGCTTTTACTAATAAAGAATTTAAAGTATTAGCTGTGCCAGAAGCAATCACTTTAACAGCCTCTGATAGCTGTGAAACATAGCTCTCATATAATTTACATTTACCTTCTGACAGCACAATTAATACAAGTGCAAATAAATACAAATTAAGATAATCATCAGATATATCTACTGTAATAATAAATGGCGAATTTTCAGCAAGAATTACTTTTGAGGCATGATTTTCACTACATAATTGGGATTTAAAATCAAAAATATCGCTAAGAATGGAGGATAGCAGTTTAAAACAATCTGGCTCTATATTGGTTTTTATTGTAAAAGACATCTTAGGCTCATCATACTTTGACAATAATAAAGTTTTTATTTCACCTATATGTTTTGAATAATTATAAAGTTGTTGCTCTGATAAAGTATCCATCGAAAAATATGTTTGTATCATTTTGTACATATTATTTAAATCTTTATAGCTAAACTTATTACTCAGCACTGCTAGTTTGCAGTAATATTTTAACATTCGAAAGTCCTTAGTTATTACTGATTGCTGCATTCCAAGTTTTAACTCTTCATATGCTTTACTATATTGCTTTAATCCTATGTAGATATTGGCGAGGGGAAAATGTGCCTTTATTTCTTGATAATATTCACACAAAAGGGGGAGGCCATTTTCAATATATTCTTGAGTAGATAAAAAAGTTTTATTATCTGCCGATATAGATATATCATTACCTGCATCTGTTAAGCAGGTAATTCCACCAAAGATATACGGCAGTTGGGAAAAAGGTAGTTTTGCATTGTAAAAACGCACATTTTTAAATTGAGCATACTCAAAATTTAAATTAAGCATATTTGTATTGTAAAAGATACATTCTTCAAATAATGATCCCTCCAATGTGCAATGCTCAATGCTCATGTTTTTAAATAGCGTCTGTGTGAAATATGTTCCAGTTAGAGTACAAGATACAAATGAACTTTTCAAAAAGTTACATTTAAAAAAAAAGCTATTATTAAACGATATACTATCTAATGGTACTGAATGAAAATCACATTCTTTAAAATTACAATATTCATAATCTGCATTATCCAATTTACATGTTTGAAAATCACATTTCTCAAAGTATGATCCTGTAACTGCGGCAGATGAAAAAACTGCGTCCTCGACTTTTCTATACTTAAGATTTGTTCTTTTTACACTTTCAAAAGAAAAATCACCCGTAATATGAGCTTCCTCTGCACCAATAAAAGGGTAACTATCATTTGTAGCTTTGAAACCATATTTGCCCAATTTTTTCAGAATCTTTTCAATTTTATTTTCTGACATTATAGAACCTCATCTATTAAAATAAAATTTATTATTTATTATTGGATAATAAGGTATTATCCGTAATACTTAACAATGTGAGAATATACAATACTGAAATTGAAGAATGGATTATGACATAAGTATTTTGCTATGCGAATGAATATATGCTTTTGATTCGCCTTTATTTTATCTTTTGATAAACAAATTTCATTTGAATCAGGGGGAATATGTGAAAAATGAATTGCACTATGTGCTTTGATTTATTGGAAAATATGGCATACGAACTAAAAAAGGTATAGAGTGTGTGGAGGACAGAACTATGTACTACAAGACGCAAGTAGGGAATAGATATTCTTATTAATTAATAATTTACAGGTAAATACACGAATCTACAATCTAGAGGCTACTTTATACTGTCTCATATGTTCTGGTATCCATATGTCAAGTCCACGATAAAAAACATAATTTTATAAAGAAGAAAACCCAAGCTGCCAATATGGTTGATAGCCAGAGTTTTCCGTTTTTATATCTTCAATTATTCAAAGAGGTTATGGATCTTGTAGATGCCCCTATGTGTTCGTCAGGAAGCTTATCAATAAAGGCGCTTTAACTGAAAACTCGTAATGGGCGCATTTACAATGATGCCACTCTTTATGGAGTGATCATTGCAGGTGAGCTATATTTCCCATCTGCCTGTTGTGTGGAAACATTGAGGCAGAAGAAGGCGGTATGGTCTAGCTAAGAAACTGCAATCAGGAAACATCCAAAGATTTTTCTGATTTTGTGTATAACCGTTTCCTCACTGAACAAAAGTAACGAACAGGGCAAGTGCAACGATTCCCACTATCAGTAATGCCCAAAAAGCGCTGATTACTGTAGAGACGATATTAATAACGCTGCGGCTTTCTTTGCTCCGCACACATACTAGCGAAAGAATCAGACCTAACAGGACAAAAATGATATTAGCTCCAGCCCAGGCAGTTCGAATTCCGTCCGACAGTGAAAAGTGCAGAAGTGACGGGACAAGAGACGCCAGCGGCAGAATGCTCATAATCAGCGCAGCTACACTTATTGTTTTAAGTTTTTTCTTTTCCATAATATTTACCTCATTTCTTTTTTCCCAAATTTTGTAACAGCCAATGCAAAAAACAGGCCGAACACTATAATTGCACACGGCAGAAACGGAAACATTGAAAAAGCGGCATCGGAACCTTCTGCTGTAAAGTCATGGAGAGAGCAGGATACAAGATAACCGCTGTAACAGTACGGGTAAACAATCCACAGCGGTGTATTTGCAACTAATACACCGGGAATAACAAGTAGTAAATTCAATCCCACAGAAAGAAGCGGCTTCTCAAACAATACAGTGATTGCCCACATAGCTGCAATACTCGGCAGCATTGTTAGAAACAGCCCCAAGCACCATTTCAGCAGATAAAGGAGTGGTAAAGTCTCTGTTACCCCCATTGTTCGGGTCGCAATCAACCCGGCGATTACGAATACGACAAGGAACACTACCATTTCCATGAACAGATAAAAGGTAAGCACACAGAATTTTGCAATAGATAGTGCACAACGACTAACCGGAAGCGCCAGCATTTTCAGAATCCCGTTATTTCCTGTTTCACGCCCTGAGATCATCACGCAAACTACAATCATGCTGAACGGGAGCAGATAGTAGGCATAGACAAGCGCACTTTGAATGAACATGGCAGGCCATGCATTAGTGTATTCTGGCGTAAAGTAATTGCTCAAACTCGCAACCCCGGAAATAACGACCAATAAAGGTGCAATAAAAATCAGAGGTACTATTTTGGAGCGCTTTACCTTCATAAACTCAATTTTTAGTAAACTCCCAAAATTCATTTCTTATTATTCCTCCTTACTCGTAGCGTTTATACTTCGCTAACCACAAGCCCATTGCAAGGAACAACAGTGTTTCCGCAAGAGCGACGAAAGTAACCGTTGGATCGGGCTGAGCGCTCATGGCTACTGCTGGTTTCAAAATAATCACAAAAGGATGCAACATCAAAAGCGCCAACTCTGAATTTGCAAGTGCCATACCGCTTAGAAAACCAGCGACACCAATACCAAGAGGCACCCACATGTTTTCAAACCGTGAAGAAATCAGTAGCATAAATGATAGCACCGGCATGGACGTGAGAAAAGAGTATCCGGCAAATCGTACCAGTGTATCTATTTCAAATGCTCCGTCTGGCAAGTATGCCATGCCAATCTGTGCAAGTGCTAAATTTTGTAATATGATTGCAATCAAAAACATTACCGTCAGTATCAGGAATTTGCACAGGTACATTGCCGGGACACTTATAGGAAGCATATACATCTTTTTAACGGCGCTTCCTTTAAATTCCATGTTGTAGATCATGCAGGTGGCAACCACGATACCAAATAGATTCAGAATCATAATCATGCCGTAAAGCTGGGTCAGTAGAACATCCATCGGCGCCAGTGGCAGATTCAAAAGCGTGTCTTTGCGCACAAGAAAATTAACAAATGCGTATGCAGCTCCTAAGATGCCAACAGCCAATAGCACAGGAATCACGCCAGTTCGTTTTTCTTTTCGAAGTTCGATTACCAGCGTTTTCATAACTTTGCCCTCTGCTTTCTGTCCATATTGTCTTTCTCAATCATAGAAAGGAACACATCTTCCAGATTATCTGCGGCGAAGCCAGATTGCAGAGCGTATTGACGCAGATCATCCAGGCTACCCTCAAACAATAATCGTCCGTGGTTGAGAATTCCGATGTCGTCCGAAATTAATTCGATTTCAGACAGCATATGAGACGAAATAAGTACCGTGCAGTCGTAAAGACTAGGCAAGGATTTCACCAAATTGCGGATTTCATGGATGCCAGCCGGGTCAAGGCCGTTGGTAGGTTCATCCAGGATTAGAATCGGCGGGCGTCCCAACAGCGCTCCGGCAAGGCCTAACCGCTGCTTCATTCCTAACGAATATTTTTTCGCCAGCCTGTCGCCAAACTCGGTCAGTCCTACCAACTCCAAGGCATCTTCCACATCTCCTTTCGGCAGCCCCAAAATGCGGCGTATAATATCCAAATTTTCTCGACCGGTCAGGTTTGCGTAGAAAGACGGGGCTTCGATGAAAGAGCCGATTTCTTTGAGAATGGCAATTCGATCATCCGGAAACTGCTTTCCATCAATAGTAAAACTGCCTTCGGTTGGTGCTGTCAGGCCCAGCAGCATTTTCATGGTCGTAGATTTTCCTGCTCCATTAGGACCAAGGAACCCATAAATACTACCTTTGCGAATGTGAAGCGAAATATGGTTGACAGAAGTAAAGTTTTTGTATTTTTTTGTCAACTGTTCCGTTGTAATGATATAGTTCATAGCAACATCTCCTTTCGATGCTTTTATGATACAACTTCAATCTGACATTTACATTCTCGTAACCTTACTTTTACCTTACTTTTTGCGGAATGAGCTCGCAGAAAGGACATATTATGATATAATTAGGGAAAATTTTGAATGGAGATGACACTATGGATAATTCTTTTTTGCATAGTAAAAGGCTCCTGTTGGTAGATGATGAGCAGGAGTTATTGAAGATGGTAACAGATATTTTGAAAGATGCCGGTTTTGAAACTATCCTAACCGCTATGACGGTCAAAGAAGCTGTTCTTATCGCCAAAAATGAAAAACCTGATTTAATTGTGTTGGATGTCATGCTGCCGGATGGGGATGGTTTTTCACTAATGCAGCAGCTTCGTATCTTTACTAATGTACCGATTATTTTCTTAACAGCAAAGGATGAGGCTGCAGACAAACTATCGGGATTAGGTTTGGGCGCAGATGACTACATTTCAAAACCTTTTATGCCGCAGGAATTATTGCTGCGTATCTATGCGGTTCTGAGGCGATCTTATAAGGAGGATTCACCGTTGCTTATTTTAGATGGGTGTACAATTGATTTCAGCCGGGCCGAAGTCCATAAGGGTAACGAGACTATTTCACTGACAGCCAAAGAGCACATCTTCCTCGAAACCCTTGCACGCAACGAAGGAAAGATTGTTACTGTAGATGCGCTTTGCGAAGCACTATGGGGCGACAATCCTTTTGGCTACGAAAACAGTCTCAATGCTCATGTCCGGCGTATCCGGGCAAAAATTGAAACCGATCCATCAAAACCTGTGTCTCTAATAACCATTAAAGGGTTAGGATATAAGCTGATTGCAAGGAAGTGATGTAATGAAATCATTTACAAGTTATATATCAAAACACCTTGTGTCTTTCGCTGCATTTATCCTGATGTTGCTGTTGCTTAACGCAGTAGTATTTAGCCTGACATTTCATAAGATTGTGACCGAGGATTACGGAGATTCTTCTCCACAATCTATGTTGGAAATGACTGCTGTTGCCGCTACACCGGAACAGTTATCGGACAATGCAGTAGAAAAGCTCCGACAGAATCACATTTGGGCAATCTATCTGAACGCAGATGGACAGTGCTATTGGTCGGTTGATTTGCCCGATGAAGTGCCAGAAAGCTATACCATCCAAGATATCGCATTATTTTCAAAAGGGTATATTGAGGATTATCCGGTTTTTGTCTGGAACACCGATGAGGGACTGCTGGTATTGGGTTATCCAAAAGATAGCTATACAAAACTCACCAGCAATTACTATTCCATCGCAGCACTTAGAAGGCTTCCAGTGTTTGTACTTGGAATGCTGGTATTTGATGCGTTCTGCTTTTTTATGGCCTATTATTTCTCCAAACGCAGAATTATTAACAATACTGAACCGATAGTATCCGCTGTGGAAACTCTGGCAGACGGGAAACCGGTTTCACTTCATATCAGCGGCGAGCTATCGGAAATTGCAAGCAGCGTAAACAAAGCTTCTTCTATTTTGAACAAGCAAAATGAGGCACGAGCGAACTGGATTAGTGGCGTTTCCCATGACATACGTACACCTCTCTCCATGATTATGGGGTATGCAGGTCGAATTGCGGAAAATGAAGCTGCTAGCAAGACCATTCGGGAACAGGCGGAAATAGTACGGAAGCAAAGCGTAAAAATCAAGGAGTTGGTACAGGATTTGAATTTAGTATCGCAGTTGGAATATGAAATGCAGCCACTTCATAAAAAGGTGGTTCGTTTGTCAAAACTGTTGCGGGCCTATGTAGCTGACTTGTTGAATTCGGGAATTTCCGATAGCTATAATATTGGAATTGAGATTGCTCCTGATGCCGAAAGTGCTGTGTTGGAATGTGACGCAAGATTGATTTTGCGGGCCGTGAACAACCTTGTCCAGAACAGTATGAAACACAACCCGCAGGGCTGTGAAATTTGTCTCTCTCTTTCAGTATCGAAAAATCAGGTTATTTTGGCAGTTACGGATAACGGAACAGGTCTATCTGCAGAAAAGATACAAGAATTGGAAGAAAAGCCGCATTATATGGAAAGTACAGATGAACGACTTGATTTGAGGCATGGGCTTGGATTGCTTATTGTCCAACAAATTGCCACAGCTCATAATGGTAGTTTCAAGCTCGCCAATATTTTGCCTCAAGGATGTAAAGCTGCATTAATATTCCGAGTTGCAAATAGGGATGATTTATAGATTCATAAATAACTGTGAAGTAACCCCTTCCGGGTAGTCAATAAACATGTATTTGATTTTAGACTTTATATTAAATTGCTCATAATATGTAACTTCAAGATTCGTGAATGTTGTGGCATTGATATTTATGACGCAACATTTGCTAAATTTTAATTGTCGATTTGGAACGCTTCCTATACTAAATTTTGAATTTGGTTTGCAATACCATTTCTCTTTTTAGTACAGGAGGCTTTTTATTATTATCTTATGCACTCGTTCTTATTCAATTCTCGCAGCATAGTTGGGAGATTATACTTTTTATTAAAAAGGGTTTCACTAGCCTTGTTGCATCCAATCTATCCGTGCATTTACTTAAATAAACAAAAGCCATTAATATAACCAGCAGAACTTTGCATAATAAATATAATTTATGTTAAAAGAATTGTTTATATACATTTTGAAAATGGTTGCAATAAAAATTTTATCGCAGTCATAAAAAGTATAATCAATCAGCAAAATAATGTTTTAACAGAAGGTGGATTGAATAATGATAGAGTAATTAGGCAAATTATGTACGGGTGCAATAGCTTCAAATTATTAAAAGATAAAGTACTTTTTAGAGAATAATTTAACCATATATTCCAAAATATGCGGAAGCCTCATTTACCCTATATGTGACATCTATAAAATAAAATATAAAGGGAACGAATATCTTATTCTAATGATTTGTAATGTTTTCGGCTGTACACTTTCTCTATTCTAAAGAAAAAGTTACATGAAAACAAGATAATATTACACTATGCAAATTTAGTCAAAAGTATATGCTAGTATATTTCCAGAATCTTATTTGAGAGATGAAAGGAGAAGATAATATGAGAAACGATGTATTAAATCTTATCAACCCTATGGAAGAATCAGAACTGGAGCAGATCCTGGGTGGCGGCGATGGCGTCTTTAAAACAATCAGCCATGAATGCAACATGAATACATGGCAGTTTATTTTTACATGCTGCTAATAAGGAGGAAAAAAATATGAGAAATGATGTATTAAATCTTATCAATCCTATGGAAGAATCAGAACTGGAGCAGATCCTGGGTGGCGGCGATGGCGTTTTCAAAACAATCAGCCATGAGTGCAACATGAATACATGGCAGTTCATCTTTACATGCTGCTAAAAAAAACTATATTATAATAATGCTCAAATAAGATTTTAATAGCAGGTCGCTTAGAAATGTATTAGATCTAGGCGGCCTGTTGAATTAATGGCATAAGTTTTCTCTAAAATGTATATGCCTTAGATATTATAAGTATTTAATGTGCGATTAAATCTATTTTGGAGGTAAATATATATGGGTAAGAGATTTTGCGGTGTCTACATTGATCATATATTTGAATTCATCATAAGTACATTACGAAATAATGAAAATGTAATCATAGATAGCGATAATATCATCTATTTAAAAAATATAATTGAGAAAGAAATATTTCAAAAAGTTTTTAAATCATTGGTTTATTGCATGAATGCTGAACGCTTGGATGGGAAGTTAATTGGGAATACACCTGAAGAGCGTTATTTGTCGTTTAGTGAAACTGATCATTGCATTGAGGTAATGGATAAAATATTTCCTAGTATGAAAGAACAATTATATACTGAATTGGCAGGAAAAAGTAAATATATTTCAGAAATTATAAACGAATTTCAGCTTGAAAAAGCTAAGATATATCGTTATTTTGCAATTCCAGAAGATGATATGCTATTAGAACTTAAGAATGGTGGGGATTGGCATAATGATAAGTGTGTACTAATCTTCACATTTGAGTCCGGGAAAAAAATTGTGTATAAGCCAACGAGGGGTGATAATTTAAATTTTTTAAAAGGTATTATGGCATATTTCTTTGAAAAGGAATATGTTGAAATGTATGACGCATTATCTGGAATAAAAGGTGCATGGATTAAATTTGTAGAACATACTGAGTTAAGAAATGAAAATGCGATAAAAGACTTTTACCATAATTATGGGAAATTACTTTTTGTAGCCTACATTTTAGGAATGAATGATCTACATTATGAAAATATTATTGCATGTGATAAATATCCTGTTATTACTGATGTTGAGACAGTTTTTTCATCATATTTATTCTTTGAAACACATGACTTTTATTACGATGCTCAGTATAAAGCGGTTAGAAAACTTTTATATGGAATAATGGCAACAGGTATGGTTCCTATTTTTTCAATGACAGATTATTTTGGAGGAGATGTAAGTTGTTTATCTAATAAAGGTATAAAAGTGCAGGTCGAAAAATTAAAAAATGAATACCGTGACGACATGTATATTTATTCTGAATATGAAATTGTAAGAGAATATAAACATTTACCTTCTCATGATGTGGAACCTATGTGTTTTAGCCTTCAAATTACTCAAGGGTTCAAAGAAGCCATGGGTATTTTTAATGGGATAAAGGAAGAAGTTATTAAGTATATTTTGGATAATATGAAAATAGTTGAATCTAGAATCATACTTAATATGACAAAAGGGTACTCGAAAATTTTGAGGATTAAAAGTGATCCGAGATACAGGAATAATCCCCAATTATTTGAAAAGTTGTTAATCACCTTAAAGCAAAATAATCAATTTAATAACAATGTTTATGAACATGAGGTGAAGGAATTACGTAGAGGAAATATACCAAGCTTCTATTGGAAAAAAGATGTTAATAGTGTTTACGGATATATATGTGATAAGCTTGAAAAGATATCAAATTTAGAAGTGTTTACAAAAGAAAGGCTACTTGAAATTATTCAGTATCAAACAATGAATTCTGTACTTGCAGAACAAATACAACTTATATTTGATTCTATCAATACGAATATTGCATTAGGGATTGAATATAAAAATTTGGATCAAAGTATTAAAAAGTATATGACTGATCGGAAGAGCTTATCGCTTTTAGATAACATAAACAAAACTTGTATTGATGGTAATGATGGCACCATTAGTTGGATAGGACTGATGGTAAATGATAAAGAGCAACTAGAGTATGCTATTTTAGATTGGTCGATATATTCAGGAATTGTTGGAATTGGTTATATGTACCTTTCGGAATATGATAAAAATAAGAGCCCAATAATTAAAGAAAAAATAAATAGAATTTATCATACAATTGTTAAAGCATTTAGTGTAGGCACTTTTGATACATATGACATTTCTTATTATTGTGGACTTACAGGAGTTTATGCATTTTTAGTACAGCTTAGTGAAAGAAATATAATTGATATTCATGAGATAGAAAAATTCATTGAAGAAATTGTATTTCTTATAAAAAATAATATATCGAAAACAAATGTTTACGATACGCTTTCTGGAATCCATTCCGCAGTTATATACTTTTATGGCCGATATAAAATCGATGCGAATGCAAGAAAAATTATTAGGCTTATTATTGATTTTTTTGAAAATAATTTTGATATGAATCTGATGAGAAAGAATTTTAATTTTGCCAGTTTTGCACATGGATACTCAGGTGTTTTAACTTCCGTTATGTGTATGTATAAAATAGAAAAAAAGAGCAAAATAAAGTCTCTTATATCAGAACTTTTTGGAGCGGAGGAATCATTACATGAAAGCAAATTTTTATGGAAGGATATGCGAAGAAAAGAAATAAAATATTCTCACTATTGGTGTCATGGATCGTTAGGTATTATGTATTCACGATTAATATGGAAAACGCTGAATCTTATCAATGAATTAGATATTGAAATTTCTAATCCTACTCTCGCTTTAGAAGAATACAAAAACCAGATTTCCTTAGGAGTATTAGATTCACAGAATTATTCATTGTGTCATGGTAATTTTGCTTTTGTAGATTTTCTTATATCATATAAAAAAATTTTTGGTAATGATCAAAATATAAGTGATTACATAGCAAAGATAAAAAATGATGGGGAAAAATATGGCTTTAGTTGCATTGGCGCACCAGGCGCCATAAATTCTATCGGATATATGGTAGGAGAGTCAGGAATACAATATTTACTTAACAGAATTGAAAATTCAAATAATCCTTCAATTTTGTCAATCGAAATTATTTAGAAAGGTGTGTGATTCTGTTGAAAGTTATATTACAAACAAATCAGTCGGATTGTTTATTAGCTTGCGCTGCCATGATAATGGAAACATATGGCTGTAAAGTTCCTGTTTATAAATTAGTAGAAAAAGTGGAACTTTCTATGGCTGGAAGTACCGTATTGCAATTGAAAGAAACCTTAGAAGAATTTGGATTTTCTGTCAATGGGTATAGATTGGATAAAGAAAATTTGAATAAAACCAAACTTCCGTTAATTGCATATGTGAATAATGGGCATTTTATAGTGATTAATAAAGTAAGAAAAAATAACATTATTGGAATTGATCCTGCAATAGGAAGAATTGTATATTCAAATGATGAGTTTGGTAAAATGTATAGTGGGGTTGTTATAAAAATCCAAAAAAAGGATTTAAATACTACACAGATAAAATCACACCAGACAAATATACTGGCTTCTTTCAAGAATAGAAAAATTGTACATATACTAATTGGTCTGTTCATAGCATCAATTTTCACACAAGTTGTAGCAATGTCATACTCTTATATGTATTCTGTCGTAGGTGAAGGTGGATCATATTTAGAACTTATTGTTCTAATATTATTGGCAGTTTTATTGCTTGGAGTAGGAAGTGTATTGCAGGGAATACTTACAAAAAAATTCAATATTCTTTATGAGCAGATTTTTGGAAATAATTTGATCGACAAACTTATGGAAAAAAATTATAAGTTTTTTTCTTTTAGAAGTAATGGTGATTTATTATATCGCATAAATGCAAGAGGGACTATTAAGGATGCTTTATTGCTGAAGTTAGTTCCATCATTTATTGCACTCTGCACCATTGTTTTTGTTCAAGTATTATTATTTGTGCAAAGCTTATTTTTGGGTTCAATTTTTTTAATAGCTGTTATCTTATATTTGGTCGCATACATTGGTATCTGCCGAATTGTGTATATGGAAAGTAATAAATATACACAAAAGGTAATACAGCTTAATACGACTAGCGAAAATATAATTCGTGGTATATCAACTATTAAGGTATTAAATGTTGAAAAAATATTTATGGATAAATGGCATGAAGAAAATCAAACGCAAGCAGAGTGTTATGGACAATTGGTTCTTATGCAAAGCATTCAGAGTGTAATAACTAATATCTTCACGTATATAGTTCCTATTGCGGTAAGTATAATTAGTATAATTAGTGATGAAAACAAAAATATATTTATTCAGATTGCTTTGCTCCCTTTACTATATCTAGTAGTTCAAAATGTTGTGGTTATAGGACAGGCTTGTAATTCTATTTACACTGTTTTACCGAATATAGATAAAACAACAGAATTAATAGATGATGAATTTATGAAAGATAATGAGAGACATTTTAAAGATCTTAACAGTAATCAAGAAATTCAAGTGAAAAATATGTTTTACCACTACGGCAGTTTTAAATGCCTCGATAATGTAAATATAACAATTGAAAAAGGGAAAAAATATGCCGTTGTTGGAATATCTGGAAGTGGAAAATCCACATTATTAAAGATATTAGCAAATCTCTTAAATGATTATCAAGGAGAAGTTTCGTTTGATTTAAGTAGTACTCAAAAGCCTATATATTTGGATCAGGATACAACAATTATGGATGGAACAATCTTGGATAATGTATTGTTAGGACAGAAATGTACAAATGAAAGATTACTAGCAATAAGTAATGCTACTGGAGTAGATGATGTAGCGAAAATGCAACCTCATAACTGGGGAACCGAAATATCTAAGGGGAAAAATCTGTCACGTGGTCAAGAACAAAGAGTGTGCCTTGCTAGATGTTTGGTTAAAAATGCAAATATCTATTTATTAGATGAAGCAACAAGTAATATTGATGTAGTTGACGAAGAACGTATTATGAAAGCACTTATTGGAAAAGGAGGATTATTAGAGAAAAAGACAGTATTAATTTCGACTCACAAACTTAATATGATCAATTATGTTGACGAAGTTATTTACATAAAAGATCGGAAAGTTTATCAAGGCACTCATGAACAGTTATTAGAGAGCCTGCATTCATACAATGCATTTATAAATGGTAAAGTCGAGTGATTCTGATCACACGGATTAGCGTACTCAGACCGCATTAGAATCCATTTGATGCTATCCATTTTAAACCATGATGACAGTGTATCAGCTTATCTTGTCAAAGAACGATTTAGACCCTTATGGTCAGAAAAATTATTTTAAAGCTTATCCTGGAGCTCATAATGTAGCTTCAGGGGTTGACCTGTGAGAAGAGTCATTGTGTTCAACAGATCTTTTAGGACACTTTGGTAGTATAGTATTTAATATTGGTATGAAAGAGGAGAGCTATCGCCCTTCGTATTTGGAAAAGTTTGATGACAAGTTTCTCTGTCAAGTCGATGTCGTATTATTGAAAATTTTCTCCATGAGGGAGGTATATCGACTAGATCCTGCTCCAGCAGCGTAATTATAAATCGCTTTGTTAGGCAGTTGAGCCGAAGTCGATGCCTTTTTTAGAAAATATTACAGTAGATCTCGATAAAATTACATGAATTGAAGATTGGCTAAATTATAAGGTATTATAATTGATAAATTGAGAAAAGTAATATTCTTGATTTAATGTGGTGACTGCACTATTCATAGCATTTAGTAGGGAGAAAGCATTGTAAATAATCTTCTGGATAAGAGGTATAGTATTATTATTTATCATTTCTTTATTATCTATGCTGCTTATAGTGCAGAAATAAATCAAATTGTTTTATCTGAAGTAAAGTAGAAGGAGTGGTATTATACTATGAAGAAAAAGCTATTACTTATTTTAGGATTAGTTGCAACACTAGGCATTGCGTCACCATTAACAGTTCATGCAAGCGATTGCGGACTGAATTCAAATGTGTCAGAAAGTATAAATCAATCTGCGTTTGAAGAGATGATAAATGAAATTGAAACTATCAAATCTGAGAATCCCGGATTATCAGAAGATGAAATTCTCAAATTAATGGATGACAGGCATTCATTTTCGGCTAATGAGAGAGGAATCATAGATATATGGAATTCTCTTACCGATTCAGAAAAAAAACTTTGTATAAGATATCCGTTTGACGCATTGAAAGTGAACACTGCTAGAAATATAGCAACTGAGCAGACAGATCGGAAATTTGGGTACAGCGGCTTAGGAGACAGGAGCGATGCATTTCGGCATGGTATATGGAATGCGGAGATGACAGTTCTTATTGGAAAGGAAAAGGCTGAATTATTCGCTACAGCTCATGAAGATAAAGACGTTACAGGTGACGAATCAGACGGATTTCCCAAAACAGCACATAAAGATATGGACTTACATAATAATGAGGTCGGAAGAGCTATAGGCGAACAAAACAATAATGTGTCTGAAGATGAAATGGTAGATATAATTTATCAGGACATTTATTCTGAAACAACACAGTTTGTTTGGTTACATGAGTAAAAATGAGCAGTGCGGAAGCACTGCTCGTCTTTATATATAAGAAAAAAGGTAATTGATTACAACTATTATTTGTATCGCTACTTCTAAAATGGGGTAGCATTAAAATACAATTAGTTTACGAGGTAATCAGTTATGAAGAGTCGTATTAAAGAGCTCCGTAAAAAAAGAGGATTGATGCAGCAACGTTTGGCATCAGAGCTGGGAATAACGCAACAGATGCTTAGCAAATATGAAAGGGACGTTACCCTCATTAAGGTGGATGTCCTTAAAAAGATAGCTAAGTATTTTAATGTAACAACAGATTATTTACTAGGTGTTTCAGATGTTAAAAGAGACCTACAAAGACAAATGGTTATCAATGAAACTTTGGATGAATACTACGATTTGGTTGAAGTATATAAAGAGCTTGATCCATATGATCAAGAAATGATATGGTCAATTATACAGGTTGTCAAGCGAACCAGTGACAGACGAAAAGGCGATAATAGTACTGAGGAAAAAGAGTAGAAAAGAGTGGATAAAAGTGCTGAGCATAGCGATTTGTGATGATGATATTCAGCTAACTGGAAGCATGGAGAGACTAGTAGAAAAAATAGCAAAGCGAAATTTTGTTGACACAGATATAGAAGTGTTCTGGGATGGTAAAAGCCTTGCGGATGCGGTTATAGCAGGTGATAGTTTTGACATTATTTATCTGGATATAGAAATGAGCGGGGAAGATGGAATTTCAGCAGCCAGAAGAATCCGGCAGTATGATAAAAATGCATTAATAATTTATGTTACCAGTCATGAAAACCATATGAAAGAATCTTTCGATGTACGCCCATTTCAATTTCTGGTAAAGCCAGTGAATGAGGAGCAAATGGAAATCTGTTTCAAAGCTGCATATGAAGATATAAACAGTGGTGATTTTTATTTTCGATATAGTTATCAGCGCATGAACCATAAGGTGCCAGTCAGGGATATTCTTTATTTCGAAAGCAAAAAAAGAAAAGTATTTATTGTGACAGAAAAAGAGACCTTTGAGCTATATGGTAAATTGAATGAAGTAGAAAACAGTATGAAAAATTGTAAAGTGTCTTTTTTGCGTGTCCATCAATCATTTCTAGTTAACTACAAACACGTAAAAGGTCAATCATATGATTATGTTGTGATGGACAACGGCAAAGAAATTCCTATTAGTGAAGACAGAAGAAAAACGATCAGTGCCCAATATTGTTCGATGGAGGATACCTTTTATGTGGATGGATAATGTCTTCTCTTATGGAGTAGATATTTTGCTTAGTGCTTTTGCTGTATGTCTGTTTATTTACTACTTTGATATATTTTTTGTTCGAAAAAAGAATAAACATTCATTGATAACTGGATTAGCGTTATTTGCTTTGTGGCAGTTTGGAATATCCTCTATAATTGAACTTCCGGCTTATGCAAATATTGCAGTTACCATTATAATTACGCTAATTTCGGTTATGATCATATATGAAAGTACGATATGGAAGAAATATGTTTTCGTGATAGCATTTAATGCAATCTGGATGCTAATGGAGACTTTATGCGGATATATTTTATTGCTTTATTGTGAAAAATATGCGTATATTCAGTCAGTAGGTTCATTTATTTCCATGATTCTTTTCTTAGTAGTTATCTTTGCCTTGAAGAAGGTTTTTACAGATGAGGAAATTAAAGAACTGCCAGCTAAGTATAGTATTCTGCTTGTCCTAATACCAACCGGAAGTATTTATATTATGAACAATATATTTATGCTTGGCTTTACGGCCGATGATGATCATGCAAGTTTTAATTCGGCAATTACTGCTATTATTTTGTTCGGAATGAATGTACTGATATTCTACATTTATATGAAGCTTGCGGATGATTTATGTCTGAGACGTATGACATCTATATATGAACAACAACTGGAATTATGTGAGCGACATCAACAGGAAAGAGAAATTTCTATACTTCAATTACGGGACGCAAAGCATAATATGAAAAATAATCTTGTATCTATTCTGGCTTATGCAGAAAATAGAGATTATGAAAAGATTATTGCCTTTGTTAATGAGGTTTTAGGTACTGGAGGAATGGCTGCAACCGATATCTCTCATAGTGGAAATATCGTGATAGATTCGCTGATCAGTTATTGGTTTATGACAGCCAAACAGGAAAATATAGAATTTTCTGTGGATATATGTGTTCCGATGATACTGCCGTTTAAAGGAGCAGATATTTGTTTGATACTTGGTAATTTGCTTGAGAATGCAGTAGAGGCTGCACAAAAAGTTGAAGGAAAGAGATACATAAAAACGAAGATAAAATATGATAAAAATAATTTGTTGGTGTTTGTATCCAATAGCTATAAAGGCACATTAATGAAAACTAAGGATAATAGATTAAGGACAACAAAATCCGATGTTGAAAATCATGGCGTGGGTTTGCCGTCCGTATATCGTGCAGTCACAAAATACCATGGGACTGTAGTGATTGATGATTCTAAACCAGAATGCTTCAGAATCCGTGTGCTTTTATATGGAAATCAGAAATAATTACATGAACAGTCGAAATAATTACATGAAAAATAATAAGTAAAAAAAGGGGATATAATAAAGGGATAATATTGCTGGATCGTGGTGGATAAAAAGTTTGAGCAGGTTATTATTATTTAGTGATGATGAAAAACAATTTTTAATTACAGATCAAATATTAAAGGAAAAGTGCAAATTGACATGGTGTACCTATCATTCGTTGGAAAAAAATGAATATCCATCGGCAGATGTTGTTGTTATGCACTTTAATAGGGAAAAGACAAAATCAGGTGCCTTTGATTCGATTATACGAGTTAAGGGAAAATTAGGGCACTCTACACCAATCCTTGCTATTATTGAAGGGGGAAGTGCACAAGTTATATTTTCGCTATTAGAAATAGGCGTATTTGATTATATAGATACAACGGACAATATACAGAAATATCAAAAGAAATTAGAGGATATTCTTTTGTGGAGTTGGTATATAAAGCAATATGGATTCACGGGAAAAGGCAATGGGCGGTAAACCCATTGCCTTTTTTGAATGCATTTTCTGATGGAGAAAAAATTACATGAATACTCGATTTTTTTACAGGAGGAAAAAATGGAGCACTTTTTTGTTGTAATGTAAAGAAGGAAAAAGAAATGAAAGGAGATTCCAATTATGAAAACTAAAAATGTAAAAACTAAGACAGCAAAAGTACTGGCAAACGTATCACTGAAACTGGGTAAAATGTCCGCAGACAGCGCTTGCTGCTATATTTACCATCAGCCTAAAATGCCTGAGACATTAAAGAAAATGAAGAACTCTTAACATGAAATGGCTTTCGGAAAAAATAACTGAATATATAATAAAAAACGGAGCAGTTTCAAAAGAATTATATGCAGTATATCAATATGGGTTTCAGATCGGATTAGAAATGCTTTGTTGTTTTTCGGTTTGTTTACTCATAGCGATATACCTGCAAATAATTCCAGAATTTTTGATTGTTACCGGAATTTTTATTCTTTTGAGAACTTATGCGGGTGGCGTTCATCTTGACAGCTTTGGTGCATGCTTTATTTGTTCAGTTATTGTTCAGACAGCAGCTTTGCTTATTGGTATTAATTATCCAATGCAAATAAGATGCGCATGGTTTATTATTGCGTTAAATGCTATTTTGATTTATAAGCTTTCTCCCGTTGAAAGTACTAATAGGGAGCTCGACAAAGAGGAAAAGGCACATTGCAAAAAAGTGACTTTAAAAATTATTGTTGGTATTCTTATAATTGCAGGCTGCTGTACAATAGGAGATAATTATAAAATCACTTCTTTAATTGCTATGACAATGTCTATTGTATTTTTTTCTCAGTGCCTGGGGATTATAAAGTTTAAATTATCTAAAAAATATGTAAGCATATGACCCTGACCATTTTGTGGCCGGGGTTTTTTACTAAAGAAGATATTTTGAAAAAGCCCCGGAAAATGAACTATATGCTTTGCAAAATAAATGGAAAATCCTTTATAATGTCAAAAATAGAAGAAGCACTGGAAAGCCTTGTGCAGATGAAATGGTAACAAGAAGGAAAAACCGCAGTTTCGTTAGCGATTGCCGGGTGGACAGAGTATAAAATACATGGCATGATGACGATAAAGTTGAATAAGTGGTAGGACGGCTTAATTAACGGTGGTCTTTTTAGCATACAAAAAGAACAAAAGTAGTAGTGGGACTCCCGGAACATGAGTCGATTGCTATTTGATTGAAATGAAATTCAAAAATTGTAGCAACTATATTGAGGAAAATGCTTGCTTTAAAGGGATTTACGTGATAAATTTAAAGTGATAGTTGATTTTAATGTGGTTAGACCGCATAAGCGTATTTGGTTCTGGTATTTGCCGGAAGTTATTTTTTAAGCAGATATTGTGAGATGAAGAAGGTACAAAGAAAGGCATTCTTTTGTATCTTTTTTTGTTTTGGTAAAAGGTCAGTTGGCTGAAAGAAGTATAAAAAGAATGGCACTGAAAATCTCCGGGTTTTTGGTGCCTTTTGCTATTTTCAGAAAGAAAAACTACAGATTTAACCTATTTTTAGATGAAAGAAACAGGAGGTATGATCAGAATGCGTGATATGACTTTTCAGTATGGAGGGAAGCATTTTATGCCAATAAGAAAATTTGAACAAAAGGATGGAGATTTCTATCAGATCACCCGCAGGCTCCGTCTGGACGTTGAATTAGGGATTTTTAGAGAAGGCTATTGCCTTACAGAGGACGAGGGAATTGTCCCTTACAGTCCTGAAGCGTTTTATCAGAAATCCACAGATAAAACCTGCGATATTTTCCGATGTATGGAAAATAGAAAGCTGTATGTTCCATGCTAATATGGGCTACAGGAGTATGTAATATAAAAGGAGGAGTGCTATGAAGCATTACGAGGTGGGAAGTGTGCAGTTTGACGGTAAGACATATTTCCTGGTTCGGAGAACAGAAGATGCGAGTATCTGTTTGCTCCCGACAAAATATTTAAAGCATAAAACGAAAGCAAACTGCTCTCCC
>ERZ1643247.822-NODE-822-length-33656-cov-13.085563_pt1 | contig 33656 bp, 34 predicted proteins | sample MGYA00579264_ERZ1643247 | MGnify/ENA primary metagenome ERZ1643247 (study PRJEB29033, sample SAMEA4952262) | chicken gut metagenome | biome: Broiler Chicken; feature: Gastrointestinal Tract; material: Caecum | place: Ireland | collected 2018 | study: Broiler... | reverse complement strand
TCTTACCAAAAAGGAGCCAGGTTTTACCAAAGCCACAAAGTTTTTTACACTACCCCTTTTTTGATACTCGCCACGGACAGCATCATTATCATTGCATTGAACGCAGTTCTTCAGCGCTATGGGGGCAGAGAATACGGGGATACGCTCATCACAGCGGCGACGATCGTGCAGAGCTACATGCTGCTGATCACTTCTCCCATGCTGGGGATCACGGGAGGTTCCCAGCCTCTGATCAGCTATAATTACGGAGCAAACCGCCCGGACAGGATCCGGAAGACATTTTTCTGGGTGCTGGCTCTGTGCGTGTGCTTTACGTCGGTCATGTTTCTTATTTCAAGGTTTGTGCCGCAGTATTTTGTATATATCTTTACAGATAACAAGGAATACGCAGAGCTCGCTGTGTGGGGGATTCGTGCCTTTACGCTGATGATCGTTCCCCTGAGCTTTCAGTATGTGATCGTGGACGGGCTGACTGCCCTCGGTATGACAAAGACATCTCTGAGCCTGTCCTTGTTTCGGAAATCGCTGTATTTTGGAGCTACCTGCATCCTGCCCCTGTTCTTTGCCGCTCAGTCCGCGTTTTATGCGGAACCCGCCGCAGACGGCGTTTCCGCATGCGTATCCTGTATTGTATTCTCTTTTATTTATCGGAGATATCTGCGGGGCGCGGGACGGCTGAAGGATATCAGGATATAAAAAGACAGTGTACAAAGCGCGTTCTGTCTGTCTATGGTTGCATGAACCGGGGAAACTATTTATAATGGGATGGAAGCAGACAGACGAAAAACAGATCAGGGAGATTTACAGATATGATAAAAGTGATCGCAAGCGATATGGACGGGACTCTTCTCGGAGATGATCACAGGATCGCGCCCGAGACGCTGAAGGCTGTGAAGGAAGCGGTAAATGCAGGGATCCGTTTTATGATATGCACGGGGCGGAATTTCCCCGGGGCGATGCAGGAACTAGAAGGAACAGATCTTGTATGTGATTACATTGTCGGCAGCGGCGCGGAAGTACGGGATCCGGAGCAGAATGTTGTCCTTACTTACCCTATGAGTATGGAGCTGTGCCGGAGAGTATACCGTGTCATCCGGGAGTATCCGGTGTCCATGGTGATCTGTACGAACGGATACGATTACCGGATCGGGACCACGGACGAAGTGGAGGAAAGCATTCTGCTGGAGGCAATGCTTTTCCACATGAATTTAAGCCGGGAGGAGGTAAAAAAGACCCCTGTTTATCTCCGTATGATAGAGCGCACAAAGATTATTGCTGATCTCGCGGAGCTGGAGGAAAAGGGAGTGCCCGTATATAAACTGTTCCTCTTTTCGGAAGACAGGGCGATGCTGGAAGAGATCAGGAGACGGCTGGAGCCGGACCGGGAGATCGCGGCAGCATCCTCCTTTCCGACAAATCTGGAACTCACAGATGTGAAAGCTCAGAAAGGTCCTGTGCTAAAGGCTTATATTGAGTCGCTCGGCTATACGATGGACGAGGTGATGGTACTGGGGGACAGCCTCAATGATCTCTCCATGATCTCCATGGACTTCGGAGCGACAGTGGCAATGGAAAACGGAGACCAGGAAGTAAAACGGGCGGCAAAATACATCACGAAAACAAACGGAGAGTTCGGGGTGGCATATGCCATACGAGAGCTGATAAAACATCAGGGGCAGACTGCCGCGGCAGAACGGAAGCCCTGAAAGAAAAAGAAAGAGAAGTTGGATAGAAGAATATGAGATTGAGAAGCAAACTTGCAATAAAATGTGCGAAAATGACGAGCAGCCTGATCAAGAAGATGAACCGGGGAAGCGGTGTTACGCTGCCCGGGTATGTGGCGCGCCTGATCGACCCGAATATCTTAAAGGAGATGGCAGGTCAGGTCAGGGGAAAGATCATCGTAACCATGGGAACCAACGGTAAAACGACCACTAACGCGATCCTGTGCCGTGCCCTGGAAAGCGAGGGGAAAAAGGTTATCATCAACCGAACCGGGGCGAATATGTTAAACGGTATTATCTCTGCATTTGTCCTTTCAACGGATCAGAAGGGGCATCTGGACGCGGACTATGCCTGCATCGAGGTGGATGAGATCGCGTCCGTGGGCGTTCTGCCCAGGCTGACGCCGGACTGCGCCCTGCTTACAAATATTTCGAGAGACCAGCTCGACCGTTTTGGCGAGGTGGATATCACTTACAACAAGCTGATGACTGCTGTGACGAGCGTGCCAAAGACCACGCTTATCATAAACTGCGATGATATCCTGTCATATTCCCTTGCGGAGAACAGCGGTAATCCGTATGTCACATACGGGATCAGCGAGCAGATCTTTGACGATATCTCGCGCTCGGAGATCAGGGAGAGTATTTTCTGCCGGAAATGCGGGAAGAAGCTGGAGTATGATTTCTTCCACTACGGGCAGCTTGGGATCTACCACTGCCCGAACTGCGGATGGGAGCGTCCGCAGCCGGATTACACGGCAGAGCATATCGAGCTTCATGACGAGGTGTATTCGTTTGACATGGACGGCGTTCATATTGATTCCACGGCGCGCACGCCGTACAATATTTACAATACTCTGTCCGCATACACAGCGCTGAAGACAATGGGGGCGGGATACGCCGGATTCAAAAAAATGATCGAGGCGTTTGATTATGGAAACAACCGGGAGAGCATTTTCCGGATCAATGGGGCAAGAGTACAGCTCCATCTGGCGAAAAATCCCATCGGCTTCCAGCAGAAGGTATCTCTTGTGCTCAAAGACCCGAAGCCAAAGGACATTATCATCCAGATTAATGACACATATCAGGACGGAGAGGATGTCTCCTGGCTGTGGGATGTGGATTTCCAGTATCTTGCGGACAGCAATGCGCAGAGGATCATTACCGCGGGGACGCGGCGGCACGATATGGGGCTGCGCTTGAAATATGAAGATATTCCATGTGGTTCGACTACGGATCTGCGCGCCTCTGTGCTGGACTGCGTGGAGAACGGGACGAAGAATCTCTATGTGATCGTGAATTATTCAGGTCTGTACCGGACGAACCATATGCTGACAGAGCTGGAGAAGGGCTCCGGATCCGGCGGGGGACAGTCAGATAATCAGAAAGGAGGAGGCCAGGCATGATGAAACTTGTGATAGGACATTTATACCCGGACCTTCTGAACCTGTACGGCGACCGGGGCAATATCCAGTGCTTCCGCAAACGTCTGGAATGGCGCGGCATGGAAGCGGAGGTGATCCCGTTCCTCTCGGGGGACAAGATTGATTTCTCTAAGCTGGATATCGTCCTCCTGGGCGGAGGGTCGGACCGGGAGCAGGAACTGGTCTGCGGCTTCTTAAAAGACATCAGGGAGGATTTCAAGGCATATGTGGAGGACGGAGGCGTGGTCCTTGCAGTGTGCGGAGGTTATCAGCTCCTTGGGAAATATTACAAGACGGATAAAAAGACGATCGAAGGGCTTGGGATCCTGAATATAACGACGGAGTGGCAGCCTGAGCGCCTGATCCGCAATATCGTGCTCAACAGTCCGCTTTTTGAACAGCCGGTAGTGGGATTTGAGAATCATGGGGGACGTACCTATATCGGAGACCATACTCCTTTTGGAAAAGTGTTTTACGGTCTTGGAAATACCGGGAAATCCGGTTATGAAGGCGTGGTATACAAAAACGTGATCGCCACATACCTGCACGGTCCTCTCCTGCCGAAAAATCCTCAGGTGTGCGACTACCTTCTGGAGCGCGCGCTGAAAAGGAAGTACGGAGAAGACGTGAAGCTTGAACCCCTTGCGGACGAACTGGAGCATAAGGCGAACAGCTGTATCGTGGACAGGTACAGTGACAGAAAATATATTCTGAAAGAAACGATAAAACGCTACACATAAATGAAAGCAGTTTTGGGGAGGCGGGCTTATGGGATATACTTATGTGATGTCGGATATACACGGCATGGGAGCGCTTCTGGAGAAAATGCTGGAGAAGCTCTCTTTTTCGGAGGAGGATGTGCTCTATATCCTCGGAGATATGATCGACCGGGGACCTGATCCGGCGAAAGTGCTGGATATTGCGTCCTCCCGTGGCAATATCATTCCCCTGAGGGGGAACCATGAAGATGAGTTTATTAACTGGTATGATAATGAGATCGCCAGGATGTTCCAGAAGTATTATTACAATACCTATGATATCCTTATGGACAGCCGGTGCACGCGGGAGAAACTGCCGGAGTATGTCGGCTTCATGAAGAGCCTGCCCTTCTATAAGAAATTAAAGCTGGAAGACAAGTGCTTCCTGCTGGCACATGCGTCCACAGAGGAGATCCTTCAGGCGTGGAAGAAAAAAGAACGTCTGATCTGGGATACCTCTATGGTGGACCGGAAGAAGGGAATACCGGGATATGTCTCCATTGTGGGTCATGTCCCGACTTTTGTTATCCGGGGATTCCCCAAGGAGGCGGCAAAGATCTGGCACAGTCCGGACGGGAGACTCATTGACGTGGACTGCGGGGCGGCGTTTCCGGACCTGGGCGGGCGGCTGGGCTGTCTTTGCCTGGAGACGGGGGAAGAATACTACCTGTCGGCAAAGGAGATATGAGAGGACATCAGGGATATGAGGATACATTACAGGGAGACAGAGAGCGGAATCGAGATCGTCAGGTGCTTCGGCACTGACGGGAAGGCAGAGCTGCCGGCTGTGATCAGCGGCATACCGGTGACCCGGGCGGCGGCTTACGCGTTTTCTGCCAGGAAGGCACAGGAGGACGAAGATGTCCTTGTCTGTGAGACCGAGGACAGAAGGCTGTTCCGGCAGCAGGAACATCTCCTTGCCGGTGAGGCGGTGGAAAATGTGATCTTTCCGGATACGATGAAAGAGATCGGGAAATACATTTTTTACGGGTGCAGAAATTTAAGAGAACTGACCTTTTCAGACAGCCTGACAGAGATAGGCAGCGGGGCTTTTACCGGATGCCGGGCGCTGTCTGGGCTCAATGTGCGTCTTTTAAGCGGCGGGCGCTCCTGCGTCCCGGAGATCCTTGGGGATCTGTGGCAGAGAATTGACGTGGCATTTTATGAGGCGGAGGACGGCCGCCGGTCCGGCAGGACAGATCCTGCGGCATATCTTGTATTTCCCGAGCATTATGAAGAGGCGGTGGAGAATACTCCCGCCCGCATCCTTTTTACACAGCACCACGGCTCGGGCAATAATTACAGGCAGTGTTTTTACGGGAAAGAGATTGATTACAGGAAATATGACGACCTGTTTTCTGTGGCAAAGGCGCATGATGAGGCGGGCGTGCTGTCGGATCTTATCTTCGGAAGACTGATGTATCCGGCAGGGCTTACTGAATATGCGGAGAAAATGTACGAGTCGTATATTCGGGAACACGGCGCGAAGACAGCGGCGTATCTGACGGACACTGGAAATATCCGTGCTCTGAAGGAAATGTCCCGCCGGGAGCTGTGGACGGAAAAGTCACTGGACGCGGCGGCGGATCATGCCGCGTCAGGCGCCGGCACGACAGAGAGAAGAAGCATCTTAAGCTTCCTGATGAACGAGAAACACAGACTATTTCCTGTGAGAAAGGGGAAATATGAATTATAAAATAGCAGAAAGCAGCGAGTCTCAGCGGGAAGAAGCCGCGCTTAAGCTGGACCGGATCGGTCGCGAGATCCTGGGGATCTGCCGGGATGAGCTGTATTTTTCCATGCGGTTTATGGATGTTGCACTGAGCAGCTTTGCATATCAGATGGACGCAGCGGTCAGTCCCTTCGGAACGGACGGGTACAGGATGTATTTCCATCCGCAGGAGCTGGGCGGGCTCTACCGGGAGAACCGGATCCTCGTGAACAGAGGATACCTCCATATGGTCCTTCACTGCATTTTCCGTCACATGATAAAACGCGGCATGGACAGCAGATACTGGAATTTAAGCTGCGATATCGCGGCGGAACATATTATTGACGGATGTGATCTGAGACCGGTGCGCTGTTCCCGGAGCCTGCTGCGCAGAGAGACATACAGGAAGCTGGAGTCCTCCGGTCATGTGCTCAATGCGGAGAGAATATTCAGGGAGCTGAAATCATGGGAGCTCACAGAAAAGGAGCTTGCCATGCTGGAGGAAGAGTTCTATATGGACGACCACCGGTACTGGGATGATAAGGCCCGTAAGCGTCCGCCGGATGAGCAGCTAGAGAAAAAATGGAAAGACATCGACGAGAAGATGGAGACGGATCTTGAGACATTTTCCAAAGAAGCGTCCGGGCAGAGCGGGGATTTCCTTGACGAACTGCGGATAGAGAACAGGGAACGTCATGATTACCGTGAATTTCTGAGGAAATTTTCTGTGTTCCGCGAGGAATTAAAAGCGGATGAGGATACGTTTGATTATGGATTTTATACTTACGGTCTGTCTCTGTACGGGAATATGCCGCTCATCGAGCCGCTTGAGACAAGAGAAGTGCGTAAGGTAGAAGAGTTTGCGGTTGTTGTGGACACATCCATGTCCTGCTCCGGGGAACTGGTGCGCCGGTTCCTGGAGGAGACATACAATGTGCTCGCGGAAAATGAAAGTTTCTTCCAAAAAGTAGATATCCATATCATCCAGTGTGATGAGAGGGTGCACGAGGATGTAAAAGTTACATCGCAGGAAGAATTAAAGGAATATATGGGGCATTTTCGATTGTACGGAGAGGGCGGGACGGACTTCCGGCCGGCTTTTGAATATGTAGACAGCCTGATTGAAAAAGGGGAATATGTAAATCTGAAAGGGCTGATCTATTTTACGGACGGATACGGGATCTACCCGAATAAAATGCCGCCGTACAGGACTGCGTTCGTATTTCTGGAGGAAGATTACAGGGACGCGGACGTGCCGCCCTGGGCGGTGCGTCTGGTGATCAGCGGCGACAGTCTGAAAAGAGAATTGTAAACAGGAGGAATACAGTTTGGATATAAAACGTGCAAAACAGGAAATTAAAGACGCGGTAGAAGCATATCTTCTAAAGAATGCTTTTGGTGAATATGAGATACCGGCAGTGAGACAGCGCCCGGTGCTCCTCATGGGGCCGCCGGGAATCGGGAAAACACAGATCATGGAACAGGTTGCAAAAGAACTGAAGATCGGTCTGGCGGCGTATACCATTACCCACCATACCCGGCAGAGTGCCGTGGGGCTCCCGTTTATCCGCGAGAAAGAATACGGAGGAAGGAAGTATTCGGTGACGGAATATACGATGAGCGAGATCATTGCCTCTGTGTATGAAAAGATGGAGCATACGGGGATGAAGGAAGGTATCCTTTTTATCGATGAGATAAACTGTGTGTCTGAGACTCTGGCGCCGGCTATGCTCCAGTTCCTTCAGGGAAAGACTTTCGGCACCCACAGAGTGCCGGAAGGGTGGATCATCGTGGCGGCAGGGAATCCGCCGGAGTACAATAAATCCGTGCGGGAGTTCGATGTAGTGACCCTGGACAGGCTCAAGAAGATTGATGTGGAGGCAGACTTCCCGGTTTGGAAGGAGTACGCGTACCGTCAGGGCATCCATCCTGCTGTCATTTCCTATCTGGAGCTGCGCAGGGAGAACTTTTACCGGGTCGAGAACACGGTGGACGGGAAGCTCTTTGCTACGGCAAGAGGCTGGGAAGACCTGTCGCAGCTCATCCAGGTATATGAGAAGCTGGGTAAGACCGTTGACCGGGATGTGGCGTACCAGTATATCCAGCACAGGATGATCGCAAAGGATTTTGCCAATTATCTGGAGCTGTATTATAAATACAGGACAGACTATAAAATAGAGGATATTTTAGACGGCAGATGGGATGCGGGTGTGCTCGGTAAGATCGGGGCGGCATCCTTTGACGAGCATCTGAGCATCGTAAGTCTCTTAAGCGGCAGGCTGGGAGAACTGTTCCGGGAATGTTACCGCCATGATGCATATGTGGCGAAGCTGTATGAATATCTTATCTATTACAGGGATAATCAGTCTGTCATGATGCTGGACGATGTGCGGGCGATGGCGGAGAAAGACTTAGAAGAACAGAAACGCGCGGAGGTTCTGACAAAGGAGCAGGAGCATACCCTGAACCTCGTGATCGATGCTCTGACCCGTTTCGCGCTTGGATTAAAGGGGGAGATTTTTTCTGATGACGACGCGTTTGAAAGTGTCAGGGAAATGTTTGCCCGGGAAAAAGAAGAACTGGATGCTGCGCAGAGATATGCCTCCGATGTGCTGGAAAATGCTTTTCGGTTTATGGAGGACGCGTTCGGTGAGAGTCAGGAGATGGTAGCGTTCGTCACAGAGCTTAATGACAATTATTACAGTACCTGGTTTATCAGGGAAAACGGCAGCGATCTGTATTACAGGTACAACAAAGGGCTTCTCTTTGACGAGAGAAGAGAGGATGTGGTGCGGCAGATGGATGAGGTGGAGACTCTGCTGAACACTGGTATCAAGTAACGGAGAGTGACGGGAAAAGAGCGGAATAGTGGAAGAGTGCCATAAAAGAATAGGTAAATTACTATAAAGAATGTGATTTTTCACAAATATATGCTATAATAATTGCGCATTCGTGCAATTCGAAGCGATGAAACCGTTTCACCCTGCTGTGCTTGCGGCATACTGGCTGTAATTGCGGCGGGAACAGGGGAAAACAGGTAACCGGGCGGCGGATGCCGCGTGTGTAATGAAAGGAAGCGAGGTCGTTACGATGGATGTAAGACAGAAAAGAAACGAAGCCCTGGGGAAACGTGTCGTAAAGGCATTGGAATCCAGGAATATGGAGGCGTATTATGCGGCGACAAAAGAAGAAGCCGTGAAGAAGGCGCTGGAACTGATCCCGGAGGGAAGCACCGTCAATATGGGAGGATCGATGTCTGTGCGGGAGGTCGGGCTTTTGGATGCGGTGGCTTCCGGAAATTATGAATTTTATGACCGGGATAAGGCGGAGACTCCTGAGGAGAGAAATGAGATCGCCCTGAAGGCATTTACCTGTGACTGGTTCCTGGGAAGTGTGAATGCCATGAGTGAAGACGGGGTGTTTGTGAACATAGACGGAAATGCGAACCGTGTCGCGGCGTATGCCTTCGGTCCGAAAAATGTACTTCTCATAGTGGGGATGAACAAGATCGTGAAGACAGAAGAGGACGCCATGCACAGAGCAAGGAACGAGGCGGCGCCGATCAATACCCAGAGATTTGGAATTGACACCCCATGTGTGAAAAACGGAAGCTGTTTTGACTGTAAAAGTCCGGACTGTATCTGCTGTCAGATCATGGTTACAAGATTCAGCCGGATCCCTCGCAGATTTAAGGTCATACTCGTGGATGAAAATCTGGGATTTTAGAAGAATATCTGCTGCGGGACAGATAGAAAAAGATAAAAGGAATTGGTGAAATGGACAGAGAAGAGAAGAAAAAAGCAGAAAGCGGTGCACAGAAGCGCCCTGTACATAGAAGGCGCCGCAGACCGGAGGAAGCTTCTGCTTCACGGAAAACGGACGGAAGCGTACCGCGCAAGCCGGAAGGGGCATCAGTCCGGAGGTCAGAAAGAAGCGTGCCGCGCAGGAGAGCTGCCGCCGAAGGGAAGAAACGTCCCAGTGCGGCTGCCGAGGAGCTGAGGAAAGTCCGCCGGGAAAATGCCGGCAGTGAGAAAACAGAGAAAAGAGACGGTCTGCAGGCTGCAGCGGCGCAGCAGAAGAAAAAAACGGGGAAAACTGACCGGGGTGAGAACAGCAGAAAGAAGAGTTCCGGAAGAAAACCGGGACAGCCGGGAAAAACAGGAGGCTCGAGGAAGAAGAGACAGCAGAAAAGAGCCCGGTTTAATGTGATATCAAGCGTGGTCCTGGTCGCTGCAGTCTGCGTGTTTGTTTTCTCATTGTATCAATTGATTGCAATGCTGGTTCCGTATTATTCCGGAGGAAAGATCTATGATGAGATCAAAGACCTTGCCATAACAGCAGATGAAGACGGAAGCGGATTTAAGGTGGATTTTGACGCTCTGCTCAAGGAAAATTCAGATACAGCGGCCTGGATCAGGTTTGACGAACCTTCTATCATTAACTATCCGGTTGTAAAGAGCGCTGATAATGAGGATTACCTGACTAAGACATTTACGGCGAATGACAATAAGCTGGGCGCGATCTTTATGGATTACAGGAACAGCAGCGACTTTTCTGACAGAAACACCTTTATCTACGGGCACCATTTGAATGTGGGCGGAGAGATGTTTTCGCAGCTTCTGGAATATGAAAGTGAATCCTTCTGTAAGGAACACCCGAATTTTTATATCTATACACCGGATGGGAAAGTGAGGACATACACAGTATTTTCTGCAGGAGTAGTAAAGGATACATCAGATAATTATAAGATCGATTATGCTTCAGATGCAGAGTATGAAGAATATCTGAAGCTTTGCCAGGACTCTTCTAATTATAAGGTGGATGTTGAACTGAACGCCCAGTCGCAGATTGTCAGTCTGTCTACCTGTACGAATGTGCGGGATGATGAGCGGTTCCTCGTGCAGGGCGTGCTTACGGCAACGGATTAACACAGCCGGGAAAGGAAATGGGATAATGGCAGACAGATTTGATGTGGGGGATGTAATTACGATGAAAAAACCGCATCCCTGTGGAAGCAAAGATTGGGAAGTGCTGCGAGTGGGAGCGGACTTTCGTCTGAAATGCAAAGGCTGCGGACATCAGATCATGGTTCCGCGCCGTCTGGTTGAAAAAAATACCAGAAATATAGTAAAAAAAGCTTGAAACACCTGCTTTCTTATGGTATCATGAATAACCGTGACATACTGTCGGAAGCTATTTCGGCAAGTATCATAATTCCTTGTTCCCGGAGTGGAGCCGGGGGCCAGAGACCATAAGGAGGTGCAAGAACATGAATAAGTATGAATTAGCTGTTGTTGTGAGCGCAAAACTCGAAGACGAAGCAAGAGCAGACGTAATCGAGAAAGTGAAAGCTCTGATCACACGTTTCGGCGGCAACGTGACAGACGTGGATGAGTGGGGCAAGAGAAGATTCGCTTACGAGATCCAGAAGATGAAAGAAGGATTTTATTACTTCGTACACTTCGAGGCTGAAAGTACAGTTCCGGGTGAAGTGGAGCAGCGTATCCGCATCATGGACAACGTGCTCAGATATTTATGCGTGAAACAGGAAGCATAAGCGGAAAGAGGTATATATGAATAAGGCAGTTTTAGTAGGACGGTTGACAAGAGATCCTGAAGTCAGATATTCACAGGGAGAGAATGCAACGGCAGTCGCGAGATATACAGTTGCCGTTGACCGCAGATTCAAGAGGGACGGAGAGCCGACAGCGGATTTTATTCCGTGCGTTGTGTTCGGGCGTTCCGCAGAGTTTGCGGAGAAATATTTCCGCCAGGGAATGCGGGTTTCCATTTCCGGACGTATCCAGACCGGAAGCTACACGAACAAAGACGGGGTGAGAGTATACACCACAGAAGTGATCGTGGAGGAACAGGAATTCGCAGAGAGCAGAGCTGAGAGCGAGGCAAACAGAGCATCCTACCAGCATTCTGCACCGGCACCGGCGCCGAGCGCACCGGCAGGCGACGGATTTATGAATATCCCGGATGGCATTGATGAGGAGTTACCGTTCAATTAAGGAAAGGAGATAACCATCATGGCTTACGAAAAGGGAAGCAGACCAGAGGGCGGCTTCAAGAGAAGAGGCCCGGCACGCAGAAGAAAAAAAGTATGCGTGTTCTGTGGTAAAGAGAACAACGAGATTGATTACAAGGACGTTGCAAAGCTGAAGAAATATGTTTCTGAGAGAGGAAAGATCCTCCCGAGAAGGATCACAGGCAACTGTGCAAAGCACCAGAGAGCTCTTACAGTAGCAATCAAGAGAGCTAGACATATTTCTCTGATGCCGTACGTTCAGGACTAATTGATTTAAACGTGAATGTATGAAAAGCCTTTAAACACCGGGAAAACGGTATTTAAAGGCTTTTTTTGTGTGCTTGAAAGGAAACTGCCGGGGACATAGGGCATCTCAGCTGTCAATACTTTTGAAGGACAGTCCGGTCAGTTCGGAAAATTGTTCGCTGTCTATTAATGGAGCGTCTGACAGGATGACTCTGTCCCCGTCTGAAAGATAATAGTACGCATCTGTACAGCCGCCGATGTCCGAAGATTTGCCGGAGCTGTCCTCAGACATTTTGTATGAGTAGGAGAAGGAGCAGGAGGAGCCGTCGGACGCGGTAAAAGTAAATTCCTCCGAAGTACCGGACACCTCATATACACCTTCGCGTACCAGGACCTCATAGAGGCAGCCGAATGACATACTGCCATAGCGGGCAAGGAGCAGTTCCGGATAGCAGATTTCCATGCCGTCAGGACGGGTGATAGTAAAACGGCGGTCACTGTACTCGGAAACAGCGTTGTCAAGCTGTTCTTCTGTAAATTGATCAGTCTCGAGCCGGTAGGCAGCAGCATATCCGGCAAATGCATTCCGCGCTTTGTTTCGGAGTGTGTTTCCCAGAACTTCCGGGCCGGGTGAGTCCGGAGAAGAACCGCTCCCGTCCACAGAGATATAAGTGTCATGTCCTGAAAACATATCATCCGCGCTGTCGGCGCAATATGTAACGGGTTCACGGTATGCCAGCCTATAGGTGATCTGACAGGGATAGTCCTGCTGTGACATATAGTTTTCAATCGCTTCCATCTTCCGGCAGAATGTGTCGAGTTCTGTCAATGAGTCGTAGATCCCGCTGATAATGACCTGATGCCAGTATTCGTCTGTGCTGACCTCAAGACCGCTGAGCGCGGACGGATCGCTTTCGAGATAATTATCAAGGTAATATCTGCCTATTTCAAGGTAGTATGTAGTCTCAATATCATAATACGGGAAAAGAGACAGACTTTTATTGCTGATCAGTTCAAACTCTACTTCCGGAAGCTCTTTCAGGTGAGCGCTCCATATGCGGTCAGTATAGCCGTCATCTCCTTCCCTTTCTGTGTACTCTTTAGAGACAAAGATACCTTCATCGACCACATTCTGCTGAAACCATTCCGCGGTTTCGCGGCGGCTGTAATGCCCGCATCCGGACAGTGCTGATGCGCAGAACAGGAAAAAAGCTGAGATTACCGTGATCCGGAGATATTTTTTTATCCTGCTGTTTTTCATAATGACCTCCGCTTATGAAACGTTATGATCTTCAGGAGCTGTAATGCAGGAAGCTTCTTCGGAGTAAATCTTCACCAGTTCCAGTGCGATCCTGCATGCTGCTTCCATCCCTTCCGTCGTGATGTGCTCATACGGTCCGTGATATCCGTGGCCGCCGGTCCCCAGATTCGGGCAGGGAAGTCCTTTAAAGCTTAACTGCGCGCCGTCCGTGCCGCCCCGGATCGGAAGGACAAGAGGCGTGACGCCTGCGTTTTCACAGGCTTTTTCAGCATTTTCGATCAGATGCATGCTGCCGGAGATGATTTCCGCCATGTTCCGGTACTGGTCGGTTATGGAGAGGACGGCAGTGCCTCTTCCCCATTTTTCATTGATCTTCTTTTCAATCCTGCGGAGCGTTTCTTTGCGTGCCTCAAATTTTTCTGCATCATGGTCGCGGATGATATAGCGTATGACCGCACTTCCTACATCTCCGTGCATATCGGTAAGATGGTAGAAACCTTCGTAGCCGTCCGTGTCCCGGGGAGTCTCATCTGCGGGCAGCAGGGCGTTGATCTCCATTGCCACGAGAGCGGCGTTTACCATGACGTCTTTGGAAGAACCGGGGTGGACATTTACGCCCGTGACCTGAAATTCCGCCTTTGCCGCGTTGAAGTTCTCGTACTGGATCTCCCCTTCCGTGTCGCCGTCAAGTGTGTACGCAAAGTCAGCATCGAATTCTTCTATATTAAAATGGGCGGCGCCCATGCCGATCTCCTCGTCAGGGGTAAAAGCGATGGAAACAGGGCCGTGGGGGATATTTTCGTCAAGGATACGCTCCACCATGGTCATAATCTCCGCGATGCCCGCCTTATCGTCCGCGCCGAGGATTGTGGTGCCGTCGCTTGTGATCAGGGTACGGCCTTTGAGTTCCCGGAGATGGGGGAACATATCCGGCGAGAGGATGCGCCCGCTCGTGCCGAGGGGAAGGTCTCTGCCATTGTAATCTTCGTGGATCTCCGCGACGATCCGGCGGCCGCAGAATTCGGACACCGTGTCCAGATGCGCGATGAAGCCGAGTCTGGGACGGTCCTCGTATCCCGGCGTGGGCGGGATGTGGGCGTACAGATAGCATTGGGTGTCGACTTTAACGTCTGTGATCCCCATCGTAAAAAGCTCGCGTAAGAGATGCTGTGCGAGTTCAAACTGGCATGTGGAAGACGGGACCGTACTGCTTTCTTCATCGCTGGGCGTTCTTATGGCAATGTATTTTAACAATCTTTCATATGGTTTCATTGAAATGCTCCTCTCTTATATTTTCAGGCGGTTGTTTTCCGTTGTGATCAGGCTGCTGTTGAATAAATTAATTGTAACGCATGCCGCAGATATCTTCAAGAGGGCGGATGATTACGGCGGCTGAGCTGATAGGTTTACTGATATAGTGCCGTTCAGAGCATGGGGCTGTTATAATATGATAAAAAACCACACTAGTTATTGACATATGTTCATTAATGAGTATACTTATAATCAGAATCATATATCCGGGGATGAAATGTCCCGTTTGCGGAAAGGGAAGGGAGGGCTCATATGCCAAGACCGCAGAAGCAGCGCTGTATCTGTTCACTGCCCCGCGCCGAAGGGTTTGCGCCGCAGGGGTGCGGAGCATCCGGCAGCGTCAATCTTACATATGATGAATATGAGGCAATCCGCCTTCTGGACCATATGCAGATGACCCAGGAGCAGTGCGCTGAGAGGATGGGGATCTCCCGCCCTACGGTGACGCGTATCTACGATGAAGCGCGCCGGAAGGTGGCGGATATGCTCGTCAACAGCAGGAATCTCACCATCAGCGGGGGAGACGTCTATGTCTGCCCGGCAATGCGCCCGGAATGCGAGGGTGAAGAGCACTGCTGCCACCGGGAACGGGAGCAGGCGATCGGCTGGAGGAAGCAGAGAGAACAGGTACAGACAGAAAGCGAAACTTAATGTGACGATCAAAACAAAGAAAGGGAAGAGGCAGAGAACATGAAAGTACTTATTATCGGCGGTGTCGCAGCCGGGACAAAGACTGCGGCAAAATTAAAGAGAGAAGACAGGAGCATCGATGTGACTGTAGTCACAAAAGATCAGGACATTTCCTATGCCGGATGCGGACTGCCGTACTATGTAGGCGGGTTTATTGAGAGCAGAGATGAGCTGATCGTCAATACACCGCAGAAATATTCCGGGCTGACCGGAGTGGAGGTGCGTACGGGAAAAGAGGCTGTCGCAGTGGATCCGGCAAAGAAAGAAGTGACGTTAAAGGACGTGCAGACCGGAAACACAGAAGCCTGTCCTTATGATAAACTGGTGATCGCAACAGGAGCTTCCGCGGCAGAACTGCCAATAGAGGGGAAGAATCTTCCGGGTGTGTTTAAGATGAGGACGCCGGATGACGCGGAGGCGATCCGTGCATACGCAGAGACAAATAACGTAAAGAAAGCCGTTGTGATCGGCGCCGGGTTCATCGGACTGGAGGCGGCGGAAAATCTCCACGCCAGAGGCATCAATGTGACGGTCATTGATTTTGCGTCGCAGGTACTGCCGAATATCCTTGATCCTGAGATGGCGGCATATGTAAAGAAGCATCTCCTGAATGCAGGGATCCGTGTGATCACAGGGACCAGCGCAGAACAGATCCTCGGGACAGAGAAAGTGACAGGCGTGAAGACATCCGCCGGAATGCTCTCCTGCGAGATGCTGATCATGGCAGCGGGAATCCGCCCGAATACGGGATTCCTTGAGGGCACGGGGATCGAGATGTTTAAGGGAACGATCCTTGTGGACGGACAGATGAAGACAAGTATTGACGATATTTACGCGGCCGGCGACTGTGTGATGGTGACAAACCGGATTACCGGGAAGCGTCAGTGGTCACCCATGGGCTCTTCTGCAAATATGGAAGGCCGGACTCTGGCACAAGTGCTCGCGGGCGCTCAGAAGACCTACCCGGGCGTGCTCGGCACAGGAGTGGTAAAGCTTCCGGGGCTCAACGTCGGACGTACCGGACTGACTGAGGCACAGGCGAGAGAATCGGGCTATGACGTGGAGACTGTGCTTGTGCCCACAGATGACAAGGCGCACTATTACCCTGACGCATCCTTCTTCATCACGAAGCTGATCGCAGACCGTACAACGAGAAAACTCCTTGGCGTGCAGGTGTTCGGACCGGGAGAGGTGGACAAGATGGTGGACATCGCGGTCATGGGCATGAACATGGGCGCCGTCCTGGAAGATTTTGAGAACGCGGATTTTGCATATGCGCCTCCGTTTTCTACTGCGATCCATCCGTTTGTGCAGGCAGTCTATGTAATGATGAATAAGCTGGACGGTACATTCGTCAGCATGACGCCCGCAGAGTACGCGGCCGGCAAGGCGGAAGGATACCGTGTGGTAGATGTGCAGCCGGAACCGGCGATCAGAGGTGCGTTCTTTGTGAATCTGGCAAAGGTGAACGGAGAGATCGAAGGGCTGGATAAAAAAGAAAAGATCCTCATTGTCTGTGCAAAAGGCAAGAGAGCGTATTTCCTCCAGAACAGGATGCGCCACTACGGCTATGAGAATACGGTCGTCCTGGAAGGCGCCACATTCTTTAATGATGTAAAAGTGAAAAATGCGGAAACCGCTGTCTCCAAAGAAGAGGAGACAAGGGTAAAAGCACTGGGATTTCTGAAGGATAAGAGGACACCGGATAAATTTAACGGCCGTGTGATCACAAGGAACGGAAAGATCACTGCCGAGGAGGCAAGAGTGATCGCCGAGGCAGCAGAGCGCTTCGGAAGCGGGGAAGTCACGATGACGTCCCGTCTCACCATGGAGATCCAGGGGGTGCCGTTTGACAATATCGAGCCTCTCCGGGAATACCTCATGCAGGCAGGTCTGGAGACAGGGGGAACCGGATCCAAGGTGCGCCCGGTCGTATCCTGTAAGGGAACCACATGCCAGTATGGGCTGATCGATACGTTTGCTCTCTCAGAAGAAATCCATGAAAGGTTTTACCACGGTTACCGTGAGGTCAAGCTGCCTCATAAATTTAAGATCGCAGTGGGCGGCTGCCCGAATAACTGCGTAAAGCCGGACCTGAATGATCTTGGGATCATCGGTCAGAGAGTGCCTCAGATCGACCTGGAGAAATGCCGGGGATGCAAGGTATGTCAGATCGAGAATAACTGCCCGATCCATGTGGCGAAAATGGTCGACGGGAAGATCACGATCGATGAGAATGCATGTAATCACTGTGGCCGCTGTGTAGGAAAGTGTCCGTTCCATGCGGTAGAGGATTACACAAACGGATACCGCGTCTATATCGGCGGACGCTGGGGCAAGAAGGTGGCTCAGGGCAGATACCTGGATAAAGTGTTTACGGACAAGGAAGAAGTGCTCTCCATTGTGGAGAAAGCGATCCTGCTGTTCCGCGAGCAGGGTATCACAGGGGAGCGTTTTGCTGATACTGTGGCAAGACTCGGATTTGAGAATGTCCAGGAGCAGCTCCTCGCAGATGATCTCCTGGCGCGTAAGGAAGAGAATATCAAGGCGCAGAAACACCTGAAAGGCGGGGCGACCTGTTAATTTTAAATATCCGAAAGCGGCGTCATACGGCGGATAAACCGGGACGGCGCTTTCTTTTTGTGTGCGGCTGACGATAACAAGGGTAATGACCGTCTGCAGATTCAAAATACAGAAGAGAGCCTGGCTTCAGCCCCGGGATTAGCGGTGGTTTTTTATAGTAGAATAAAAACGAAAAAGGTGATATAATAAAACGGTATAGCAAAAATCTGAAAAATTTATAAGTTCTGCATTATGCATGTCTGCCGTTCGGAGGCAGATATGGATGAGGTGTAACAATCATGAAAAAGAAAAAAGGTATGCGCTTAAAAGGACAGCTCAGGATGTACATGAACTGGCCGCTTATCATGACAGTTCTGCTTGCGGCAATGAATCTCTGGCTTTATATGATCGACAAAAAAGCAGGATTTATGATGTCTGTATTTATCCTGGTATATCTTGCCATCGCAGGGGGACTGTATTTTTATAACCGTTCTCTGATCCTGGCGGACCTGATCCAGTTTTCAGCGCAGTACAAAGGGATCGAGCATACCCTTCTAAAGGAGCTCGCCGTGCCCTATGCGATCGCTTTGGAAGATGGGCGAATCCTCTGGAGAAATGATGCCTTTGATTCCCTGATGACGCAGGGACCGAGAAAAGAGAAGTATTTGAACAAGATGATCCCGGACCTTCATCCTGGAGTATTCCCAAAGGGAGACCTGGAGCATTCCCTGATGGAAGTGACCTATAAGGACAGGGATTATCAGGTGGAACTGCGGCGCGTGTCCCTCCAGGGCTTCAGCCAGAAGGAGGAGCTCCTGCAGATCCCGGAAGACGAAGAATTCTTTGTCGCTGTGTCCATGCAGGATGTGACAGAGCTTAATGCGTACATCCGGGAAAATGAAGACCAGAGGATGATCGCGGGCCTGATCTACATTGACAATTATGACGAGGTCATGGAAAGCGTTGAAGAAGTGCGCCAGTCGCTGCTTGTGGCGCTGATCGACAGAAAGATCAATAAATACATCGGCGATGTGGACGGGATTGTCAAAAAAATGGAGAAGGACAAGTACTTCATTGTCCTTAAAAAAGAAAGCTATAAAAAGATCGCGGAAGACAAGTTCTCCCTGTTGGAGGAAGTTAAGCAGGTCAATATCGGAAATGCCCGCTCGGCGACGCTCAGTATCGGGCTGGGGCTCAATACCGCGACATATGCGCTCAGCTATCAGTATGCCCGCGTGGCGATCGACCTGGCTCTCGCGAGAGGAGGGGACCAGGCAGTCATCAAAGACTGCAACGGCATTACTTATTTTGGCGGGAAAAAAGAGCAGACTGCAAAGAATACCCGAGTGAAAGCCCGCGTCAAGGCAGAGGCGCTGCGTGAGTTTATCGTCACAAAGGATCAGGTCATGATCATGGGACATAAGATCGCAGATCCGGATTCTTTCGGCGCATGCATGGGGATTTACAGAGCCGCTGTAAGCTTGGAGAAAAAGGCGCACATCATCATCAATACAGTGACGGAATCCGTGCGGCCTCTGTATGATGAGATCGCGGAGAGCCCGGCATATGAGGACGATATTTTCCTTACATCAGACCAGGCGATGGACTATTTTACGGATAATACGATGATTGTTGTGGTGGATACGAACAAGCCCCAGATGACGGAGTGCCCGGAGCTTCTGAGGCGCTCCCGCATGACCGCGGTGCTGGACCATCACAGACAGAGCAGCAATGTGATCGAGAATGCGGTGCTCTCCTATGTGGAGCCGTATTCTTCATCCTCCTGTGAGATGGTCGCGGAGGTGCTGCAGTACATTGCGGATGACATTAAGATTCCGTCAGTGGAGGCAGACTGCCTGTATGCGGGGATTATGATCGATACGAGGAACTTTATGAACCGTACGGGCGTGCGTACTTTTGAGGCGGCCGCGTTCCTCAGAAGATGCGGAGCCGATATCACTCGCGTGCGCAAGATGTTCCGTGACGACATGGCGTCCTACCGCGCGAAAGCCGAAGCAATGCGCAAGGCAGAGGTGTACCGGAAAGAGTACGCCATCGCGGAGTGCCCAAGCGATATAGAGAGTCCTACCGTGCTCGCCGCCCAGACGGCGAATGAGCTTCTGGATATAAGCGGGATCAAGGCTTCCTTTGTACTGACCGTATATGAGGGAAAGATTTACTTAAGCGCCCGTTCCATTGACGAGGTCAATGTACAGATCATCGCGGAGAAGCTGGGCGGAGGCGGACACATCAATTCCGCGGGAGCGCAGTTTGACCATACGAATATCCAGGAAGTGATCACAATACTGAAAGAGACTATAGACGAAATGATCAAGGAAGGAGATATTTAGGATATGAAAGTAATTTTATTACAGGATGTAAAATCTCTCGGGAAAAAAGGTGAGATCGTAAATGTAAATGACGGATACGCGAGGAATTTTATCCTCCCGAAAAAATTAGGGGTAGAGGCGACGGGAAAAAACCTGAATGACTTAAAGCTCCAGAAAAACAATGAGAAGAAAGTAGCTCAGGAGAATCTGGACGCGGCTAAGAAACTGGCGGCAGAACTTGCCGAGGGCAAGGTGGAGCTTGCGATCAAGGTCGGCGAGGGCGGCAGGGCATTCGGCTCTGTGTCCAGCAAGGAGATCGCGGTGGCTGTGAAGGAGCAGATGAATCTGGAGGTGGATAAGAAAAAGATCCAGCTCAAAGAGGCGATCAAGTCTCTCGGGACACACATCGTATCTGTCAAGCTTCATCCGGAAGTGACGGCTGAACTGAAGGTAGTCGTGAAAGAAGAAGCATAAGGAGACATTCTTTATGGAAAATATAGAAGCGGCAATGAAACGGATACCGCCCCACAGCATTGAGGCAGAACAGGCAGTGCTGGGGGCGATGCTCATGAATAAGGATGCTGTGATGGTGGCGTCAGAGATGCTCACGGGAGAAGATTTCTATCAGACGGCGTACGGGATCCTGTTTGATGCCGTGGTGGAGCTTTTCAAGGAAGGGCGGCCGGTGGATCTGATCACACTGCAGGAGCATCTGAAGGAAAAGGATGTCCCGCCGGAGATCAGCAGTATGGAATATGCCAGAGAGCTTCTCGCAGGCACACAGACATCTGCAAATATCAAATATTACGCGGAGATCGTAAAGGATAAGGCGATCCTTCGCAGGCTTATCAAAATCAACGAGGAGATCGCCAACACCTGCTATCTGGAGAACCGTCCGCTGGATGAGATACTGGAACAGACAGAAAAGCAGGTGTTTGAGCTCGTAGAGCACGGAAATTCCCAGGAATATGTGCCCATCCGCCAGGTAGTGCTCAATGCCCTGGATGTGATAGAAAAGGCGTCAAAGACAAAAGGGACTGTGACCGGGATCCCCACGGGATTTATTGATCTTGACTATAAACTGTCCGGGCTCCAGCGCTCGGACCTGGTGCTGATCGCAGCGCGTCCTTCCATGGGAAAGACAGCGTTTGTGCTCAATATCGCCCAGCATGTGGCTTTCCGGCAGAATCTGGCAGTGGCGATCTTCAGTCTCGAGATGTCCAAAGAACAGCTTGTAAACCGTCTGTTCTCGCTGGAATCCCATGTAGACGCTCAGGTGCTGAGGACCGGAAGCCTGACAGACACAGACTGGGAGAAGCTGATCGAAGGAGCAGGGACCATCGGTAATTCCAGGATGATCATTGATGATACCTCGGGTATCTCGATCTCAGAGATGCGGTCAAAGTGCCGGAAATATAAACTGGAACAGGGATTGGACCTGATCATCATCGACTACCTCCAGCTTATGAGCGGAAGCGGGGGCAGGAAGAACGAAAGCCGCCAGCAGGAGATCTCGGAGATCTCCCGTTCTCTGAAAGGGCTTGCCAGAGAGCTGAACGTGCCGGTGATCGCTTTGTCCCAGCTCAGCCGTGCGGTGGAGCAGAGGACGGATAAGCGTCCCATGCTGTCAGACCTTCGTGAGTCCGGAGCCATCGAGCAGGATGCGGACGTATGTATGTTTATATACAGGGATGACTATTATAATCCGGATACAGAGGATAAGAACATAGCGGAGATCATTATCGCAAAGCAGAGAAACGGTCCGATCGGGACCGTGCGCCTTGCGTGGATGCCGCAGTACACACGCTTCGGGAATGAACTGCGGCAGCAGTAGAGCTTTTTATGTAAAGATCTTTCTCAAGCGCATAATGGCGCCGCCCTTGGCAGACTCTTTCCGGGTCGCCTGCTGCTGGCGGATCAGAGAGTCCAGCCTGCGGAAGTGCTCTTCCTGCTGGCGCTCTTTCTCCTGAAGAAGAAAATCCATTTCATGTACGACATCAGCGGTCACGGTACTGCTGATGTCTTTTTTTAATACTGTATTGTTTTCGCTGAGCACTTCCCGGAAGACATCCCCGACCAGGGCCCGCATCTGTTCCACATTTTTCAGGGGGATCATGACATCTCCCGACTCAGGGGCTGAGACCGGAGTCGAAGCCAGCGGGGAAGCTGGAGATGAGTCTGGGGCTGAGACCGGCGGCGCGCCAGGAACCGGGGCGGGAGACGGCGCAGAAGCCGCCGTCTCTTTGGAAGTCCCGCCGGACTTTATCTTAAGCCGGGTTTCTTTCAGCTCCGGGATCAGGGGTTTTAATTCTCTTAACAGCATTCCTTCATCTTTCAGTTTCTTGATACAGCGGAAAAGCTGGATGTCATCATTGGTATAATATCGGTGGCCCATCTCCGTTCGCCCGATCTTCAGGCCGAGTTCTTCCTCCCAGTATCTGAGCACATGGGATTCTACATCTACCTGTTTCGCGGCTTCGGAAATCATAAATCTGACCTCGCCCATTAATATTTATACCTCCTTATTCTGATCTGCTGATCTGTAAGCGGGATGCGTTGAAGCATTACGGTTGAGCCGTTCGAGGGATGTCCCCGCTTTATGGACATTATAGCACAGGGGCGGGCGGGGGGCAGAAATAATCGTTCGTGAAGTTACGACAATTTCTTCCCGGAACATTATTTCACGCCGGGGGAATAAGAAGGATACAGGAATATCAGGAGGTAAGGATCTCCGCTATGCGTTTCATATCCATATGCTCCAGCACATGGTCTGCTTCAGGCAGAGGCTCCTCCGGGGAGATATCTGTGCGCACATATAAAGTGTGCAGTCCTGCCTGTTTCGCGCCGCAGATATCGCAGGCACCGTCATTTCCGATCATAATGGCAGTCTCCCGCCGGATCTGATATTCAGAGAGCAGTTCCTCAAAGAAAAGAAGATCCGGTTTTTTGCATCCGTGCTCGGATGAGATATAAATGCCGTCAAAATAAGATGTGATACCGAGAGAACACATTTCATACCGTGTGAAAATCCGCTGGGCGTTGGAAAGCAGATACAGTTTTTTTCCGGCGGACCTTACTGCGGAAAGCATATCTGCCGTGCCTTCGTAGAGACGGAGGCTCCGGGTGGAAAGGATACGGAAAAACTGACCGGCATGCGTGATAAGAGCGTCATCTGCTTCCGTGCCCTTCTCATGGAAAAGCTTCCGGAATACGTCTTCGATCCGGATCTCGGGAAATGCCTCATGGCTGTCCCTGCGCAGCCCGCGGCAGCCTTCACTCATGCTGAGCGTGAGACGTTCATAGGCATTTTTTAACTCCTCTGGCTTCCAGGAAGCTCCGTAGTAGGAGTAGAACAGCGCAAGATTTTTCCAGAGTCCGGGAGCGGCTTCATCTGTGCGGATATCCACGAGAGTTCCGTACAGGTCAAAAATGCAAGTATCGTACATCATATTCCTTCCTTTCTGTCTGCCTCCGGAAAATTTGGAGAAGCCGGGACAGCGTTTTATGAGTGATGTCTGTTTTTACAGAAGTAGTATCCGATAAAAGCAAGGGCAGTCACGACCCATGTGACAGGGTAGCTGAAGATAATGGCGTGGATCGTCGGTGAGATCTCCATCACGCCCGCCAGCCAGATAATCCTCAGGACGCATACGCCGAGCAGAGTGATCACTACCGGGACGAGCACATTGCCCCGCCCTCTCAGGGAGCCTCCCAGGACTTCGATAAATACATAGACAATATACCACGGGATGATGAACATGAGCATATCAGAGCCGATCTGTACTACTGACGCATCCGTTGTAAAGAGACGGAAGAGGATATCCCTTGCGGCGATCAGTACAGTGACCAGGACAAAGGATACCGCAAGATCCATGCCCAGGCAGACAAGGGTGCTCCTGCGTACCCGGTCCATTTTGCCCGCGCCGTAGTTCTGCCCCACAAATGTGGTTATGGAGATTCCGAAGGCAGTGCTTATCATCCAGAAGATCGCGTCCAGTTTGCCAAATGCAGACCATGCGGCTGTGGTATCTGTGCCGAATGTATTGATCGCGGACTGGATAGCGATATTCGTGATCGCAAACAGGATGGACTCGAATCCCGCAGGCAGTCCCATTTTTAACTGCATGGAGAGGAGCGGTCCGTGGAAACGGATCTTCCGCAGTGAAAGATGGAGTATCCTGCCGGAGCTCATCAGCTTCCGGGTGACAAGGACTGCGCTCACCGCCTGGGCGATCAGCGTGGCGATGGCAACGCCCATGACGCCCATGTGAAAGAGGACTACAAAGGCTGTGTCCAGAATGATGTTTATAATGCAGCAGATGATCAGGACATAGAGGGGGCTCTTTGAATCACCTGAGGCACGGAGGACAGCAGATCCCATGTTGTAGATCAGCACGAAGAGTATGCCCGCAAAGTAGATCCGCAGATAGGTCAGGGAGCCGTCCATGGTCTCTGCCGGAGTATTCATAAGACGGAGCATGAAGGGAGCCGTCAGTATCCCGATAAATGTAAGCGCGATCCCTCCTGCAGCAGCAATGGCGTATGCATTGTGGAGACCGGCGTTCGCTGTCTTTTCTTTCCCCGCGCCTGTGAACTGCGCGATGGTCACGGCAGCACCCGAGGAGAGCCCGGTGAAGAAGCCTACCACAAGGGCAACGATCTGGGCGGAAGAACCGCCTACGCTCGCAAGCGCTTCTTTTCCCACAAACTGTCCCACGATCACACTGTCGATCGTATTATAAAGCTGCTGAAAAAAAGTTCCGAGCAGGATAGGGAAGAAGAACAGGAGAAGCTGCTTCCAGATGATGCCTTCTGTAATCTCGTTTTTTGTCTGCTGTATGGTTTCCATGAAAAATTCTCCTTTGAGCGTATTCGGCATATGTATTATAATCTCAGTCACTGAAAAGAGCAACACAATATAAAAAGAACACTTGTTCGAATCAAATATTTGTGTTATCCTAAAAAAAACGAAGCCGAAGGGAGGATGTGAAGATGACAGACAGAACCTATATCGCGATCGACCTGAAGTCATTTTATGCATCCGTGGAGTGCGTAGAGCGGGGACTGGACCCAATGACAACGAATCTGGTGGTGGCGGACAAAAGCCGTACGGAGAAAACGATCTGCCTTGCCGTTTCTCCTTCCCTGAAAGCATATGGTATCCCCGGCAGACCGAGGTTGTTCGAAGTAGTGCAGAAGGTCAGGGAGGTCAACGGTGTCAGAAAGAAAAATGCGCCGGGGCGTAAGCTGACAGGGTCGTCCTGTCAGTCTCCGGAGCTGGAAAAGGATCCGGCGCTGGCGGTGGATTTTGTGACTGCGCCGCCCCGGATGGCGCGCTATATGGAAGTCAGCGGGGAGATTTATAACGTTTACCTCAAATATATCGCTCCGGAGGATATCCATGTCTACTCGATCGATGAAGTGTTTATTGACGCGTCTTCCTATCTGAGAACTTATCAGATGACGGCCCGTGAGCTTGCGATGAAGATGATCCTGGACGTGCTTGAGACAACCGGGATCACCGCTGCGGCAGGGATCGGTACGAACCTGTATCTTTGCAAAACCGCGATGGATATCGAGGCGAAACATATCCCGGCGGATGAGAATGGCGTGCGGATTGCGGAGCTTGATGAGATGTCCTACCGCAGATTGCTGTGGTCCCACCGTCCGCTCACTGACTTCTGGAGAATAGGGCGGGGGTATGCAAAGAAGCTGGAGGAACAAGGGCTGTACACAATGGGAGATATTGCCAGGTGCTCTCTCGGCAAGCCGGCAGATTACTACAACGAGGACCTTCTCTATCATATGTTCGGAGTTAATGCAGAACTGCTGATCGATCATGCGTGGGGCTGGGAGCCGTGCACCATGACTGATATAAAGGCATATAAGCCTCAGAGCAGCAGTGTGGGATCAGGGCAGGTGCTGCACTGTCCCTATCCGTTTGACAAGGCAGGGCTGGTAGTCCGGGAGATGGCGGATCAGCTTGCTCTGGATTTGGTGGATAAGGACCTGGTTGCGGATCAGATCGTGCTGACAGTAGGGTATGATATTGACAATCTGAGAGATCCGGCGCTGCGCAGGCAGTATAGCGGAGAGGTGAAGACAGACCGGTACGGACGGAAGATCCCGAAGCATGCCCACGGAACAGTCAGCTTAAAGCAGCATACTTCGTCTGCAAAGCAGATCGTGCAGGCGGTCACGGAGCTGTATGACCGGATCACAGATCGAAAGCTTCTGGTACGCCGGATCAGCATGGCGGCAGGACATGTGATCCCCAGGTCCGAAGCTCTGGGGAAAATACAGTTTGAGCAGATGGATCTTTTTACGGATTACGCTGCGCTCGAGAAAGAGAAGGAAAAGGAACAGGGGGAACAGGAGAGGGAGCGGAAGATGCAGGAGGCTGTGCTGGAGATTAAGAAAAAATTCGGGAAAAACGCGATCTTAAAAGGACTGAATTTGGAGGAAGGATCAACTGCGAGAGAGAGGAACAGCCAGATAGGAGGACATAGGGCATGAATTATGAGGATATTATCGGGCTGCCGCATCATGTATCACAGAGACATCCCCATATGCCTGTCTCTGACCGGGCGGCTCAGTTCGCGCCGTTCGCCGCGCTGACAGGATATGGGGATGTGATAAAGGAGACCGCAAGGCAGACAGAAGAAAGACCGGAACTTTCAGAGGATGAAAGGGCAGCGCTGGATTATAAACTGCATGCAGTCCTGAGTATCCCTGGTCAAAAACCGGAGATCACGATTACTTATTTTGTGCCCGATCCAAGAAAATCCGGAGGAGCGTTCCGGAAAGCAGCGGGGAGGATCAGGAGGGTGGATGAAGCGGAAAACAGGATCATCCTTGAGCTCCCGGAAGAGGACGGCTGTGTTTCTCTGCTTTCTGTCCGGATGCGGGACATACTGGATATCAGTGTTACTGCTCCGCGAGGAAACAGAAGGTGATCATTTCCCGCTGTTTTAAATCCAGCCCTGTACGGGTGTAGTAATCTCCGAAGCAGTTGTCTGCCAGCCAGCGGTTAATGTGACCTGCCTTCCATGCTTCTTTCATTTGTTCTCCAAATATGTCTGCCTGAACCTGTACTCCCTTTTCCAGACGGTCTTCCATTGTGGTAGTCGCCTGTCCCTCAAGCGGGAGATCCACTCCCCGGGCTGTGAGGATATCGTTTGCAGCGTCCAGGAAGGGGCGGACGCGTCCGATACCGAGATAATCAACTGCCTGATAGATGACTTCTTTCAGCATGACAGGAGTGAGACCGGCGTCCAGCGCCCGGGGCACTTCCAGGCGGAACTCGTCGATGCCCTGGCATCCGAGCAGAGTGGCAGTGACCGCCATATGGCGAGTTACATCGTCAAGCTGCTGCCCCTCTTCATTTACGACCTCATCAAAAGCAAAGTGCTCAAAACGTTCAATAAATTCAGGATCTGTCTTCTTGTAATCTCTCATTGTGAAGTGCCTCCTATTTTACAATCTGGAATAAGTTTCGTCATCTACTGCTTCAAGCCATTCATTGCTCGTCTCTGTGCCCGGCGCTTCGAAGGCAATGTGGGAGAACCAGCTGTCAGCCTTCGCCCCGTGCCAGTGCTTTACCTCCGGCGGAATGACGATGACTGTGCCGGGCTCCAGGCTCACAGGATCTTTCCCTTCTTCCTGATACCAGCCGCTTCCGGCAGTGCAGATCAGGATCTGACCGCCGCCTGCTTTTGCATGATGGATGTGCCAGTTATTCCGGCATCCCGGCTCAAATGTTACGTTCGCGAGGAAAAGACCGCACTCATCGGGGGCAGTCAGCGGATTCAGATAAGAATTACCGATAAAATACTGCGCAAAAGCGGAGTTTTCTGCTCCCAGACCGAATACGTTAGCTTTATCAAATGTTTCTTTGTCCTGGATTTTCATAATAAAATGCCTCCTTAGATCATAAGTTCTGTTTTGGAATACTTACATTTTAGATCCGGCATTATAAAATGTCTAATGCTTAAATTTCATCGATTTCAATGCCCGGAAGGTATTGATCAGCCCAGCCGTTCAGTCACCTTCTTAAGAAACAGCTCTGCCGCAGGAGAGAAGATCTGATATTTCTTCCATATGATATTCAGCCCGGATTCAAGCCTTGGCTTTAGCGGACGGAAGCAGAGACTGCTCTTATCCGATGTGTCAGCCAGCTTATCGATGGTGACAGCGTACCCTGCGCCCGCTTCTACCATGATGGCCGCATTGTATATCAGGTTAAAAGTAGTCACAATGTCCAGTTTGTCAAAGTCTTCTCCGAACCAGCCTGTAAATTCATTTTTATCCATTCGTGAGGACAATGCCTGTCTGGAACAGAGCAGCGGGACGCCCAGCAGGTCTTCCCTTTCTATATACTTTTTTGAGCCGAGCGGGCAGTCTTTGGGCATAAGGACGCCCCAGATATCCCTGTCCGGAAGATTAATGTAATTATATTTTGAAATATCTGCCGGCTGGATCAGAATGCCGAAATCCAGGAGACCTTTGTCCAGCCGTTCTGTCACATCCTGTGCGTTCCCGCTGTACAGATGGCAGTGGATGCCGGGGTAGGCATCACGCATTTCCTTTATGATCTCCGCCACTGTCTTTATGGCGCGGGTCTCTCCGCTCCCGATATAAATATCCCCGCTTATAGTGTTTTCCAGAGAGATAAATTCTGCTTCTGTTTTGTCTACCATGGCTATGATCTCTTCGGCACGTTTCCGCAGCAGCATCCCCTCCGGGGTGAGGACAACCTGATGACTTTTTCTTATAAGAAGCCGCTGACCGAGCTCATTTTCCAGATCCTTGATCTGGCGGGACAGAGTCGGCTGGGTCAGATGCAGAAAGTTCGCGGCAGCTGTGATATTTCCCTCACGCGCAACTGCGAGAAAATAGCGCAGTACTCTCAGTTCCATATATTGCTCCCTTCTTTCCTGATCCGTTCCCGGCGGGGGAAGGATCGATTATATTAATTGCCCTGATCGTAGCATTTTCATGAAATGCCTGTCAAGTATTGGGAGATATGGAAACAAGGTATTTGCTATCGCTCTTTTGCGGAGTTAGGATATAGACAGAGAAGAAAATTTAAAGTTCAGAATGGAGGAATTTAAGATGAAAGAAGAATTGATCCTGACAGAAGACTGGGATAAGACATTCCCTAAGAGTGATAAAGTGAACCATCGCAAAGTCACGTTTCATAACCGTTACGGCATTACGCTGGCGGCAGACCTCTACGAACCGAAAGATGCATCGGGAAAGCTTGCAGCGATCGCTGTCTGCGGTCCGTTCGGCGCTGTAAAGGAACAGGCTGCCGGTTTGTATGCGCAGACAATGGCAGAGAGGGAATTCCTTACCATCGCCTTTGACCCGTCCTATACGGGAGAGAGCGGCGGACAGCCTCGTTATATGGCTTCGCCGGATATTAATACAGAGGATTTTCAGGCTGCGGTAGATTTCCTTTCCGTACAGGATAACGCAGATCCGGATAAGATCGGAATCATCGGCATCTGCGGATGGGGCGGCATGGCGCTCAATACGGCTGCTCTGGATACAAGGATCAAAGCGGCAGTCGCATCAACGATGTATGATATGACCAGGGTGAATGCGAAAGGATATTTTGACTCGGAAGACTCTGCGGATGCCCGGTATGAGAAGAAAAAAGCGTTGAATGCGCAGCGCCTGGAGGATTACAGAAACGGAAACTATGCCCTTGGAGGGGGCGTTGTGGATCCGCTGCCTGAGGATGCGCCGTTCTTTGTGAAAGATTATTATGATTACTATAAGACCGACCGGGGATACCACGCGCGCTCATTGAATTCCAACGGTGGCTGGAACGTGACCGGATGCATGTCGTTTATGAATCAGCCTATCCTTCAGTACAGCAATGAGATACGCAGCGCAGTTTTGATCATCCATGGCGAGATGGCGCACTCCTGCTATTTCAGCAGAGACGCTTATGCCAATATGGTAAAAGATAATCCGTATGCAGACAACAAAGAGCTGATGATCATCCCGGGCGCAGTGCATACAGATCTGTATGACAGGACAGATGTAATCCCCTTTGACAAGATGACGGAGTTCTTCAAAAAAGCAATGAAGTAAAGGGGGCAGCCCGGTGAATGGATTGACAGAAGAACAGCTTTTGTTCCGGAATTTAAAGGACAGCGGCTGTGACGATGATTCCATCCGTCAGTTTTTAAAACTGAAAAAAGAGGGCAGAGAAAAAGAACTGATGCGCCTTCTCTCCGCCCACAGGGCAGACCTGCTGGATCAGGTCCATACGAGTCAGCATCAGATAGACTGTCTTGATTACCTCATCTATACGATGGAACGCAGAAAAGGGCGGAAAAGTTAAGATCAGATTGACGCACAAGATCCCGGAATGGTACATTGAAAGAAAAGGAGACAGGAGGGATCGATTATGAAGTATGTCTGTTCAGTCTGCGGGTATGTCTATGATGAGGAAAAGGAAGATAAGCTGTTCTCCGATCTGCCTGATACATGGGCCTGCCCGTGGTGCAAGGCGCCCAAAGCGCTTTTCAAACCGAAGGAAGAGCCTGCCGTGGAAAAACCGAGTGCAGAGCACGAGGATAACACTGCAGATCGTGTATCGGGAACAGAAGCTGTCAGTGAGAGTCCGGGATCGGCAGGCGAGATGTCCGTGATGTGCTCCAATCTTGCCCGGGGATGTGAGAAGCAGTACCGGCCGGAAGAGGAAGCATTATTCAGGCGGCTTGCAGAATATTTTGCCGCGCGTATCCCGGATGAGGAAGATGCCGGGGTGGAGCGTCTTGCGTCTATGACCGCACAGGATCTTTCGGAAGGATATCCTGCGCTGAGCGCGGAGGCTTTGGCAAAGGGAGACCGGGGCACTCTCAGGATCTGTACGTGGGGAGAGAAGGTCACCCGGATCCAGGATGTCCTGCTCAACCGTTACATAAAGGAAGGAAGCGCATTCCTGAAAGACACAGATGTGTGGGTCTGCTCTGTCTGCGGATTCATCTATACGGGAGACACTCCCCCGGAACTCTGTCCGGTCTGTAAGGTGCCGGACTGGAAGTTTGAGAAGATGGAAGGGAGGTTTTCCGGATGAAAGAATTTGCAGTGAGAAATCTGAGGCTGTGTACAAAAGACTGTCTGTGCCTGTATGTCTGTCCGGTGGGAGCGACCGATACAGAGAACAGTATTATCGATGTGGATAAATGCACAGGCTGCGGTGTGTGCGCCAAGGCATGTCCGAGCGGAGCGATCACCATGATGCCCAAAGAGCTCCCTCCCCAGCAGGCAAAGGATGACGCTGTGGTGCGTCTGGCGGAAGCTCTGCTCAGAGGAAAGGCAAGGCAGGAGAAGGCTGCCCTCCAGATTATGGAAGAGACCGAGGATGACGGACTTTACAGGCTGTGTAAGGCGCTTGCCAGATCCAGCCGTCTCGTCGCAGAAGATATCAGCCGTGAGGCGGGGTATATGCTCCCCCAGAGCAGAAATACCCGCCGGAGGCTGGAGGAGCTGCGTCAGGATCCGCCGGGGAACGGATTCCCGGCAGAAGCAGTGGAAAAGCTGCTTGAACTGCTCCCGTGCAATGAGGAAGAATAAGACAACAGAGAAATAGCAGAGTATTTCGGAAGGCAAGCATAAGCTTACAATTTAGTAAGGAAAATCCCTTTTGAAACTATGGTATAATAAATGCGCATTCATTATACCGTGTTTCGGGAGGGATTTTTATGTGCAGACTTTTATTGCTGGAGGACGACCGGGGGCTGATCGACGGTCTTAAATATTCGCTTGAAAAAAACGGGTTTGATCTGGATGTGGCAAGGACTGTGCGGGAAGCGTGGCATGCATTGAGAGGGGGACATCCCTATGATCTGCTGCTTCTGGATGTGACCCTTCCGGACGGGAACGGGTTCATGGTCTGTGAGGAGGCGCATGGACCGTCTGATCCGTATGCTCTTGAGAGTGACACGACTGGATGCAGGGAGCGTCCATTTCAGAAAGCAGAAAATATATGCCGCGGATCTGGTGAAAAACGGACTCGATCATACACAGAACGGAGGGCATGTAACTGTGTCCTGAGAAAAGTTCCCCTGTATAACAGTGATATATAACAATGCTATATTATAAAAATATCATTTTGCTGTCAAGAGGATTTCGAGGATTAGGAGAGATAGTGAGAAGATTTATCGACAAGGGAGGTTAGGTTTGACTAGCCTGAACAAGTGTTGCTATGCTGATGCAGTATCCTTAATGTAATTCAGCAGAAAAGAAGGAAGTGATGGCACGTGAAACAGCACAGATTCTGGGCGTGGGCTGCAGTATTCTGTTTTATAATGGTATTTTATACCGGATACAGACATAAGTGATCAGACGACGATTAGTCAGTAAAAAATGTTATCAGGAGGTAGAATTTTATGTTTAGTGAATCATTGATGAAGAAGCTCGGATTATTTGCAGGAGGTGTCCTCTTCGGGACAGCCGGGGTAAAGATCTTATCCAGCAAAGATGCGAAGAAGGTTTATACGGAGTGTACGGCGGCTGCGCTGCGCGCAAAGGACTGCGTGATGAAAACGGTCACGACCGTACAGGAGAATGCGGAGGATATCCTTGCGGAAGCACAGCAGATCAATGAAGAAAGGGCTGCGCAGGAAGCAGCGGCAGTGCAGGAGACAGAGGAAGACGGTGCGGATCCTTCAGACGAAGGAACTATGTAACCGCCCATGAAATTTATCATAAAGCATGAGATCAGGGGCCGTCTCCGCATCCATGTCGTTCAGGGGAAAATGACATGTGCGGAGGCGGATACTCTTTTCTGGTATCTGGACAGGCAGAAAAATATAACAGATGTGAAAGTGTATGAACGCACCGCAGACGCTGTCATCTGTTATACAGGGGAGCGGACCGCGCTGATCCGTCTGCTGAAGAGCTTCCGGTATGAAGATGCAGATGTACCGGAAACCGTTGTCCGCAATTCCGGAAGGGCGCTGAACTCATCCTATAAGGAAAAACTGATCGCGAAAGTGCTTCTGCATTACGGCGGAAAGCTTCTGATGCCTGCGCCCCTGCGTGCGGGGCTTGTGACGATCCGGTCGCTTCGATATCTGGCGGCGGGACTTCGCTGCATCCGGAATAGGAAGATCGAAGTCCCGCTCCTGGACGCAGCGGCGATGGGGGTCTCTGTCCTGCGACGGGACTTTAATACTGCCGGGTCGGTCATGTTCCTCCTGGGGGTGGGAGAACTCCTGGAAGAGTGGACCCATAAAAAATCTGTGGGAGACCTGGCGCGGAGCATGTCCCTGAACATTAAAAAAGTCTGGCTGAAGCGGGACGGGCAGGAGATCCTGGTAAAGGCGGACCAGATCAGGAAGGGCGACGTGGTGACCGTACATATGGGAAATGTGATTCCCTTTGACGGGGAAGTGTCCGACGGGGAAGGCATGGTAAACCAGGTCTCCCTGACCGGGGAAGCGATGCCTGTGCGCAGAGTGCAGGGACAGACCGTTTATGCGGGAACCGTAGTGGAGGAGGGCGAACTGGACGTCCTCGTAAAAGCAGTTTCCGGCTCCACCAGATTTGAAAAGATCGTGGCCATGATCGAAGACTCGGAGA
>ERZ1643247.821-NODE-821-length-33785-cov-10.957812_pt1 | contig 33785 bp, 28 predicted proteins | sample MGYA00579264_ERZ1643247 | MGnify/ENA primary metagenome ERZ1643247 (study PRJEB29033, sample SAMEA4952262) | chicken gut metagenome | biome: Broiler Chicken; feature: Gastrointestinal Tract; material: Caecum | place: Ireland | collected 2018 | study: Broiler... | reverse complement strand
CTGCCCGCATTGGACAGATCTGCAACGCCGCCCTGGACCGCAGCGTCATCGCCTATAACGACCACGCCGACCCGGAGGAGCGCAAGCGGTGCCGCCGGGACTTGGAGGCTCTGGCCATCTACAGCGGACTGGAGATCGACGCGGCCAAGACCGGTGTGCGGCCCAACCTGGATGAATTTCTGGGCGGACGGAAGGTAAAGCGCACTCCTTTCCTCCAGTACAAATATCTGTTGGAGCGCGCGGAGGAGCGCCGCCGCGCTTGGTATGAGCCCACCCACCGGGAGCGGCTGGAGACCTTCTTTGCCGGGATCGACTGGGACACGGTGGACTCCCCGGTGGAGCGATTGCCCTGGCTGGCCCGCCAGCTGGAGCGCAACACGCCGAAGGTTCAGGAGAAACCGGCAAAGGACAGCGAGTTGTTCGCTTTCGCCCAGGAGCGAAGTTGGAAGAAGCAGCTGGATGAGAAAACACTTTCTTCTGTTTCTGCCTTGCTGTGGGACTACGAGCACTGCCTCTCCCGCATCCGGGCCTGCCGCACCCCCGCCAAGGGACAGCAGCGGAAAACGGACATTGACCGCATCCTCTACGCCAGAGGACAGGAAGAAGTCTACGACAGCGACGAACTGTATGCTTTCTTCCAGCAGCTTTCATCGGAGCGTATTTCTACTTTGAGAAAGACGATTGTGGATCAGCAGTGGCACCTGTTGACAGAAGCACAGAGAGAAACATTCCTACGGGAGTGGCTGCCGGAGGGAGCCAACTACTACGACCTCCTGACCGACTTCCGCCACGGCGGGTTCCGCCTGCTGGGTGATCTGGTCTGTGACATCGATGATGTGGAAACGGCCCGGGAGCGGAAGCAGCTCTGCCGCCCGGCGGATTCCCCGGCCTTCCAGAAGATGATGGAGGCCTATCTGTCTGCCCCCTTCAGCGGCAACGAGCGGGCCGTGGTGTCCAAGGTCTGCCGCAAGCTGCTGGACAAGATCGTCCGGCCCAGCCTGGCGGCGCCCTATGTGGTGGCTCTGGGTAAGCGAAGCCTGCTGTGGGATCTGCTGCCGGACCACATTGAGGAACATGTTCTGGAGGTGGACCATGCTGAATGAGTGGAAGGAATTTCAGGCATACACCGGTGCGGTAAACTACACCGCTCGGAACAAGCAGGACACCACCTACCTGGGCCGGTTCACCTTCGACACCATTCTGGACTTTGAGGGGCTCAACCGGGTATTGACCATCCTGGCGAGAGGGTTTCTGTTTCATAACGAGGATGGCAGCCCCGCCGAAGCGCCCCGGGAGCGCATCGACTATGCCAAGCGGGGCCTGTGTGCTTGGTGCAGTGTGCCGGACAACAAAAACGCCACGCCCCGGGAGGCGTGGCAGTTTGGCAGTGATTTTGGAAAACTCCATGGGGAGTTTCCCGGCCTTGCGGATAAAAACGGCAGCGGGTGGTTCCATAGACATGTGCATCGGGTGGTGGATTTTGTGCGGGAAAATCCCGAACGGGTATCCAGCAGCGCCCAGAAAAAGTGTGCTGCCATTGAGAAAGGCTTTGACCATGCCTGGCAGGACAAGGTGATCCAGATGCAGATTCCCCTGTTCGCCCCCACCACCAAGGGGCAGTGGGGCCTGCGGTTTGACAGTTTTCTGGCCCAGGCGCTGGAACTTGGGCCGCTTCGGGATGAGGAGCGGTCACTGCCGCCTGAATTAGTAGAACAACTCCGCGCGCTCACGCCCAAGGGCGTTCCCGTGGAGATGGTGGAGACGCTGGTGGCCTACTACTTTGCCAACAAGCCGGAGGATTCCGACTGGGTGGTGCTTCCGGTGGCCAACTTCGACGCGTACTTCGGAACCACCAGCTTTGGGCGGAAGTATCTGAAACAGATCCCGGAGATCATTCTGGAGCGCTCCGAAACTGGCTTTGGACTGTGTCGGTATCGGCTGGGTGAAGGCGTCGTAATCAAGTAGATAGAATCAGGCATCCATCTCCACTTCTTCCGCTGGAGATGGATGCCTGTTCGTTTCAAAATGATTCAGTTCGTATGCCAATTCCCAAGCTAACTGGAATCCGCAAAGGAAACTGTCAACAGAGCGTTCCTCTGCAATCAGGCCCTGTGCATCCATGATCCGAAGCACCAGTTTTCTCTCAGGTTTTTCCAGACGCTCAATAAGCTGTTGGTGGCAAGTTTCGATTTCCTGCTCGGCCTCCTCCATAGGTAGCGGAGTGTAAAATCTGTCATACAGTAGCTTCAGCGTATTGTTCATGTGCCTCGCCTCCTTGTAGCAAGACACAATACCACAGATCAGAGAAAATAGCCACTACAAAATTTGTAACAATCAAAACCTGCTGTACTGCTTGCCAGATTCTAAAGCCATTGCCTGGTAGTGAAGGTCATCTCACTTTGCCAAAATGACTTCTTCATTCATAATTCGAAGAGCCTCTTGCTCCAAGCAATACGCCTCGTATCTTTTTTTGTTTGCCCCCAATGCCAACTCGTTAATATGTTTTTGCACGGCATGATCCTTTAGTAAAGGAATAGCAATTTGACGCACATGGTTATCATCAATTTCATCAACAACAGAGCCGTATGTGAAACGAGTGATTAGTTGATGCCCATAATCGGAGGCAAGAAAAACATTCAAATATCCAGCTATCTCTGAATTTGCTGGAACCACACGAATAATATGCTGATTTGCGGTCCAACTTTCCCAGTGTTTTCCGACAAGAGTCACTTTTCCTATCGTCCCGCTACACGTAATTAGTGTCATATTTTCATGCAATTCAAGTTGCTTGGCTATGCGTTCACCATGATGGACTAAGGATAAATATTTCTTGTTGCAGGGATCTAATTCTCCAAGCTGCTTTCCGCCAATAAAAACACGGCCATGCCCTTCGTCTACATAAACGCGCTTAAACCTTCCCGGGAGAATAACTTCTTTACTGATTCTGGGATCACCTATGGTTGTTACTTCATCTGCGTTCTGATGTAGGTGTGCTATGATAGCATCAACAATTGGTACATGGTAGGAGGCATCAAGACGCAAATTCATATTACTAAGTTTTACACTGTATGTGTCTACCGTCGAATCGCTTTTTTCCATCTTATAGATAGGTGGCAAATGTAGTTCTCCAACCAACAACTGTGTTGCCTCATCTATCATTTCATTGGATTCATCTCGCAACGCATAGGAGCGAACAATTAGATCATTAACCCTTTTTCGTAATTCTATAGGTGCGTTTGGAACAGTAATTTCTTCCAAGTGTCCTGGTTCAATATGGGTAATTACTGAACCATACCCATTTGTCCTCAGAATCAAATTTCCAACTTTTGATTTAAGAAATGCGTAAACATACCCCAAATCATACTGTTCTTTGAAGGTGATACGGATTACGTCATCAGAGAACACACACCTATCTAATGTTTTTGATACATAAGCTACGCTGCCTATTGTGCCACTACGCGTCAGTAGTAGGGTGTTTTTCTTCAAGCGAAGCTCATCCATATCACAATCCGCTAATCGTGATATATATTTTTCGGGTTTCGGATAAATATCTGTCATTTGTGAGGGAAGGTAAAATCCTTCTCCGTACTCTCTGTCACAGTATATCCTTTTAAGACGACTCCGTTGAATCCAACCAGGATAATAAGCTGTTTCAATTAAACCGTTATCGCCAGCAAGCGCTACTGTTCCGTATATTCCTTTAGAGATTTTCTCCCTTGCTTGCTTAGCTTCCACATCGAAAACACTCGCCTCAAGGCGTTTTCCTCGGCTAACCACATCAGACAAACTGACAGAACACCACTTTACTGGCGATTCTTGAACTTCTATTTTGGGCTGTGTGGTGACCTCCAGCTGAAACGCCAAATTACTGCTTACCATGACACTCCCTCCTGCCGTTTCCATTCTACAAAAATAGCAGGTACATCAGTTGTTTGGTCATCTTCGACCTTTTTCTTTTGTTGGTGGGCAACAGTGCGATCCCCTTCTCCGGTTTCACCCAATACAAGCACACTGTCATTGTCAGGAATAAGGATTTCATTGCCTTCTTTATCACGCTTGAAAATAGGGTTGCCTCGCTTATCATGTCCGACCTTTTCGACCATGGCCATAAAAATGTTGTAATCAGCCATGGTCCCAGTCTTTTCTTCTATATCTTTTTGTTCCTGTGTCTTTTTTTGTAGGAACAAAACAGACGTCTGAGTTCCATTTCGAGGCTGGAAGGTATCAACATGTAAGTCTATGCTTGCAATAATGCGATGATTTTTAATCATCCACTCACGGATATAACCAAGGCCAGGGGAACCAAGGATAGAATCAGGTAACACAATACCCATCCTACCGCCAGGAAGCAAAAACTGAGTACAACGCTCGATAAAAAGAATTTCGGGTGGTACTGATGACTGTAAACGATCAGTCATTGTCCATGTACCGCTCTTTTTATTATTTTCCCAAATATGTGCCAGTTCAAATTGTTCAAGAACAGCCTTATCTTTAATGGGAATCTTGCTGCCGAACGGCGGGTTTGTTACAATTACATTAAAGAAAGCAATGGTATTGTGATTCCTAATTTCTGCCTTTTTAATGCCTAATGCATCTGCCAGTCTGCTTTTAAACTCGTCCGACCACTCGTGGGGAGGCAGGAGAGAGTTTGTTTGGAGAATATTGCCGCTACCATCGTTGTTCATCACCATGTTCATCTTGGTAGCTTTAACAAGGTCAGGGTTGATATCAAATCCAAAGAAATTTGTGGAGGCCATTTCAGATATCTTGTCCTGAAATGCTCTAATGCAATCAGCATCCCATTCTTTCTTAGAGAGACCAACTTGTTCAGAAAATTGCTTTTCCAACTGGTCAATCACATGGGTCATAGCAGTAACCAGAAAACCGCCCGTTCCACAAGAACTATCCAGCACCCGTTCATCAATCTTGGGATTAATCATTTCGACTACCATTTTCATGACATTACGGGGTGTAAAAAATTCTCCGCGGTCACCACGTAAGTTTGCTCCAACTATCTCCTCATAAGCTTTCCCCTTAATGTCGATGTTCGTATTAAGCAGGCTGTACCGTTGTAACTCACTTACTATATACGCCAAACTGCGAGGTGTCAGTTTAATTTCGTCATTGGCGTCAAAAATCTTTCCGTGCCGCTTCTTTACCTTTTCAAAAATCTTAGAAATACGTTTTTGCACAGTTAACTGACCATCTGGATTGGAACGTTCTTCAGAGGTAGTATAAAACTCCAATGGATTTGGAATATTTCTTTCATCCTCAATTTTACAGAAAATAACCTTCAGTAGTTCAAAAAATGCGGGTTGTTTCTGCATCCCATCGTTTACATAGATGTGGTTGTGGCATGTCTTAAATACGAACAGAAGATTATCATCTGAGGCATTTCTAAGGCTTTTTCTGCTTGGTCTATTAACATCATCCAGATTACCATCTGCTGCGGGAATATCATTATATTCCATGAAGCAAATGTTTCCAGCCTCATCCAGATATTTACGAAACACAAATTTTTGAATACTATTTGTCCACATGCCCCATTCGCAATTAGGGCAAACAGACATATAAGATTGCAGCTGAGCAATGCCGTCTTTTGCGTTTCTGGCATCAACAGTTTCTTTCTTACATTCAATGATCAGCTTGATTGTCGATTGTGTTTGCTCCTCACAATCTTTTTCCCAGATTACAATGTCAGCTCTCGGTTTGTTGGAACCTACCTGTAAAGTATACTCGATTCTAATCTGGGATGGTAAATACTTATGCTCATTTACCAGGCGCTTTTCGATGGTCTGACGTACATATTCTTCAGGGGTATCATTCCGGAATTTCCCGTCAATATAATCACAAATTTTCCCATCAGGAATAACAATTACTTTTGCTTCAGCCATTGTCGTTCTCTCCATTTCTATCGTGCGGGTGGACATAGCGGATTATATCTGACAAATCACAGTTCAGCGCATAGCAGATACGAGCAAGAACATCAAGATCGGGTCTTTTTATATTATTCTTACAATATGAATTCAACTGCGTCCGTTGCAAATTTGCTTTGTCTGAAAGCTGATTTTTACTAATTCCGTTTACCCTTAAATAATCGGCAAGGACAATATCGAAATGTCCATAATCAAACGGTTCACTCATAACATCATCCCCCAGTTAAAAATTATATCTCAAAAAGCAGATATGTACAGTTGTAATTATTTGCAGGTGTCGGATATAGAACCGTAAAAATAAAAAGGTAGCTGTAAGCCATGTTATGACTTACAGCTACCTTCATTTGTGCCGTATCGATGTTGCCCCTTAGGGTAGGTTCACTTCATGTCCCTATGACATGGAACAGTTCATCCGCATCTCTTTTTTTGCTGTCTCGAGACGCCGTCATGGGAGGTGCGGGCGGGCCCCGCCGCTCCGCCGGGCGATCACGCCCTCAATGTGCTCCGCCGCCCGCAGGGCCCCGCCGGCGGCCCGGAAGCCGGCGGCCAGGGGCTCTATGGCCCGGCAGTAGTCCGCCCGGCGGGACAGCACCTCCTCCACCGCGGCCCGGATGGCCGCCGGGCCTGAGCGCTTCAGCAGGAGCCCCGCCCCCAGCTCCGCCGCGCGGCGGGCCACCATGCGCTCCTCCGACTGCTGGGGGGAGAGCACCATGGGCACCCCCTGCCAGATGCTCTCGCTGACGCTGTTCATGCCGCAGTGGGTCACAAACAGGTGGGCGGACTGGAGCACCCGGAGCTGATCCACTCTGGCCTCCGCCCGCACGTTGGGGGGCAGGGGCCCCAGCGAGGCCGCGCGCTCCCCGCTCCCCACCGACATCAGCACGTCCCAGGGGCCGCCCCCCAGGGCCTCCGCGCAGTTCCGGTAAAAGCGGGCGTTCCGGTTCATCACCGTGCCCAGGGACACATAGATGAGGGGCCGGTTCCCCCGCTCCGCCGGGGCGGGGAGCTCCGGCAGGACGGGCCCCACAAAGGCCACCCGCTCCCCAAATCGCTCCCCGCCGGGCTGGAAGGCACGGGAGGTGTAGACGATGGTGTCGGTGGAGCTGTCGTTCTGGATCAGATCCGTCAGCTTTTCCGCCCGATAGCCGTGTGCCCGCAGCAGGGCCAGCTTTTCCCCGATCCTGGGCACGCCCGCCAGGGTGCGGAGCAGCTCCCTGGGGCGGGGGCGCATCCCCCTGGCGGTCTCCTGATCAAAGGCAAAGGTGGTGGTGGAGCACACCAGGGGGATCCCCAGCCGTTCGGCGTACAGCTTGCCCCAGATGCACAGGGAGTCGGCCACGATGCAGTGGGGCCGGAACGCCGCCAGCTCCCCCAGCACCCGCTCCTCCATGGCCGCCGTCACATCCACCACCATGCCGATCAGGCTGGCGAAGTCCCGGCCGATGCGCCGCTCCACGTCCCGGGGCGCCGGGGGCAGATAGGAATCACAGGGCACAAACTCCGCCCCCGCGTCCTCCAGTCTGGCCCGGAACTCCTCAAAGGAGTAGTAGCGCACCCGGTGGCCCCGCTCCACCAGGGTGCGCACCACCTCCACCGTGGGGTTGGTGTGGCCGTGGGCTGGGATGGAGAAAAAGGCGATCCGGCTCATAGTGTCCCCTCCATAGTATTATTAGTATTACTTTTCTTACTTATATCACTTCCAGTCTCTCTTGTCAAGCCAAAAAAGCCGCGCCCTCCGGCGCGGCTTCTGGTTTCTTTCGTCTACCCCTCTCCCCCGGCAAACACCTCGGCAAAGATGGGGTCGGCCTTCTCAAAGGTCTGGAGGGCAATGCCCCGGTTCACATCTGCCAGCAGCAGCAGGGTGTCGCCGGACTGAATGCCGAACAACTCCCGCGCTTCCTTGGGAATGACAATCTGCCCCTTGGGGCCCACCCTGACGGAGGCCAGGTACTTCCCCTCCGGCGCGGCCATTTTTTCCATCCGAATCCCTCCTGTATGGGTTATATTTCTCTCTAATGGGAATCGTAGCCCATTTCCAACCATTTGTCAACAGCGGGACTCACAGCATCTTCAGGATCTCCCGCTTCAGGCGGTTGATGATGCGCTTCTCCAGCCGGGAGATGTAGGACTGGGAGATGCCCAGCTGGTCGGCCACCTCCTTCTGGGTGCGCTCAGGCCGGCCGTCCAGGCCGAAGCGCATGGTGATGATCCGCCGCTCCCGCTCCTCCAGCTTCTCCAGGGCGTCGGAGAGGAGCTGGCGATCCACGTCGGCCTCGATGGGCTTCATGACCACATCCCCCTCGGTGCCCAGGATGTCGGACAGGAGCAGCTCGTTGCCGTCCCAGTCGGTGTTCAGCGGCTCGTCAAAGGACACCTCGCTTTTCAGGTTGGCGGTCTTGCGCAGGTGCATGAGGATCTCGTTCTCGATGCACCGGGAGGCGTAGGTCGCCAGCTTGATGTTTTTGGCGGGCTGATAGGTGTTGATGGCCTTGATGAGCCCGATGGTGCCGATGGAGATCAGATCCTCGATGCCCACGCCGGTGTTCTCAAACCGGCGGGCGATGTATACCACCAGGCGGAGGTTGCGCTCGATGAGCTGGCTCTTCACCCCCTCGTCGCCCCCGTCCAGTCGGGCGATCAGCTCCGCCTCCTCATCCTTGGAGAGAGGGGGCGGCAGGGTGTCGCTCCCCCCGATGTACATGATCTTGCCCGGCAGCCTGAGCCCCAGCCGGGCCAGGATCCGCTGCAGCGCCGCATACCACCGCAGTTTCCAGCTCTTCATATCCGCACCCCCGCACTCCGTGTTGATTTATGTACCAATCAGCGCACTGTAGCCGCCCCCGTCGGTGAGGGGGGTGGGCGACAGGGCCAGTAGCAGCCGGCCGTAGTCCTCCGTGCCCACCTTCGCCCCGTCCAGCCGCAGGGCCAGCAGCATGCCGCACTCCACCCCCACCGCCCGATAGGGCAGCAGGCGGCACCGCCCCTGCCACCCCTGGCGGCCCAGCCGCTCCAGGGCGTCCACCGGGCAGCGCAGCTCCTCCCCCGACGGGGCCTGCCCGGCGGGGAAAAGCCCGGCCACCTTCTCCCCCTCCGCCACCATCACCGGCCAGCCGGTGGCCGGGTCGGTGAGGGTGTTGCCCGTGTCCACCAGGGCGGTGAGGGCCACCCGCCGCCCCTCCAGGGTGAGCAGGACGGGCGCCAGCTCCCGCCGGGCGGCGGTGTGCCTGGCCGTCCGCTGGAGCACCAGGGTGATGAGCACGTAACACCCCGCCGCCGACAGGAGGATGAGCCGCAGATCCATGGCGGAGTACAGAATCCCGCTGCGCAGGGTGAGCCCCCGGCCGCCCAGCAGCTGGAGGGCGAAAATCCCGCCCCCGAAGGCGGCGGACACGGCGAAGAACACCAGCCCCACCCGCAGCAGGTGCCGGCTCCGGCCGTAGCCCGCCAGCAGAGCCAGCACCGCCGCCGCCAGCTTGCACAGGGGGTGAAGGAGGAAGCCCATCCCCGGCAGGAAGGCGGCGGCGGCGTAGCCCGCGCCCACGGCGGCGCCCAGGGCCAGCCAGCCCCGGCGGAGCACTTCGCCGCACAGCCGTCCGGCGGCCAGCAGCAGCAGGTAGTCCACCACGAAGTTCAGCAGGAACAGCTCATCCAGATAGATCACCGTCATCCCGCTTCCCCCTCCCGGCCGGCCCGCCACGTCCCATTATAGAGGCCCCCGTCCACAAAAAAGGTCAGATCCGGGACAGGGTAAAAAAGAAGCTGACAGGCATTTTGCCTGTCAGCTTCTTTTTGTGAGCTCCGTTAAACGGTGAGCAGGGGCGCCCTGGCTTTCAGCAGCTCGGTGAGGGGCGGGCCCCAGGAGATGACCTCCAGCCCCATGTCCCGCAGCTCCTCCTCCACGCCCAGCTCCCGGGCGCAGGTGATGCAGGCGGAGAACTTCACCCCCTGATCCATGGCCAGCTGGATGCGCTCTTTCACCCCGGTGTCCCGGGCGGCCAGGCGGGCGGTCTCCCCCCAGAGGATCACCGTCACCCGCTCCCACCAGCCCCGCACCAGGCTGTTCACCGCATACATCATGACCATCTTGTCGAACACCACCGGGTCGGCGTTTGTCCACAGGATGTGCAGATGGTTGTCGTCCATGTTCCTCTTCCTTTCCTCTTACAGGCCCCGCCATTGCTCGGCCCGCACGCCCCGCTCCCCCGCCAGGGCCTGGTCGATCAGGGTCAGCAGCCGCCCCCTGTCCTCGGGCAGACCGCCCTTCAACGGCAGGTAGTTGGAGGCGTGGTCGCTGGTGAAGTGGAGGGGATTGACCTCCAGATGCTCCAGCAGCAGCCTGGTCTCCTCCAGGGCCTCCCGGGCGGTAAGGAGCTGAAACTCCCCCCGCTCCACCGCCCGGCCCAGCACGGTGCCCCGCTCGGGGATATAGGTCAGGGCGGACAGGTGGCGGGGCCTCATGGCGTTGACCATGGCCGCCGTGTCCAGGGCGTGGGCCCGGGAGGCCGTCCCCGGCCCGGCCAGGCCGATGAGCACCATCACCCACACATCAAAGCCGGCGGCCACCAGGCGGCGGCCCGCCTCCAGCATGCCCGCGGCGTCCACGCCCTTGTGCACCGCCTTCAGCACCGTGTCGCTGCCGCTCTCCACCCCCAGGTAGAGCCGGGCCAGCCCCGCCTCCCGCAGGGCCTTCAGCTCCCCGTCCGTCCTGGCCAGGGTGCTCACCGGCCCGGCGTAGGCGTTGACCCGCTCCAGGGAGGGGAAGGTCTCATAGAGCTTTTTCAGCACCGCCAGAAGATCGGCGGTATCCATGGCCACCGCGTCCCCGTCGCAGAGGAACACCCGGTTCACGTCCCCGTAGGCCGCCTTCGCCATGGCAATGTCCTCGAAGATCTCCTCCAGGGGGCGCACCCGGTAGCGCTTGTCCTTATACATGCCGCAGAAGGTGCAGGCGTTGTGGGAGCAGCCCACCGTGACCTGGAGCAGGTAGCTCTTCCACTCCCCCGGCGGGCGGTAGATATTGCCCTCGTATCTCACGGCACCAGCTCCTCCAGGGCGCTCAGCAGGGCGTCCATCTCCCCGTCGGTGCCCACGGTGATGCGCAGGTGGTTGGAGATGCGGGGCCTGTCCCACCAGCGCACCAGGATTCCCCGCGCCCGCAGGCCGTCCAGCAGGGTCTTGGCCGCCACCGCCGGGTGGGAGACAAAGAGGAAGTTGGCCGCCGAGTCCGCCACCTGGAAGCCCATGGCCCGCAGGGCCGCCGTTGTCCGCGCCCGGGTGGCTATGATCTTCTCCGCCGTCTGGCGCAGGTAGTCCGGCTCCGACAGGGCCCCCGCCGCCCCGGCCAGGGCCAGCCGATCCAGGGTGTAGGAGTTGAAGGAGTTCTTCACGCTGTGGAGGGCGGCGATCAGGTTCCCGTCCGCCAGGGCATAGCCCACCCGCAGGCCCGCCAGGGCGCGGGACTTGGACATGGTCTGCACCACCACCAGGTTGGGGTACTCCCCCACCAGCTCCGCGGCGGAGGCGGCCCCGAAGTCCACATAGGCCTCGTCCACCAGCACCACAGACTGGGGATTCCCCTCCAGCAGGGCGCGGACGGCGTCCAGGCCCACCGCCTGTCCGGTGGGGGCGTTGGGGTTGGCGATCACCACGCCGCCGTTCCCGCCCAGGAGGGGCTCCAGCGGCAGGGAGAAGTCGTCGTTCAGCGGCACCTCCCGGTAGTCCAGGCCGTACAGCTGGGCGAACACCGGGTAGAAGCTGTAGGTCACGTCGGGAAAGAGGATCTCCCGCCCCGGGTCAAAAAAGGCCTGGAAGCACAGGGCCAGCACCTCGTCGGAGCCGTTGCCCACGAACACGTTTTCCGGCCGCAGGCCGTAGGTCTCCGCCAGGGCCTGCCGCAGAACGCCGCACTCCGGGTCGGGGTAGAGCCGCAGGGTGCCGTCCGCCGCCGCCCGGATGGCCGCCAGGGCCGCCGGCGCGGGGGGATAGGGGTTCTCGTTGGTGTTGAGCTTGATAAAGGTCTGGCCCTGGGGCTGCTCCCCCGGCACATAGGGGGTCAGGCTCCTGGCCCGCGCGCTCCAAAATTCCTTCATTCCGTCCCCTCCTCCCGCAGAATCTTCCGGATGCTCTTTTCCGCCTTGCTCCGGGGCAGCATGACCTCGTGGCCGCAGCCCTCGCAGCGCAGGCGGAAGTCCATGCCCACCCGCAGCACCAGCCACCGCCGGCTGCCGCAGGGGTGCTCCTTTTTCAGTTCCAGTACATCGCCCACGTGAATGTCCACGCGCCGCACCCCCTTCTCTCCGCGCGGCCGGGCCGCGCGCTTTATTTGTGTAAAGCATCAGATGTCTATATTATAAATTCCCGCTCCTCCCCTGTCAATTCAACCGGAGGGGGCGCATATAGTGGTTGGGTAAGAAAAAAGCGCCTGGAGCCGAGAAAGGATTTGGTCATATTGACGAGCCGCTATCCGCCCGAGGGGCGTCTGCTGCATACACCGGAGAACGAGGCCGCCTGTGCCTCCGCCGGCACACTCCGCCGGGCCATGGAGGAGAAAACCGTCCTGGAGGGGCTGGCCCAGCTGTGCGACGAGGGCCACAATCTGCTGGTGTCCGTGGGGCCCTTCACCGGGGTGATCCCCCGGGAGGAGGCCGCCCTGGGCATCGCCGAGGGCACCACCCGGGAGATCGCCATCCTCTCCCGGGTGGGCAGGCCGGTCTGCTTCACCGTGGAGGGGCTGGAGGAGGCAGACGGCGCCCTCCGCCCCCGGCTCTCCCGCCGCCGGGCCCAGCGGGCCGCCCTGGACGCCATGCTGGCCGGGCTGCGCCCCGGCATGATCATCCCCGCCGTGGTCACCCACCTGGAGCCCTTCGGCGCCTTTGTGGACATCGGCTGCGGCGTGCCCTCCCTGATCGGCATCGAGAACATCTCGGTCTCCCGCATCCCCCACCCGGGCCAGCGGTTCCAGGTGGGGCAGGCCGTCTGCGCCGCGGTGCTGGATCTGGACCCCCGTCTGGAGCGCATCTACCTGACCCACCGGGAGCTGCTGGGCACCTGGGCGGAGAACGCCGCCCGGTTCCAGCCGGGCATGACGGTGCCGGGCATCGTCCGGGGCGTCAAGGACTACGGGGCCTTTGTGGAGCTCACCCCCAACCTGTCCGGCCTGGCGGAGCGGAAGGCGGGCCTGGCCGAGGGACAGCGGGTTTCCGTGTACATCAAGGCCATCCTGCCCGAGCGGATGAAGATCAAGCTGCTGGCCATCGACACCCTGCCGCCCTTGGAGGGCCCCGCCCCACTGGAGTATTTTATCACCCAAGGCCGGCTGGAGAAGTGGAAGTACGCCCCGCCGGGCTGCGTCAAGGTGGGGGCGGAGACCGTCTTTTCCTGAAAAGCCAGGGAGGGCGCGGATATTCCGCGCCCTCTCCTTCCTTTTTCAGGGCCTCCTGCCCCCAGACCGCCGCTACAGAAGGGCGGCCTCCACCTCCGCCCCGGGCGCCAGCACCTGGGCATAGCGGGTCAGGCACTCCATGGCGTCAGTGATCACCGCCCCGGACAGGCCCGGCGTACCGAACACCGGGTAGAATACGCGCCTGCTCTCCGGGCGGGCACAGGTTCTGGCATCCGCCCCGGCGATCTCGCTGAAGATGATCCCCTCCCCATCCCGGCCGCAGAAGTCCCCCGGGTAGGTGTGGACCTCCTCCCCGCGCAGTCCGGGGAAGGGCTCCTTTTCCGTCCCCAGAAAGAGCTCCACCGGCCCGGCCAGCCGGTCGATATCGTGGGTGCCCGACAGGATCTGGGTCGTCAGCTCCAGCAGGAAGGCCACTCCCGTCACCGGATTTTCCCTGGGAAATGGCCGGCCCTTGAAGAGGACCGACTCCATCTGGAGCATCACCGGATAGGTCTTCTTGAATTTTTTGAAGAAGCGGTAATAGGGATTCTCCCCAAACACTTCCTTGCGGTCATAATCGGGAAAGCGCCGGCTCAGGGCGGCCAGCTCCTCCTCCGCCAGCGCCCAGAAGTCTGCCTCCCGCCACTGTTCCCGGGCAGGATAGTGCACCTCCACCAGCCCAAAGGGAATGTCCTGTTCCGCCAGCGCCTGGTCTCTTGTCACCTGGATCATCTTACCACGCCTCCCTCGGCGCCCTGCCTTCGGCAGGGCTTTTTCCTTATGATAGCCGCATTTTACCGGTCGGTCAAGTGCAGAACAGGATGCATAAAATTTTTCATCGCCCCAGACTGCCTTCTCCTTGACAGGTACTGTGCGGCGCGCTATAATATAACAGTGTTATATAGCATCGTTATACGGAGGGATACCTGTGTCCGAGCAGACACTGTCCACCCTGGAACGTATTCATCAGGCCGCCCGAGCGGAATTTCGGGAGAAGGGCTTCCCCTCTGCCTCCCTGCGGAGCATCGTCAAATCCCTGGGCATGACCACCGGTGCCTTCTACGGTTACTACCCCAGCAAGGAGGCGCTGTATGAGGCCCTGGTGGGCCCCCACTACGACTATCTGATCCGCCGCTTCCGGCAGGCCCAGAGTGAGTTTGCCCACCTCCCCCACCACCGGCAGCCGGACGAGTTGGGCAGCTTTTCCGGCGGCTGCATGTTCGACATGCTCCACTACTCCTACGCCCATCTGGAGGAGTGCCAGCTGCTGCTGACCGCCTCGGAGGGCACCCGCTTTGCCGGGCTGGTGGACGAGATGGTGGAAATCGAGGTTATGGCCACCCACGACTACATGGCCGTCCTGGGGGAGCTGGGCCGCCCCGCCTCCCGCCTGGATCCCCGGCTGGAGCACATTCTGATCACGGGCATGTTCCGCACCTTCTTTGAGCTGATCCTCCACGCCATGCCCCTGGAGGAGGCGGAAAACTACCTGCGGCAGATGCGGGCCTTCTACACTGCCGGCTGGCTGGAGGTCATGGGGCAGTCGTAGGGCGGCATGAACCACGAAAAAGCGAGGGACACAACCTGTCCCTTTCTTTTTGAACGATAGTTAGTTTATACTAACTATCGAGCACACGGAAAAGGAGGAATTGCATTGAAGAAACCATCCAATCTGTCGCGGCTCCTGGACTACGCCGGCGGGCACAGATACCTGACCTACGCGTCCTGGGTGCTGTCGGCGGCCAGCGCCCTGCTGGCCCTGATCCCCTACTGGTACATCTGGCGCCTCATGGGGGAGGTGCTGGCCGCCGCCCCGGACTTCTCCCGGGCTCAGGGCCTGGCCCATAACGGCTGGATGGCGGTGCTGTTCGCGGTGCTCGCCGTGCTGGTGTACATCGCGGCGCTCATGTGCTCCCACATGGGGGCCTTCCGCATCGCCAGCAGCCTTCGCATTGAGGCCATGCGCCACATCGTGACCCTGCCCCTGGGGGCGGCGGAGCAGTTCGGCAGCGGCCGGCTGCGCAAGATCGTCAACGAGTCCAGCGCCGCCACCGAGACCTACCTGGCCCACCAGCTCCCCGACCGGGCGGGAGCCATCGCCACCCCCATCGGCCTGCTGGTGCTGCTGCTGGTGTTCGACTGGCGGCTGGGCCTGCTGAGCCTGGCTCCCGTGGCCCTGGGCTTCCTCATTATGATGGCTATGACCGGGCCCCGGATGCAGCAGAAGATGAAGGAGTACCAGGACGCCCTGGACGACATGTCCAATGAGGCGGTGGAGTACGTCCGGGGCATCCCGGTGGTCAAGACCTTCGGCCAGACCATCTTCTCCTTCAAGAAGTTCAAGGACTCCATCGACCGCTACAAGGTGTGGGTGATCGCCTACACCAAGCAGCTGCGCCTGCCCATGATGTGCTACACCGCCGCCATCAACGGGGTGTTCGCCTTCCTGATCGCCGGGGCGCTGGTGCTCACCCGGAACGGGGTCACCAGCCAGTTCCTGCTCAACCTGATTTTCTACATCATCATCACGCCGGTGATCTCCGTCACCCTCACCCGCATCATGTTCCAGAGCGAGAACGCCATGATCGTGGACGACGCCCTCCGGCGCATCGACAGCGTGCTTAACCTGGCTCCCCTGCCCGAGCCCGCCCGCCCCCGGGAGCCCCGGGACGGCTCCGTGGAGCTGAGCGGCGTGTGCTTCCGCTACGGCAGCGGGCCGGAGGTGCTCAGGCACGTCACCCTCTCCATCCCCGCCGGTACCACGGCGGCCTTTGTGGGCCCCTCCGGCGGCGGCAAGACCACCCTGGCCCAGCTGATCGCCCGCTTCTTCGACCCCCAGAGCGGCGTGATCCGCATCGGCGGCGTGGACGTGCGGGACATCGCCAAGGAGACGCTGATGGACACGGTGTCCTTCGTGTTCCAGGACAGCAGGCTCATCAAGGCCTCCATCCTGGACAACGTGCGGCTGGGGCGGCCGGAGGCCACCCGGGAGGAGGTGCTGGCCGCCCTCCGCAGCGCCCAGTGCGGCGACATCCTGGAAAAGCTGCCCCAGGGGGTGGACACGGTGATCGGCGCCAGGGGGGTGTACCTCTCCGGCGGGGAGCAGCAGCGCATCGCCATCGCCCGGGTGATGCTGAAAAACACCCCGGTGATCATCCTGGACGAGGCCACCGCCTTCGCCGATCCCGACAACGAGGCCAGGGTGCAGGCCGCCTTCGCCCGCCTGGCCGAGGGCAAAACCGTGCTGATGATCGCCCACCGCCTGTCCACCGTCGCCCATGTGGATCAGATCTTTGTGGTGGAGGAGGGCCGCATCGCCGAGCACGGCTCCTATGACCAGCTGCTGGCCCGGGACGGCCTCTTCCGCCGCCTGTGGGACAACTACCAGACCTCCACCCAGTGGAAGGTCGCCAAGGAGGGATGAAACCATGATTCAGAAGCTGCAGCGGAAATACGCCCTGTCCGAGCAGGGCGCCAGGGATCTCATCAAAGGCTGCATCGCCTGCGTGCTGCAAAATCTGTCCTTTCTGTTCCCGGTGGGGCTGCTCTACCTGCTGGTGGGGGAGCTGCTGAACGGCGGGGTGGCCGCCGGGCGGGTTCCCTTTTACACTGCGGGGTGCGCGGCCTGCGTGGGGCTGATCTTTTTGACCACCTGGCTCCAGTACAACGCCACCTATCTGGCCACCTATGTGGAGAGCGGCGTGCGCCGCATCACCCTGGCCGAGCGGCTGCGGAAGCTCCCCCTGTCCTTCTTCGGCAAGAAGGATCTGGCGGATCTCACCAGCACCATCATGGCCGACTGCACCTTCCTGGAGCAGAGCTTCTCCCACTTTGTCCCCGAGCTGGCCGGGGCCATCTGCTCCACCACCCTGGTGGCCGCGGGGCTGTTCTGCATCGACTGGCGCATGGCCCTGGCGGCCCTGTGGGTGCTGCCCGTGTCCTTCGCCATCGTGGCCGGCTCCGCCAGGGTGCAGGAGAAGCTGAACCAGAAGGCCATGGACGCCAGGATGGCCTGCGCCGACGGCATCCAGGAGTGCATCGAGACGGTGCGGGATCTCCGCTCCAACAACGCCGAGGGGGCCTACCTGGCGGGGCTGGAGGAGAAGATCCGGGCGGTGGAGCGGCGGAGCATCATCAACGAGTTCGGCCTGGCCGCCTTTGTGGTGTCCGCCTCCCTGATCCTCAAGCTGGGCATCGCCACGGTGGCCCTGGCGGGCTCCCTGCTGCTGGTGCAGGGCAGCCTGGACGTGCTCACCTTCTTCCTGTTCCTGCTGGTGGTCTCCCGGCTGTACGACCCCCTGCAGGGCGCCTTACAGAACCTGGCCGCCGTGATCAGCACCCGCACCAACGTGGCCCGGATGAACGAGATCCTGGATCACCCGGTGCAGCAGGGCTCGGACACCCTCACCAACCGGGGCTGCGACATCACCTTCGACCACGTGGGCTTCTCCTACAACACCGGGGAGACGGTGCTGAAAGACGTGTCCTTCACCGCGAAGCAGGGGGAGGTCACCGCCCTGGTGGGCCCCTCCGGCGGGGGCAAGACCACCGTGTCCCGGCTGGCCGCCCGGTTCTGGGACGCCGACCGGGGGAGGATCACCGTGGGAGGCATGGACGTGTCCAAGGCCGACCCGGAGGCCCTGCTCTCCCTCTACTCCATCGTGTTCCAGGACGTGACCCTCTTTGACAACACCATCCTGGAGAACATCCGCATCGGCCGGAAGGACGCCACCGACGCCGAGTGTATCGCCGCCGCCCGGCTGGCCAATGTGGACGAGTTTGCCGAGAAGCTGCCCGGCGGGTGGAACACCGGGATCGGGGAGAACGGCTGCCAGCTCTCCGGCGGTGAGCGGCAGCGCATCTCCATCGCCCGGGCCTTTCTGAAAAACGCCCCCATCATCCTGCTGGATGAGGCCACCGCCTCCCTGGACGTGGAAAACGAGTCCCTGATCCAGAGCGCCCTGTCCCGGCTCATCCGGGACAAGACGGTGCTGGTGATCGCCCACCGCATGCGCACCGTGGCCGGGGCGGACAAGGTTGTGGTGCTGGAACACGGCGTGGCAGCGGAGCAGGGCTCCCCCGCCGAGCTGATGCAGCAGGGCGGCATCTACGCCCATATGGTGCGCACCCAGGCCGAGAGCCAGCGCTGGGCCCTGTGACGCCGCGCCCCGGGTTTTTCCAGGAAACAGACAATCCCGGCCCCGGAACTGAGTTCCGGGGCCGGGATGCTTTTCGGCGGTCAGCTCAGCTCGAACATGCCGTTGTAGAGCTGGTAGTACTCGCCCTTCTGGGCCAGCAGGGCCTCGTGGCTGCCCCGCTCCACCACCTGGCCGTGCTCCAGCACCAGGATGGCGTCGGCATTGCGCACGGTGGACAGCCGGTGGGCGATGACAAACACGGTGCGCCCCTCCATCAGCTGATCCATGCCCTTCTCAATGAGGGCCTCGGTGCGGGTGTCGATGGAGGAGGTGGCCTCGTCCAGGATCAGCACCGGCGGATCGGCCACGGCGGCCCGGGCGATGGCCAGCAGCTGCCGCTGGCCCTGGGACAGGTTGGCGCCGTCGGCGGTGACCGGCGTGTCGTACCCCTGGGGCAGGCGGCGGATGAAGGAGTCGGCGTTGGCGATGCGGGCGGCCCGCTCAATTTCCTCCCGGGTGGCGTCCAGCTTGCCGAAGCGGATGTTGTCCGCGATGGTGCCGGTGAACAGGTGGGTGTCCTGGAGGACAATGCCCAGAGAGCGGCGGAGATCGTCCTTTTTGATGTCCCGCACGTCGATGCCGTCGTAGATCACCCGGCCCCCCTGCACGTCATAGAAGCGGTTGATCAGGTTGGTGATGGTGGTCTTGCCCGCGCCGGTGGAGCCCACGAAGGCGATCTTCTGCCCCGGCTCGGCGTAGAGGCTGATGTCCTTCAGGATAGGATGCCCGTCCTCATAGCCGAAGTCCACATGCTCAAAGCGCACGTCCCCCCGCAGGGGGATCAGCGCACCGTCCGGCTTCCGCCAGGCCCAGCGCCCGGTTTTCTCCCCGCAGGGAACCAGCCGTCCGCCCTCCTCCTTCACGTTGACCAGCACAGTCCGGCCCTCGTCCACCTCGCCGGGCTGATCCATGACCTCGAACACCCGCTCGGCGCCCGCCAGGGCGGCCAGCAGGAAGTTGGTCTGCTGGGTGAACTGGTTGATGGGCATGGCGGCCTGCCGCACAAAGACCAGATAGCTGGCCAGGCTGCCCACGTCGGTCATGCCGTTGATGGCCATGATGCCCCCCAGCACCGCCACGATGGCATAGTTAATATAGGAGATGGTGACCACCGCGGGCACCATGGTGGCCGCATAGCCCTGGGCTCCGGTGCCCGCCCGGCGCAGGGTCTCGTTCTTCGCCCGGAACTCCTCCAGGCTGGCCTCCTCATGGTTGAACACCTTCACCACCTTCTGGCCGGCCATCATCTCCTCGATGTAGCCGTCCAGCTCCCCCAGGCTGGCCTGCTGCTTCGTGTAGTACGCCTTGCTCCGCTTCCCGCTGAACCGGACGTAGCCGAACATGACGACGTAGCACACCGCCACCACCAGAGAGAGCTGCCAGTTGAGGATAAACAGCATGGTCAGGGTGCCCGCCACCTGGATAAAGCTCTGGATCACCATGGCGAAGCTGTTGTTCAGCGCGTCGGAGATGGTGTCCACGTCGTTGGTGAAGTAGCTCATCACGTCCCCGTGGCGCCGCGTGTCGAAGAAGCGCAGGGGGAGGGTCTGGAGGTGGGCGAAGAGATCCCGCCGGATGTCCCGCAGCACCTTCTGGGCGGCCTTCACCATGATCTGGGTGTAGCCGTAGGCGCACACCGCCCCCAGGCCGTAGATGCCCGCCGTCACCGCCACGCCGCGGATGAGATCCCCCACCTGGCCGCCCGCCAGGGAGTTGACCACGGGGCGGATCATATAGGTGCCCAGCAGGTTGGCCAGGGCGCTGACCGACACCAGCACCGCCACCGCCAGCAGGAGGAGCTTGTGCCGTCCCAGGTAGGACAGCAGGGTGCGCAGGGTGTACCCCAGGTGCTTAGGCTTTTTCGCGCTGAGCTGACGGGCCATGCTCCTCCCCTCCTTTCATCTGGGATGCGTAGATCTCCTGGTAGATCGGGTCGGATTCCAGCAGGCTCTCATGGGTGCCCACGGCGTGGATCCGGCCGTCCTCCAGGATGACAATCTGGTCGGTGTTCATCACCGAGGTGATGCGCTGGGCGATGATCAGCTTGGTCACGTTGGGCAGGGCAGACAGGGCCGCGCGGATTTGGCCCTCGGTGGCGGTGTCCACCGCGCTGGTGGAGTCGTCGAAGATGAGCACCTTGGGATGCTTGAGCAGGGTGCGGGCGATGCACAGCCGCTGCTTCTGCCCGCCGGAGACGTTGACACCCCCCTGCCCCAGATCGGTGTCCAGGCCCCTGGGCATCCGCTCCAGGAACTCATCGGCGCAGGCCGCTCTGCAGGCCGCCCACAGCTCCGCATCCGTGGCGTCAGGATTGCCCCACTTCAGGTTGTCCCGCACGGTGCCGGAGAAGAGCACGTTTTTCTGGAGCACGATGCCCACCGCGTCCCGCAGGGCGTGGAGGTCGTATTCCCGCACGTCCCGGCCGCCCACCTTCACCGTGCCCTCGGTGGCGTCGTACAGCCGGGGGATGAGCTGCACCAGGGTGGTCTTGGCCGAGCCGGTGCCCCCCAGGATGCCCACCGTCTGGCCCGCCGGGATGTGGAGGTTCACGCCGGACAGGGCGTACTCCTTCGCCCCGGCGTGGTATTTGAAGGAGACGTTTTCAAAGTCCACGCCGCCGTCGGGCACCGCCTCCGCCCCGCCCTCCGGGGAGGTGAGCACAATGTCCTCGTCCAGCACCTCCAGGATGCGCCTGGCGCTGGCCAGGGAGCGGGTGAGCAGCAGGAACACGTTGGAGATGAGCATCAGGGAGTTCATGATCTGGAGCACATAGCTGAGCACGCCGGTGAGCTCCCCCACCTGGAGGCTGCCGGCCAGGATCATGTTCCCGCCGAACCACATGAGCAGCACGGTGGAGGTGTACATCACCAGCTGGAAGGCGGGCAGGTTGAGCACCGCGTAGTGGAAGGTCTTCTGGCTGGTGTCGGTGAGCTCGTCGTTGACGGCGGCGAACTTCTCCTCCTCATACTCCCCCCGGACAAAGGCCTTCACCGCCCGGATGGCGGTGAGCCCCTCCTGCACCACGTTGTTGAGCCGGTCTACCGCCTTCTGCAGGCGGCCGTACATGGGGGCCACCCTGCGCACCACCCAGAAGAGGATCACCCCCAGCACCGGGGTGCACACCAGAAAGACCAGGGCCAGCTCCGCATTCATCCACATGGACAGGCCGATGCCCATCACCAGCATCACCGGCGCACGCACCAGCGGCCGCAGCCCGCCGTTGACGGCGTTCTGCAGCACGGTCACGTCGGTGGTCATGCGGGTGACCAGGGAGGAGGTCTCAAAGTGATCCAGGTTGGAAAAGGCGTAGTTCTGCACCCGGGCAAACTGCTCCTCCCGGATGCGGGCGCCCCAGCCATAGGCCGCCCGGGCGGCAAACCGGGCGTAGAGCAGGCCCGTGATCAGCGCCAGCAGGGCGCATATCCCCATCTGCACCCCCTTGTGGAGAATAAAGGGCACATCCTGCCGCGCCACGCCCACGTCGATGATGTCCGCCATGAGCACGGGGATCACCAGCTCAAAGGCCGTCTCCACCAGCACCAGCAGCGCCCCCAGAATCAGATCCCTCCGGTAGGGCCCCAGATAGCCCAGCAGCCGCTTCAAGTCCCCCACCGCGGCCTCCCTCCTTTTCCGTTCCCTGACCCGCCGCGCCGCGCGGCCCGGTCAGCAGTGATTGTCCTTATTATAAAGCACCCGGCGGGATTGTCAACCGGCGGCGGCAGGGCCGCCGGGGAGCGGATGAAAAAATTTCAAAAATATTCGAATTTCCTCTTGCATTTCGTCGGCGGCTGTGATAATATAATTGAGCCGTCGTTGAGGCGGTTCCGTTTGAACGGATATGCGGCTGTAGCTCAGCTGGATAGAGTGTTTGGCTACGAACCAAAAGGTCGGGGGTTCGAATCCCTTCAGCCGTACCAAAAAGGCAACTGCTTCGGCAGTTGCCTTTTTGTTTCCACCCAGATATGCAGGCGGGAGGTGCCGGGATGATTCCCATCGTATGCGTGGATGACGGCTGGGGCATGGCCTTCGGCGGCCGGCGGCAGAGCCGGGATCGGGAGGTGAGCGCCCGCGTGCTGGCGGATGCGGCGGGGCGGCCGCTGTGGTGCGCGCCGTCCTCCCTGGCCCTGTTTGGCCCCGGGGCGGAGGGGCATCTGACGGCGGCGGAGGACTTTCTGAACCGGGCGGGCCCGGGGGAGCTCTGCTTCGTGGAGGGCCGCCCCCTGCTGCCCTGGCTGGAGCGGATGGAGGGGCTGGTGCTCTACCGCTGGAACCGGCGCTACCCGGCCGATGTGTATCTGGACATACGGCCGGAGCCGCCGGGGTGGCGGCTGGTCAGCCGGGAGGAGTTCTCCGGCAGTTCCCACCCCCGCATTACCAAGGAGGTCTACCAACGATGAAACGAGTCCTGCCTCTGCTGTTCCTGTTCGTCCTGCTCCTCACCGGCTGTGAGGAGTCCGTGGTGCCCGCCGCCAGCTACGATCTGGTCGAGATTCCTGCCTATGCCGGCGAGCCCTATGTGGCCGTCAACGCCAACCAGCCCTTCTTCGAGGAAACGGACTACACCACCGAGGCCTTTGAGACCTACAGCGAGCTGGACGCGCTGGGCCGCTGCGGCCCGGCCTGGGCCTGCGTGGGGACGGAGCTGATGCCCACCGAGGACCGGGAGAGCATCAGCTCGGTGACCCCCTCCGGCTGGATCAACGTGGAGTACGACGGCCAGTACCTCTATAACCGCTGCCACCTGATCGGCTTCCAGCTCACCGGCGAGAACGCCAACGAGCGCAACCTGATCACCGGCACCCGGTACATGAACGTGGACGGCATGCTGCCCTTTGAGAACCTGGTGGCCGACTACGTAAAGGAGACGGCCAACCACGTGCTCTACCGGGTGACCCCCATCTTTGAGGGGGACAATCTGGTGGCCGGCGGCGTGCTGATGGAGGCCCTCAGCATGGAGGACGGTGGGGAGGGCGTGTGCTTCAACGTGTACGTCTACAACGTCCAGCCCGGCGTCACCATCGACTACGCCACCGGGGAGAGCCGGGCCGAGGGGGATGAGGCCCCGGCGGAGGACACCCAGACCCCGGCGGAGACCACCTACATTCTGAACACCAGCAGCAAAAAGTTCCACCTGCCCGACTGCTCCGGCGTGGACAGCATGAACCCGGCCAACCGGCAGACCTATGTGGGCAGCCGGGAGGCCCTGCTGGACGAGGGCTACTCCCCCTGCGGCCAGTGCAACCCCTAAAAATAAGCCCTAAAAAAGGCGGCAGGCGACCTGCCGCCTTTTCTGCCATCCACACATCCACAGGAGGACGGACGCCGTGACCTACCCCGAGTTCAAAGCCAAATACGGCCTGCACCCCGACCCCCAGCAGGAGGCGGCCATCCTCTCCGACGCGGGGGCCACCCTGCTGCTGGCGGTGCCGGGCAGCGGAAAGACCACCACCCTGGTAACCCGGCTGGGCTATCTGATCCACTGCCAGGGGGTGGATCCCCGGCAGCTGCTCACCGTCACCTACACCGTGGCCGCCGCCGGGGACATGAAGCGCCGCTTCATCTCCCTCTTCGGGGAGGAGCACGCGGAGGAGTTGTCCTTCCGCACCATCAACGGCCTGTGCCAGTCCATCGTCTCCCGCTACGCCCGGCTGCGGGGCGTGGAGCCCTTCGCCCTGTGGAGCAATGAGGGGGAGCTGAATGCCCTGGTGCGCTGGCTGATGCAGGCCAACGGGGCGGAGTGGCCGGGGGAGCAGGAGGTGAAGGAGGTGCGGGGGCAGATCACCTGCTGCAAGAACGGCATGCTGCGGGACGAGGAGATCCGGGCCGTCCGCATGGACGGGGTGGACTTTCCTGCGGTATACTTCGGCTACCGCAGCTATCTGGAGGAGCACCGCCGCATGGACTACGACGACCAGCTGGTGTTCGCCTGGCGGGCCCTGCGGAGGTACCCGGAGCTGCTGGCCTGGTATCAGCGCCGGTTCCCCTGTCTCAGCGTGGACGAGGCCCAGGACACCTCCAAGATTCAGCACGCCATCCTCAACCTGCTGGCGGAGGGGGGCCACAGCCTGTTCCTGGTGGGGGACGAGGATCAGAGCATCTACGGCTTCCGGGCCGCCTGGCCCCAGGGCCTGCTGGACTTCCAGAAGGCCTACCCGGAGGGGCGTGTGCTGCTGATGGAGACCAACTACCGCTCCGCCGGCTCCATTGTGGAGAAGGCGGATGCCTTCATCCAGCGCAACGGCAGCCGCCACGCCAAGCACATGCGCCCCAGCCGCCCCCAGGGGGAGGCGGTGCGCCATGTCCAGCTGGAGGACTACGGGCAGCAGGCCAGCTACCTGGCCCAGGCGGCGGAGGACTGCGCGGTTCCCACCGCGGTGCTCTACCGCAACAACGACAGCGCCCTGCCCCTCATCGATCTGCTGGAGCGGCGGGGCATCCCCTACGCCTGCCGCCAGCGGGAGGGCTTCTTCTTCACCAGCCCGGCGGTGCGGGATCTCACCGACGTGCTCCGCCTGGCCCTGGATCCCACCGACCGGGAGCGGCTGCTGCGGGTGTACTACAAGCTGGAGGTGCGCATCAAGCGGAACGTCCTCCAGGACAGGCTCCGCCGGGTGCCGGAGGGGGCGCCGGTGCTGGACGCCCTGATCGACGGCGGCGGCATAGAGCCCTGGCAGGTTGGACGGCTCAAGGCCCTGCGCACCCACCTGTCCAAGCTGCCCCAGCTGTCCAGCTTCGCCGCCCTCCAGCGCATCGTCAAATACATGGGCTACGGGGACTATCTGTCCAGCCAGGGGGGCGACCGCAGCCGGGTGGACATCCTGCTGGCCCTGGCCCGGCAGGAGCCTGGGGTGGAGGGACTGCTCCGCCGGCTGGATACCCTGCGGGAGACGGTGGAGGCAGGAAACAGCTCCGGCTGCCCCTTCGTCCTGTCCACCATCCACGCCAGCAAGGGCCTGGAGTACGACCGGGTGTTCCTCATCGACGCGGTGGACGGCATCTTTCCCTCGGTAAACCCCCGGAAGGGGAATGATCTGTCTCAGGAGGAGCAGCGCACCCTGGAGGAGGAGCGGCGGCTCTTCTACGTGGGCGCCACCCGGGCGAAGAAACGGCTCACCCTGCTCACCTGCGCCAACCGGTTTGGGGAGCCTTCCCCGCCCGCCACCTTTGTGGAGCAGTTCCTGGGCCTGCCCACCTGGAGCAGCCAGAAGCCCAAAGAGGCGGCCGCCCCCCGGAAGGAGCCCTCCGCCGCCGCAGTGGCCGCCTGGGAGAAGGACTATCTGCCCGGCACGGCGGTGGTGCACCGCTCCTTCGGCCCCGGGGTGGTGGAGAGCCGGGCCGGTTCCCTGGCGGTGATCGACTTTGGGGAGGCGGGGGTGCGCAAGGTGGAGCTCACCGCCTGCCTGCGGCGGAGGCTGATCCGCCTGGCCTCCAGCCCCGGGTTCTGAGGCTGGGCACCTCTCCCCTGTTCCGCTGAATTTCAGGGCGTTGGGACTTGACAACGCCCCTCCGGTATAGTATTATAAAAATCGCCGCTTTGGGCCGAAGCCCCCGGCGGCCGGACGCTGGAATAGCTCAGTCGGTAGAGCAGCTGATTCGTAATCAGCAGGTCGCGTGTTCAAGTCACGTTTCCAGCTCCAGAAACCGGCGGAAATCGGATGATTTCCGCCGGTTTCGTCACTTTTTGAGGAAACACAGTGTGGGTCAAAATGTGGGTCAGACTTTGACCCACACCGTGACCCACATGCCGAAACAACCGGAAAGGGCCGGAGAGGATATTCGTCCTCTCCGGCCCTTTCTGCTGCTCTGTGTTACAGCACCTGTGCCATGAAATTCCCCATCTTTTCTGCGGCCTTTTCCTGCATCCGACGATTGGTGTGGGTGTAGGTGCGCAGCGTAAATCCGGCATCATAGTGGCCCAGCATGGCGGACACCGTTTTCACATCCACGCCGCTTTGGAGCGCTACCGTGGCAAAGGTGTGCCTCAGATCGTGGAATCTGAGATGCTCCAGCCCGGCGTCTTTCAGAATCTTCTTGTGGAGGTTCACGATGGAGTCCGGGTGGTACATGCCGCCGGTCTTGGGGGATGGAAACAGATAGGGGTTCTCCGAGTGCCGCTGATGCTCCTGCACCAGCAGCTCCACCGCCTCCCGGGGGATGGAGATCTCCCGGACGGAGTTGGACGTCTTGGGCTGGCAGACCGTCAACTCCCCCTGGGCATTCCGCCCTACCTGCTTGCTCACCGAGATGGTTCCGTGCTCCGTATCTAGGTCAGACCAGAGAAGGGCGGCCAGCTCGCCCTTCCGGATGCCGCTGACAAGCTCCAGGTAGAACAGGGCCAGCACACCCCGGCGCTCCGCCGCCTCCAGGTAGGCCCTCATGTCCTCCGGCTTCAGGGTTCTCATCTCCTGCCGCTGGAGCTTGGGTACGATACAGTCTGCGGCCGGGTTGCAGAGAAGCAGTTTCTCCTTCACTGCCCGGTCCAGGGCGCTGTGGAGCATGGTGTGGACGCCCCGGATGGTGGAGCTGCTCAGGCCAGGGTGTTTGGTCTTCTGCGCGGCTCTGCGGCGGCCGTTCTGCTGCAGCTCCCGGTAAAGGTTCTGGATCTGCCGGGTGGTCAGCTGGTTGAGCTTGACCTCCCCGATGTAGGGGATCGTGTGCACCTCAATACCCCGCCGGTAATACTCCGCCGTGGAGAACCGCAGGTTGGGCTTGGCATAGACCTCAAACCACAGCCTCAGCCACTCGGCCACCGTGTATTTTCCTGCCTTGGCTACGTCCAGGCTGCCGGCCTCCTCAATGGCCTTTTTCAGCTTCGCCTTCACCTCGGCCTGGGTCCTGCCCAGCACGTTTTTGATGATCCGCTTGCCGGTATCCGGGTGGTACCCGGCGGTGTACCGGCCCTCCCAGCGGCCATCGCTGCGCTTGCGAATATTTCCCTCGCCGTTGGCCCTCTTCTTGGCCATGTGGCTCACCTCCTTCGCAGCAACACACAATACCTCAGAGAGGAGAAAATAGCCACCCCAAACCACCAGATTTAACAGATCCTTATCATTTGGCCGCGCCTGGAGATCTCTTTGTCAACGGCATCGCATTTCTCTTTGTTTTGCGGCGCAAGTTTTGCACTCTTGGTCCACAGCGTCGGTCAAAAAGGCCGGAACCGGCTGGGAACACTTGGTTTCTCTGATCACCGACCACCTAAAACCGCCGACTGCGGCGAAAAGGTGCACCTCACTCGAAAGCCGGAAAAGCCCCGCACTGCGGGACTTTGTGGCCGGGAGGTGGGCGCTTGCGACCACCTCCCTTTATCCTAGTACGAAAATCGAACGCCCCCAAAGGGCCCAAAATCGGGCTCCCTGGAGGTGTTCTTTCTCTGAATTTGGATGGCCCGGACAGCCGCCGCCCCACGCGCGGCCCAACACCGCCGAAATCCCGTTTCAGGGGCACCATCTCCACACAGTCGCAAAACCGGCACACGGGGCCGACACAGCCGTCACAGGGGTGCTCGCCTGCTCAACTCTCCCGTGCTTGCGCACACCGGATGCCCTGGGCAAAAGTAGGTGCGGGTCACGCCCGCAAATGCGCCAGGCTTCCGCTTACCCGCCCAAAGGCTAAACAAATATGCGGCAATTGTTACCCCTAGTGGTAATGCAAATGGGAAGGTCATGTAGACTGAAAAATGTACCTAAATTATTGTCGGATTGATGGCTACAGAACCTTTTGCAATGGAAATAAATCAAAATATATGTGATGTTGACAGAAAGATCTGATCATTTGCTGATAATTATAACTATAGTAGCCCGAATAATATCCCCCCAGTTTTCTAGTGCCTATTCCAATCCGATGCCACAGATTATTGGAAGATTTACGCTAAGCCAGCGCTTGAGCACTACTCGCAACGGTCTCAAGCGCTGGCTCACTGTATGATGATTTTTGCCCCCGCCAGATAGTCGGTCGGGTGTCCGCTCAGGAGAGTTCCACTTTTCTAGAGGCGGTAGCTAGCTTGTCCTTCCTGCTAACCATAATCCAGCGGATGGTCAACACGATAAACACGACACTGCCGGTATAGCCGCAGTAGGTCATAATTACGTTGACCAGAGTCTCATAAGGGATAAACAGGTCTACAATAAATACGCCAACACCGGAGAGAATACAGGTAAGCTTATACTTGAAGGACTTTTCGTCTTTGATGATCGTGGAGACGCATGTCCACAGCATGGGGCAGAAAGTGCTGTAAATAGACAGAAGAATAATAATTGCAAACACAGGGCCCAGAATGCTGGATGCCACGCCAAAGATATCATTTGCAATCAGCAAATTGGGAATAGCGGCAGTAGCGGATTGCTCCACATTGCCCAGATGGCAAAGCCCCAGAATGCCGACCGTAACAGTTATCGCCAGTGCGCCAATTGCACAAAGGATAATGGTATATTTTTTCTTATACGCAACCAACTCCTTGCCAATGCTGGCCATATACGCCGCCACAAGGAGGATCGAGCATCCACCGAAAGAGAGACCTGCCAGAACTGGATTAGCCCCGGCTTGAAGCAACTCCACCTGACCGGACTTGATTAGCACAATGCCATCCGGAATGTGGGGAAAGAATCGGAATGCAGCGATCACGCCCAAGAGGAAGAGGAAGGTCACCACCACGGGTCCAATCTTACCGATGATGTTGACAATTCCCTGCAGCCCCATAACTGCTGTTCCAACGGCGAGCGCCACAGCGATCAGGTATCCGGCCCAGAGAGGAAGCCCCCACTGTTGATTTAGGGTGCTGCCAAAACCGGAAATCATGAAAAAGAAGCAACAGGTGTTGAAGATCCATGCAAAGGCGGTAAACAGCTTTCCCACCACCTTGCCGCAGTAGAACTCACATACGCCGGCCAGATCAGAAGTCCCATGGCGGCCGGCATAGGTGTACGCCATGAAAGTGCAGAACATGACGACCGCATTGATGACCATAACTGTCAATGTCTCGCCAACAGAACCCCAGCTAGTAAAATACTGCATAGATTCCTGACCACTAGCCGTTCCTGATCCAATGAGATAGGCTAAAAGGGCGCCAGCGAGAGAGGCCAAAAGGCCGATGCGCATCTTTTCTTTTCCCATGAATAGTTCTCCCCTTTTAGATGATTGAAATCAGTGTAAAAGTACTACTTTACCTTATACCGTGACGATTGCCCTCATCTCATGCGGTTTGGCAGTCAGCAGGGAGAAATAATTCAAATATCCACTATAATAAAATTTTGACTCCGCATTTCCAATATATACTACATTTTCGCTGTTGTCAATAAGATATCAATCAAATTTAAAGACCCCAGCCATAATTTTCACAAGCCAAAGGCATAAACCGCACCCAGAACTGCATCAACATGGCAATCAGCCCGATTGTTCTTGATTTTTAGAGAAATTTTATCTATAATAACAAAATCACGAGTAATATTGGTTTATATGGGGTCCGGCTATAATTATCTGATCTGGTGATGGTAGTATGCCCCAACGTAGAAGGCGGTTAAAATGAATGATTTTTCTTCTCTGGGTGAAAATTTGAAGGCAATCCGTGATAAAAGGGGGTTGAACCTAAATGATGTCTCCGAATTGACCGGGATCAGCAAAGCCATGCTGAGTAAGATCGAGCGTGGGGAATCTGTCCCAACCATTACGACTGTTTGGAAGATCGCCAATGGGCTCAAAATTACACTCAATGCTTTAGCTGGTGAAGTTGACAGCAATTATGCTGTCCGGGATATTGCTAAAACAACTCCTTTGATTGATGACAGCGGACTTTTTACGCTATATAATATTTTCCCATTTTCCCCGCTTGATGGTGTTCAGGTTTTTTATGGTGTGTTTAAGGCCGGGTACCACTACAATCCTCCTATGTTTATCCATGAGAGTTCCAATAAAGAGTATTGCATAGTATTTCGTGGGGAATTAGATGTAGTGATCGGCCCAAAAACCTACCATTTATCTGAGGGATGTGGGATCGATTTCGATGCCCATGAAGAGCACGGCTATATTAATCGCGGAACGTCAGAAGCGGTCGTGTGTTTTCTCTTAATTTAAAAACGGAGCATACCATACGCACAAGTTAAGAAATGCCGAATTTTTCTTACATGAGAAAAATTCGGCATTTTTTCTATTAAATTAAATTTTGGGATTGACACGGCTAGGCAACTGTGCTAGTATCTTTCTCAGATAGGAGAAAACAATTCAAAAAAATCCACTATAAGAATCATCCTCCGTATACATCCCTGTCCGCAAATACCAACGCATAGATGAAACTGCCCGCTCATCTCATATCCCATATCTGCATCCCATCCATGACTTTTTCATGCAAGAAAGGAGACCCCACCTTGAAAAAAATTGCTGTCCTTGGAACCGGCAACATCGCTCAGACCATTGCGGTCGACCTAAAAGCCAGCGGACATGAAGTGCGGCTGTTTGCGCCGGAAAACCTCATCCATCGATTCCGCGATTTCCCAGATACCCAGGTCATTGAGTGCGTCGGTGCATTGGAAGCACGGGAGCGCATCGACATAATCACCTCGGATATCGACCGGGCGGTCGGCCAGGCCGATTACATCATCGTATGCGTGACGGGCAGCCACCATCAGGAGTATGCGCAGATGCTGAAGGGCCATACCTCTGCAGAGCAGATCATGGTCACATTCAACGGCTGCATGGCCTCCCTCATCTACAAGAATGTGTGGGGGGATGACCCAACCTGCCCCATCTTTGTGGAATCCACCATCCCCCCCTTCAGCACAAGGCTGGCAGGTCCCGGCAAGGTACGGATGTTCGAGCGCCATCTCGCCCCTATCGCATTTTTCCCGGCTAGTGCGGCCGACCGCTACTTCAACCAGATCAAAACCGATCTCTATGACTTCCCAGGTCTCTACGCGGACGTGCTTGAATGCGGCCTAAGCCTGATTAACCCTACCGTGCACCCCGGTCCCTGCCTGGTCAATCTAAGCAATATCGAAAAACCGGACTTCACCTTCTTCCTGTATGAGCACGGTTTCCAGCCCTCTGGTCTCAAGATCGACGTACTGCTCAACCGGGAGAGGCTGGCCGTCGGCAAGGCTTTGGGCTACCAGATCCATGCTTTGGAGGACTTCGCCGGGGTGGAAAAGATTGATAATTGGGAATCCCTGTATGCTATGGGCCATGGCTGCCATGCGCTGACCTCCATTGCCGGTCCCAATGATATCAACTACCGCTATCTCACAGAGGACATCCCCGTCGCACTGGTCTGCTGGGCCTCTATCGGGGACTTGGTGGGGGTTGACACCCCCATTATGGATGCGGTTATCACCCTGATTGGTGTGGCCCACGATACAGATTGGTTTGCCAACGGCCGCTCGGCCGAAAAGCTGGGGCTCACTGGCAAGAGTGTGGAACAGATCCAACGCTATGTTAAAACAGGAAAGATCTAAACTAAATGTTAAAAATGCAATTTGCATTAAAATAAAATTGAACTGAAAGGATGGAACGTAGCATGAGCAAGACGATCTTCAGAGAACTTCTGGACAAGGAAGCCTCCCCCGCTCTGGGATGTACCGAACCGATGATGTTTGCGCTGGGAGGTGCAATCACCCGTAAGCACGCACCCGGCAAGGTGCTGCGGGTCGACATGGTGGGTTGCGGGCTCATGGTGACCGGCGTACAGGCCGTTGGCATTCCCAAGACTGGCGGGAAGACCGGCGCGTTCCTGGCCTCTGCAGTGGGCATTATCAACGGTGACGCCGATGCCTGCAAGGAGGTGCTGCATAACATCACCCCCAAGGATGTGGAGGCCGCCGAAGAACTGGTGAAGAATGCGGAGTTCACCCTTGACATGGATAACAGCACCGGCAAGCAGGTGTATTTCAAGCTGACCCTTACCACCGATGAGCACGTAGCCACTGTAATTTTTGAGGATGAACACCACACCTGGACGTATCTGGAGGTCGACGGCAAGGTTTTGGTGGACAACCGCCGCCCCACGACTGAGATGCTCATCCCAGCCAATGATGTAGACTGGAATGAGTTTACCATCGAAAACATCTACAATTGGTGTAAAACCGCTGATATCAGCGAATTTGGCCGTGCCAAGGAGGCCGTGGCCATGAATAAGATCCTGGCACAGGACGGTATCGACAATCCCCGTGGGATTCAGACTGCCCGGGTACTGATGGACAATATTGAAAGCGGTTTCGTGGCACCCGACGAGATCACCCATATCCTCATCTGGGCCACCGCCGGTGCGGATGCCCGCATGGGCGGCAGTGATTATCCCGCCATGGTCAGCACTGCCAGCGGCAACCAGGGCGCTATGGTTGTCATGGGCCCCTGGGCCTGCGCGGAGTACCGCAAGTGCTCGGAGGAGGACGGCTACCGCGCGGTCGCCTTTGGGCTGCTAGTCAATACATATCTGAAGTATCTCTCCAAGGAATATGTCTACATGCCCCCCACCTGCTCCTGCGCCGCCACCAGCGCACCTGCCTCCGCCGCTGGCGTTGCTTTTCTCCACGGCCTGAGTCCCAAGCAAATCAATGACATGCTGTGCACCTGCATGATCCATATGGCCGGTGTGGTGTGCGATGGTGCCAAGCCCTCCTGCGCTTTCCGGATGTTTACGTCCTTGTTTGGCTGCCTGGAGGCCATGATGATGGCGGAAAAGGGGATCCGGGCCACCAACGTGGAGGGTTTTGTCCACAATGACATCAAGGTCACTGTGGAGAACCTGTACCGCCTGCAGCACGACGTCCTTCACAACAAGGTGGATGCAATCCTTTGGGATATTGTGAAGGAGCAGAAGGTCATTCACTGATTCCTTCTTGATCGGTCGGAATAGTATCAAACAGTTTTAAACTAAACCGGAGCAAAGGGCAGGCTGGATAACTCGAAAAGGGTTGTCCAACCTGCCTTTCTGCGCTTATTTTGCCGTGCACTCCGTATCTCTTACTCCCTCTTTTCTGAAAATACTAAAACTTTCCCAAGCAGAGTAGGTCAGGTAGGTAAAGCTTCCTGATAGCGGGAGCGCCACGAGGCCGCCTCACACTCAGCCCAACGCTGCCCAAATGCCCCCGAAGAGGCGCTGCCTCCGCCTCCATCCCGAAACCGGCACACAGGGCCCACACGGCCGCAACAGGGGTCTTCCTGTGGGCATCTGCCGTCTCACCCGGAGTGGGTGCGGGCTGCGCCCGCAAATGCGCTAGGCTGCCGCTTGCGGCAAGCCAGGTGCTCTGCTTGCCCCACCCAAGGGTGGGTAAACTGGTGTCCCCA
>ERZ1643247.820-NODE-820-length-33837-cov-11.082026_pt1 | contig 33837 bp, 32 predicted proteins | sample MGYA00579264_ERZ1643247 | MGnify/ENA primary metagenome ERZ1643247 (study PRJEB29033, sample SAMEA4952262) | chicken gut metagenome | biome: Broiler Chicken; feature: Gastrointestinal Tract; material: Caecum | place: Ireland | collected 2018 | study: Broiler... | reverse complement strand
TGGCAAAGCGTCTGGGGGTGACGCCGCCGGCGGTTAATAAGTGGGAGAACGGAGTCTCCTATCCGGATATCACACTGCTGGCTCCGGTGGCGAGGCTGCTGGATATTTCTCTGGATACGCTGTTGTCCTTCCAGGGAGAGCTGACCCAGGAAGAAATGAAAAATATAATTGCTGAAGTGGATGATAAATTGAAGTTTGGTAGTTATGAGGAAAGCTTTAAGATGGCTCAGAAGATTTTGCAGAAATATCCCAACTGTGACCAGCTGACCTGGCAGCTCGCAATGATTTTGGATGCACATCGTATGTTTCGAGAAATTCCCGATGCAGAAGTTTATGATTCTTTCATCTTAGAATGCTATACGAGAGCCTTGAAAAGCAGGAAGGAAGAAATTCGCTGCAGTGCTGCGGAGTCACTTTATAATTTGTACTTAAGAAGAGAACAGTATGAAAAAGCGGAAGAATATTTACAGTATTTTTCTGACAGAGATCCAGAGAAAAAGAGAAAGCAGGCTGTTTTATATGAGAAGACAGGCCGGTTTAAGGAAGCGTATCGAATTTATGAAGGATTGATCTTATCTGGCTATCAGATGGGAAGCATGGTGCTTCACGGTCTCTATCTGCTGGCTTTGAAAGAGGATGACACAGAGAAAGCGAGATGGATTGTGAGAAAACAGGCTTCGCTAGCAGCTTGCTATGAAATGGGAGCTTATTATGAAGTTTTGCCGGGAATGGATCTGGCAGTGATGGAGAAAAATAAAGAAGAAGTTCTCAGCATTGCCAGTAGAATGCTGAAAAGCATTGAAGAAATGCAAGCATTCAAAAACTCCCGCTTGTATGAACATTTGGAGTTTCAGAAATGCAGTGAAGAATTTATTGGGAGGATGAGAGAAAATCTTAGAAAATATTTCAAAGACGAGAGTTTCGATTTTATGCAGACGGATGAGAGGTGGAGAAAGCTTTTGGTATAAATGGAAGAGGGCAGGTTCACCTGCCCTGAAAGATTATCATATTTATTCCATCATGGAAGTTTTCACAGTGATAATTCCTTTTGTATGTATATTCCAGGCTTTTCCTTCGCTGCCGGTCAATGCTATCTGATGTTTTGCTGCTTCCCGGACTGCTTCGGCAGCCAGATCCCAGATTTCATAAGCATGATTTCCTGACAAATCTGAACTTTGAAGTTTTTGAGCAGCTGCACGTAAAATATCAACACATACATTGACTTTGTTTATTCCAAGTTTACAAGCTTTTCGAATGTTTTCCTCACCGCTGCCGGAACTGCCATGCAGGACCAGAGGAAATTTTGTACGCTCTTTGATTTCTGCTAGACGATCAAAATCAATTTTTGGAGTACCATTGTAGGTTCCATGAGCTGTGCCTATGGCCACAGCTAACATGTCAATTCCGGTATCTTTGATAAATTGTTCGGCTTCTTTCGGGTCCGTCAATCCGTCTGTATCAGAGTATTCGGATCCTTGTCCCACGTGCCCTAATTCTGCTTCTACAGAGAGTCCGAGAGGTTTTACCGCATTTACTACTTCTTTTACATGCTTCACATTTTCTTCATAAGGAAGGGTGGAACAGTCCAGCATGACAGAAGTAAATCCGCTCTGTATTCCTTTCATGATTATAGAGAAAGATTCACCGTGATCCAGGTGAACAGCAACTGGCACCGATGCTCTGTTGGCCAGAGAAATCAGGTTTTCTCCCAAAATTCGAATTTCAGGGACTGCTTTGTATGCAATGTCGAAGATAATAGGAGAGTAAAGCTCTTCCGCTGCTTCCAGCACAGCACGTGCATCCAGCGTGGAAAAAACATTAATTGCGGGTACTGCAAAGTTTCCAGCGTTTGCATGCCGTACAATTTCACCAGCATTTGTCAGCATGTTTCATCCTCCTTTTTGATATTTTATTTGGATTATGATTTTATGTAAGAGATGGTTTGGCAAGGTGCGTCCCACCACTGTTTCATTTCCGGATCGATCTTACAGATGGAAAGGGTAATTCCACCGGTTTCCTGTGTGGTAAACAGACTGTCCGCGATTCCATCATACACGTTAATTCCCATCTGTTTTAAATATTTGTAGGTATCCTGATAGAAAATGGCGAGTTCCATCATGGTTGTAGATCCCATACCGTTTACAAGAATGATGACTTCCTCTCCTTCAGAAACAGGCATATCTGCCAGCAGCATGTCTATTGCTCGCTTTGCCAGATCTTTGGATGTGGTAAATTTCACATTTTCAGAGCCGCCTTCCCCATGTACACCTGCGCCGATATTTACAATGTCATCTGGAAGTTCAGACATGACCATTCCTGTCTGAGGATGGGTACATCCGGATGTTACAAGTGAGAGGGAACGGGTAAAAGTGCGGGCTTTTTCGAAAGCGCGTACACACTCCTGAAGGCTGCCGCCTTCTTCTGCCACCGCTCCAGCCATTTTTACACCGAAGAACATTCCTGTCAGTCCTCTGCGTTCCTCGGGAGTTTCTTTGGGTGCGGACACAATGTCATCATAAAAGATTGAACTTTCAATTTCTATTCCGTCTCTTTTTGCATACCGCACTGCCATGTTTCCATTCATCACGTCTCCTGCGTGATTGGCAATAGTAAGAAAAATTGGACTTCCGTCGTTTATTGTACGGATGGACTCATAGAGTTGTTTTCCAGACTGGGCAGCGAATACATCCCCCATGCTTGCCATATCGTACATACCGTAACCAATCCATCCAATGGAGCCTGGCTCATGTCCTCCGCCGTTTCCGATGATGATTTTGACTTTACCGGTTTCTTTTTTGCTGCGTCTCATAATTCGATGGGTACCTTTTTCCCAGTACAGAATTTTCTGATTCGCCAATGCCATTCCTTCCAGCATTTCTTCCATAATATCTGCCGGATTATTTAAAAATTTTTTCATGCCGTTGCCTCCAAATATTCTGCGTATTCTTTCATTGTTTCAATGATGATGGCCATTGTCACGGATCCTGCATCGATATAGCCCAGGGATTTTTCCTGAAGAAATTTGGCTCTTCCTTTTTTGGCCATCATACCCTTGGTAGATTCAGCACCAGCCTTTGCGGCTTTGGCGGCAGCTTGAAAACATTCTGTCAGTTTTTTCCCTCTTCCTGCGCTGTTTTAAAGGCGGATACAGCCGGAGAAAGAGCATCTACAAGTGTACGGTCTCCTTCTTCTGCTCCGCCCACCATTTTGATTTCTTCAAGTCCAGAGGAAAAAAATATAGAAAATCCTTTTTCATCGATTTCCGGTTTATCATCTAGTTCGCAAGCTCCCCCTGTGAAGAGAGCTCCTATAATCATGCCAATGGCACCGCCCATGGAATCTGCCAGGATATCACCTGTATCTTGGAATACACTTTTTACAGAGTTGTATTTTTTTTCAGCAATCTCCTTTTTTACAGTCTGGAATCCGCGCTCTACAGTATACCCGTGATCGCCGTCCCCAACGAAACTGTCCAAACGGCACAGTTTGTCTTTGCTATTGATTTCAGCGTCACATACACGGAGGATCATTTCTTTTATCTGTGCTTCATTCATACATATTCTCCCGTCTTTTTCTTTTTTAACACTTCGCCCGCGTCATACGGCGCGGACGGAGTGTTTTAGTGCATTGAAAAAAATGTCTTTGTTTCGTTTTATTGTTTATGTTCTGCTTTTCGCTTCTCAGCGATCTCATGCATAATTTCGTCTAGTTTTTTATCATTGAGGCCGTAGAAAGCCTGAATAACTGCTGATAATATCATCAGAACAGCCGGAACGATAAAAGCAAGCAAAAGCATCGTGCTCTGTGTTGACGCTGTCTGAACCGTATTGGCGACATATCCGGAATTTTCAAGAAGAATACCGAAGATGAATCCGCCAACTGCGGAGCCAAGCGTCAGGGACAGACCACACATAGAGTGAACCATTCCGCCTTTGTTCATGCCTGTCTTATATTCACTGTAGTCTACCATTCCAGGCATCAGTGCGAAAGCAAATACGTTTTCCATTCCCATAACCACACCGCTTAAAATAAATATAAACCAGACTGCCCCGTACTGCATGGAAGCACCACTTCCTTCGATTCCCATACCCAATATCATAATGTAGTTAATTACGAAAAGGGCGGCGGAAATGATTTTTGTCACGATAAAACAGCGATTCGTATCGCCGACCAGTTTTACTGCCGGTTCCAACAGAAGTGATCCTACAACCATAGCAACACTATAAATCAGTATAGTTTGATCATAGAATGTTTCCAGGTTCCAGTAATACTGGAAAAGATAGATCAGAATACCATTACGGATGGCATAGAGTGATTGTTGAACTAACTGGTTGCCTGCCACGACGATTACGGGACGAAGTGTAAACAAATCTTTAAGCTGTTGAACAAGACTTATGCCCTCGCCGATACCAATCAGATGCTTGCGGTAACTTCCGTCTCTATTCAACTCGTATTTTTTTGTTATCACGATCATCGCTATGCAACACACACCTACAGCAGCGGCAACTACAATAGCTGCAAGGAAAAAACCTCTTGCTTCATGTCCGGCGTTTCCACCGAATGCCCTAACCATACTGATAAATACAACTGACGCAATGATTTGAGCTACATTTTGAAGTGCACCTTTGATAGCTACGGCAGAGCTTCGTTCCGCCGGGTTTTTTGTCATATTAGCGAGCTGAGCTGTGGAGGAAGAGTATTCCATTGTAGCTCCGATTGCCCCGAACAGTCCGTAGCTGATACATACCCAGAACACTTTCAGTGCTGTGGAGGTTGTATCAAGTGCTGTAAAAGTCATAACAAAAGTAACAAGCAGTGGTACAATTCCGAAAATTTCCCAACTTCTGTATTTTCCGGACTTGAAATGGCAGTTGTCGATCAAAAAGCCGATCAGAGCATCGGTAAACACGTCGAACAGACGGGCAGCCATCATCAGTACGCCGGCAAGCGCTGCGCTGATACCAAACACATCGGTATAGAAATACATCAGATAGTATGAGAAAATTACCCATGTAACCTGGAATGCGAATCCACTGTGAAGGCCATAAATCCATTTATCTTTTAAGGGCATTTTGGCCGTTGTAGACGTAAAGGAAATATCATATTTATCTTTTGGAGCCTTCATCTTTTCTCTCCTTCCTGTCGTCTTTTATGACTCTTTCATTATCTGCATTACCTGATCTGCGGCTTCCAGAGTCCATTCAATATCATCGTCAGTGAGAACGAAACTCATCAGCCAGCGATTTTCTGGAAGGATCAGTACTCCATGGTCTTCCATCAATTTGCGGAATCTGCCGCACATATTTTCATCGAGATCTGCAATGTCTGCTTCGCTGTAGATTGGCTTTCTTCCACCTTCCACGCCAAAGATTGTGTAGAAACATCCTGGATTCTCGGGAATGCGAAGTTTAATGTCGTGCTTATTTGCAAGTTCAATCAGACCATCCATTAACTTTTCCTGCTGAGCATACATAGTTTTGTAGATTTCACCGTCATTACGTGTCAGAATCTCCAGGGTTTTGGCAGCAGCTCTCTGGGATAATGCCCAACCATTGAATGTGCCGGCAGCCAGAACAGGACCATCTTTTAGAATGTTCATCACTTTTTCTTTTCCACATACAAATGCGGAAGCAATTCCTCCTGCAAACATTTTGCCGAAAGTAGCGATATCTGGTGTTACACCGAATAATTTCTGTGCACCTCCGGGGCCAACACGGAAACCAGTCAGGACTTCATCCATGCTCATGACAACATTGTATTTATCACATAATTCCCTGATTTTTTCCAAATATCCTGGTCTTGGCTGAATAGAATAGTCATTGATTGGGACAGCCTCAAAGTGACAGATTGCCAGGAGATGACCATATTTTTTGAAGGTATCTTCCAGAATATCAAAATCATTAAAGGGAATAACTAAAGTTTCTTGTGTCGCCAGCTGCCCTCGGCCTAAAGTGTAGCATCCATCAGTTTTTGGCACATGCATGGTGGGCATACCTGGAACATCCGGATAATAAGCACCGCCGAAAATATTATCTGCCCAGCCATGAAAGCACTCGGCAAATTTTAAAATCATACTTTTTCCGGTATATGCGCGGGCAATTCGGATGGCTACCTGAACAGCTTCTGTCCCAGTCATGGAGAATTTAATTTTCTCTGCACAGGGCACATTTTCACGAATCAGTTTTCCAAGTTTTAAATCATCTTCGGTGAAGAAAAGGCTGATGGTGGGCTGATTTTTTATTAGATCTATCAGGGAATCTGCCAGTTCTTCATAAGCGCTTCCCAATGCTGCCGGTCCATAACCGATGCAATAATCTATGTACTCATTGCCGTCTACATCATAGAGACGTGCGCCGGCGCCGTGCTCAATAAACATCCGGTAATTCTGGGCACTTACTGGTGTATGACGGTTCGAATGGCCAACAGGATAATAGTCTACGAATTCTTCGGTCATTTTTTTGCTGAGTGGGCAGTCATTTTTTTTCTTCATTTTCATTTTTTTAATTCCTCCTTCACGAATTTACTTTTGATAGTCTAATTATATTAGATTAAAATTACTGAAATTTTACAATTTATCACTTCACACTTACAAATTTACATGATTACACTTACAAATTATTTAAATTTTTATTTGTTTTAACACTTTTAGTGTATACTATTATTGGTGAGGGATAAAAAGAGTGGTAGAAAGGAGAAGTATATGGAAAATATTTTTTTGATTAGTTATCCATTTGAGTGCCGTGTTACTTCCTTTGATCCGGAACGATATTATGTAAGAAAACGTCTGGAATCATTGATCAGCCGTCAGAAATACCTTTCCTATATCAATGTGTTTGCTGAAGCGGGTTATGGAAAATCGTCTTTTGTATATAGCTTTGTTTCTAGAAAGCAGATTCCAACGATCTGGTTTGATGCAGGTGACTTTTTCCCGAATTTTTCTGCCTTCATCCAGAATTTGGCAGAATGTGTTGCCATGCTTACTGATACAAAAGAATCAGTTCCCGATGAAGGGCAGATGGCATATGTTTTCCATTGCTTTTTTCAACTGGAATCTCCCATATATCTGGTTATCGATCATTTCCAGTTTATTCAGCAGGATGAGGAGACTCTTCAGTTCCTGAATAAGCTTCTTTCCTTGAATCTTCCTTATGTAACATTAATAACAATCAGCACAGAATGTCCGCCTCTCTTAGTAACCCGGCTAAAAACACGAGGAGCTTATCTGGAACTCACAAAAGGAGATCTGGCGTTGACTTATGAAGAAATTGAGGAATTTTTTTCTCATTACCATGATATTTTTTTGGAAAAGTATGAGCTGGATATTATATTCAGAGAAACCGAAGGATGGATTGCGGGTTGTCAACTTATTCTTTTGTATCTTGAACAGAATCTGGATAATGACAATCCGCGGCTGCGGCTAAATGATGTCCAGACATTGCCGGATATCTACGATTATATCAATCATGAAATTTTTGAAAAGATTCCGGAGGATCTTCGTGATTTTATGGTGAAGACAAGCCTTCTCAAAGAATTGGATCCAGATATTATTAATGAATATCTGGGGACGGAGGATGCGCAGGAAAAGCTTCTGTGTCTCCAGTCACATAATTTTGGATTGACAAAGACAAAATCTTCAGTATTTCAATATCAGCATTTGCTTAGGCTTTTCTTATATGAACAGTATAACCAGACGCATCCGGATTCCATCCGAAATGCACATCTGAGATTGTCTTACATATTCGAAAAAAGACATAGGTTTCTTGATGCCTTCACCCATGCAGCAGCAAGTATGAATTATCAGCGTGCGGCAGAGTTGATGCATGTAATCTTTTTTCGCTATAATTCCTATCAGATACTTCACATCATTGATGGAAAGCTGGATGAGATTTCGCCGCTTCTTATTCCTCCGGATACCACACTTTTTCTAACTCGATGCATTCCGGAAGAAATGTTGGAAGAATTCTCGGGGCTTCTCGAAAAAAAATTAGAGATTTCTCTTGAGAAGGAAAAATATTTAAACGCTGCAATTTTTCAGCATCGGCTTTCCAGTATTTATTATCAGCTTGGAAATATCATCAAAGCTTCTGAAATGGCGAATGCGGCTCTTCAAAGTGCCAAGATTCTCAAAGATTATGCATTGGCTGCATACAGTCATCAGCTCCTTGCAGACTGTTGTTTTGAAATGAATGATGAGAAAGCAAGTATTACGCACGCGCGGCAAGCTCTTTTTCTTACGGAGAAATATCAGATCCGACCTATACAATTACATTGTCTTGAGGTTCTTTCACGTCTACAGAAGGATCCGGAGCAGGCAGATTCTTATGTTTCACAGGCGATTTCCCTCGCATCACCGGGATCTTATGCTACGTTTTGGCTTTATGCGGCAAAAAGCAGGGTACTTCGTACTTCGGACCCTGAACGTGCAGTGACATGGGCGAGACGTGCAGTGAATGAATTGAGTCCATACTGTTGTGGATATGATGCTGCTTATACCAACCGGACATTGGGGGAAGCTTTTCTCGCTTTTGGTAAATATGACAATGCAGGAAAGTATCTTGAGATTGCTTATGAACGTTCTAAACTCTGTGCTCTCGAACGTCTTCATACATTGGAAGCACAAATAAAACTGTTAAAAGTGTCTGGCAGTAAGAAAATGGCAGAACAGAAGCAAGAAGAGCTTATCCAGTATTGTGTTTCACATGGATATACATGGATTGTGTCGCTTCAGAATGAAAATAATATGTCTGCTCCAAGTGAGTTCCCCGTTCTTACGATACGGGTACTGGGAAAATTTTCAGTTGTGCAAAATGGTAAACCAATTTCTTTTAAGCGTGCGTCCAGTCTTCGAATTTTTCAGTTTCTGATTACTAACCGAGGTACAGAGAAAAACCGAAGTATTATTGCTGAAGAGATCTTTCCCAATATGAAAATGGATCACCTGAACCATTTCCATGTGGCGCTGTCTGCCCTCAGAAAAGATTTGAATCCGCCGGACAGTCCTAAAGGGACTTCCCCGTACATTATACGGAATCGGGATCGTTACCGTCTGAATATGAAGTATATTCACCTGGATGCCGATGAATTTCTTAGATTAAGCACAGAAAAATGCCGGACGGAAGAAGAAAGGATTACTTGCCTTCTTAAAGCTGAAGAATTATATGGCGGAGATTATTTTGAGGAATATCCTTATGAATATTATCTGGAAGCAGAAAGGGAACGGCTTCGAAAAATTCAAATAAAAAATCTGTATGAAATTGCGGAACATTATAAGCAAAACAGAGAGTATGCTCAGGCTGCCAATTACTATGAGAAAATTATCCGAATCGATCCTTATGAGGAGAATGCCTATCTGGAATGCTGCCATGTCATGCTAAAAGTTCACGCAGTTTTAAAAGCGCGGAAAATAGCAGAAAAAATGATCTACTATGTTGAAGGAGAAATGGGAATTCCCTGCCGTGACAGGCTGGGGAATTTATTTAGAGAATGAGAAATATAACACTGGTTATATGGTATCTAAAACAGGGAAACTTTGCTCACATGCGCAGTGAGTGAAGTTTCCCTGTTTTTATCAGTCGTAAGCGAATTTTGAATTAAGAGCAGAAATCAGGCAATGATTTCGTACTCTCCTTCTGAAACCTTCTGAAACAGAGGCAGTTTCTGAAGGAAAATAATATCTTCTCTGGAAGCAGCATCGCCTTCCGCCAGGATGGCTGCTTTCTTTGTGACGAAGGCACCTGCGTTTTTCATCAGTGTTTCCAGAGCATGGAGAGATTCGCCTGTGGAAATCACATCGTCCAGCAGACAGACCTGTTTTCCCCGTACTTTATCGGCATCAATTCCATCCAGATATAAATGCTGTTCTCCGGAAGTAGTGATGGAGTGTACAGAGGCGGAGACTACATTTTTCATGTAGTTTTTCGTACTCTTTCTAGCGACGATGAATTCTTTCAGACCGAGCAGGCGGCTGATCTCGTAGGCGAGAGCGATTCCTTTTGCCTCGGCGGTTACAATGGCGTCAACAGGCCCGATTTTTTTGACCAGCTCAGGAGCACAGGCACTCACCAGTTCGGTGTCGCCAAGTACTACAAAGCTTGCGAATGCAGTCGTTTCATTGATGGGAATAAAAGGAAGAGTTCTTTTGATTCCACACAGTTCAATTTCGTATTCTTTCATTGATTTCTCCTCCTGTCAGGTAGATTTTTGATAACATATTCCGGTTCTGACCGTGTCCTTCCAGTTGTTTTTAAAGTCCGAGAAGCTTCGCTGCTACTCCGGCGATCATACCAAGGAAAGGATTTGTGACAGCAGTCACTACCATGGCTGTACCGCCAGCCGCCGCATTGGTGGCAAATGCCAGAGGCGCATCCGGGACAACGGTTTTGAAGATACCGAGAACAAACAAGAATCCTGCAATCGAAGAGGATGGCACATACCTTCCGATTTTAGGAAGCAGTTTGAAAATCAGAATCAGACCAATGACCGCCATCATGATGACACCTGCCCATACAGGATGGGGTGCGCTGGCTGTGGCAGAGATGATGGACTCTACAGGGGCGCCTCCGAAGAAGGAAGAGCACATATCAGCCAGAGAAGAGATGACAGTCAGGTGATCTACATTATAGTTTCCGCTGGTGGCCATTCCGGCAGTGATTCCGCCGAAGGAGATATTGGAGCCGATGTTCAGGCATACCATACCGAGAGCTCCGAAAATGACGCTGGAGTTGATGGTGAATTTCTGTCTCACAAATTTGTCGTCTTCCACCACAATGTTGGTATGTTCTTTTTTAAACAGGGCGCCGGCAATACAGGATGCCACAACGGAGATGACGATGGTATAGACAAGTGTGTTTGCACTGTTCTTGGTAAAGAAGTAGGTGATCAAAGCAGCAGCAAGGGAGACCCCGCCGGAAATGGTATCGCTCTTGATCATATCTAGGGCTGCTTTGGTCAGGATGATTCCCACACCGGCCATCATTCCGTAGGCAACGTCCTCACCGACGAAGTTCACGATTTTTGTCAGAAAACCGAGAGCTCCGATCAGGGCCATGATCACACCGCCGATGAAAATCATGGTGCATCGCTCTGAGCGGTTTTTGCCGGCAGTACCAGCATAAGTGATGGTTTCTGCCTGGAATGAGATGGGGGCTACACTTTGAGTGGCCAGGTTTCCCACAACGCCCACGAAGAAAGCCAATGCGGTGGGAACCGAAGCAAAGCCGTAAGCGAGGGCGAGAAGTCCTTGGGGCAGACCGTTGAGTACCACACCAATGATTGCCAGTAAGTCAGTTAAAATGTCGTTCATGAATATTCCTTCCTCCTCATTTCTGAAAATTACGAATTCCATTGTACTACAAAAATGGTTATAATAGAAATAAAAAATTTAGAGAATTTTAAAACTTTTTTGGCTTTCTTATTGTCTAAGATATGTAGACAGATTAAGTGAGAGAAAAAGGAGGAAAATTATGAATTACACAGAGGCAGTCCGGCTTGCACAGGCAAAAGAAGAGAGAGGATATGGATTTTTATTTCAGAATACATACAAAAGTAAATATTATCTGGCGCTGCAGTATATGAAAGATGAAGAGGCAGCACAGGATGTGCTCCAGGAGGCATATCTTCGGGCGTTTACCAACCTGGACAGACTGAGAAACCCGGAGATGTTTTCTGCCTGGCTGGGGAAAATTGTGGCCAATACTGCCAAAAATATGTTGGCAAAAAAGAACCCCTTATTATTTTCCGACATGGAGAAGGATGATTCCGGGGAGAGTGTGGAATACCGGATCGAAGATGACAATTTGGAGAATCAGCCGGAGGCGGCGTATACCAGGCAGGAAACCAGAGAGCTTGTACATGAATTGCTGGATTCTTTGTCGGATGAGCAAAGGCTCTGTGTGCTGATGTTTCACATAGAAGGAGCGTCAATCCGGGAGATCGCGCAGACTTTGAACTGTTCGGAAAATACTGTCAAATCCAGACTCAATTATGGACGGAAGAATCTGCGTATAAGGGCAGAACAACTGCAGAAGAAAGGATACAAACTCTATGGTATTGCTCCTCTTCCCTTGCTCTTGTATCTGTTTCGCACAGATGCGAAAGCGATGTCAGTGGAGGGAGCGTTCACACAGGCGGGCCAGCAGATGGCAAGTCATATTTTTTCCAGATTTCCTTTGCAGGCAGGAGCTGGCGGTGCCGGTGTGCCGGGAAGGACAGTGCCTGAAAAAACATCAGTAGGAAAAACATCGGCAGGAAAAGCATCGGTGGGAAAAGCAGCAGGAAAAGTGTCAGCAAAGAGAGCGGCCACCGGTACGGTAAAAAGCGGAATTCTGCACACGATGGCAGGCAAAGTTCTGGTGGCTGTCATTGGAGTCTGTGCGGTGAGCGGAGTCGCCATGTTCGGAGCAGCACAGATGAATCGGAATGGACAGTCTAAGACGGAAGCGGTTCAGGAAGAATCTCAGGAAGAGAAGGAGCCAGAGCAGGAGACGACAAAACCGCAGGTAACCAAAGAGGCTCAGGAGACGCAGGAAGAACAGGGACCTGTGGAAATGACAGAGGAAGATTACCCGTCAAAAATTGCCGGGAATCTGACAAAAGAGGAATTGGAATTGGTGCTCGCCTATGGCCCGGATGAGATTCCTCAGGAAGGTTTCCAGGACAGCGATTACGCAGTATTTCTGACAACTCTGTGCCAGGGCTCAGACAGAAATGGTGGGTTCATTGAGTACTATGGAGATAACAACGGAAATTCTGAGTATTCCGTGGCTGATGTGAACCGCCTGTTTTCTTCTTTTACCACTTTCCAGTATACGGAGGAGACGGACAGTGATGCAGAGTATGGCATCAATGTGGAGGGAGATAAGATTATATACACACATGCCACGATGGGATATACTGTGACTGCTGATGTGACGGCGGCGGAATATACAGAGGAAGAGATGGATATCTATTTTAATTATGAGAAAAGTGCCTCGGCGGGAGGTGACCCGGGAAGCGGCCTGCTCAGTAAGAAAGCAGTCTTGAAACCAGATGAGACGGGAATGTATCGGATCGTGAGTATTGTGGAAGCCGCGCAGCCGGCAGAAAAAAGCGGGGATCCGGCGGCAGCTCAAAACGAGACGGCAGAACAGACGGAGGCGGGTAATTCTATGGAAGAGATCTATCGAGGAGTTCTCCAGTCAGTACAGAATCAGGAGCCAGGGTACGAATTCCCCGCCGCGGCCGGAAAGACAAAGGGGTACGATTATTTTGTACACGATATCAATGGCGATGGGATTGAGGAGCTGATTGTGGGAGCTGAATATGAAGAGTATGTTTTTATCTATCATGACTGCCGTGTGTTCAGTTGTGTGCCTTCAGGGGCTGGATATGCCTTGAATGTGGTCGGCGGCAACGTGTCGGTGTGGAACCTCTTTTTGTCTTCCGATGGGAATGGCATGTACGATTCTCTGTTGAGCAGAGGGACGGGACAGACAGATATCTATCGGATTACCATCGAAAATAATACCCTTGTAAAAGCGGATTCTTCAGAATATCATTATATTATGGGAAGCGCAGAAGAACAGCAATTTCAGTCTGCCAATCCGCCCGTTTCCTGGAAGGATATTTCTGATACCAATATATTAGGCTGATCTTTTTTGTGATTATAAGGGGAAGTTCTTTTATGCAGATTTCGAGGAGGAGATTATTATGATTTTATATTTTACGGGAACAGGAAACAGTGAATATGTGGCAAAGAGAATCGCGAAAGCTACAGGGGATGAGACTTTGAATCTTTTTCAAAAATTGAGAAAAAGAGATTTTACCAGAATGGATTCCAAACGTCCCTGGATAATTGTCACTCCCACGTATGCCTGGAGGATTCCAAGGATTTTGGAAAAGTGGCTGATGAGGACAGAATTGGCTGGAAGCCGCAGCATTTATTTTGTGATGACCTGCGGAGGCCAGATCAGCAATGCGGGGAAGTATCTGAAACCTTTGTGCGCGAAAAAGAAAATGAATTATTTTGGATGTTTTGAAGTGGTAATGCCGGAGAACTATATTGCTCTGTTTCGGACACCATCCAGAGAAGAATCCCTGGAAATCATTCAGAAAGCAGAGAAAGAGATCGACAAAGCGGTTCTTGCGATCAAAAAGAAGCAGAAATTTCCTGAACATCCAGTTACTATCTTGGACAGGCTGAACAGTGGTATCGTAAATGACTTTTTCTATCCGTTCATGGTTCATGCCAGGAAGTTCTATGCGACAGATGCCTGTATTGGCTGTGGAAAATGTGTCAAGGTCTGCCCTCTTCATAATGTCCATCTGAAGAACGGAAAACCGGTATGGGGGAAATCCTGTACGCATTGTATGGCATGTATCTGCCGCTGTCCGAAGGAAGCGATTGAGTATGGCAGGCACAGTAAGGGGTTACCCAGGTATGTATGCCCAAAATCAGTAGAGGATGGAGAGAAAGATGAGTAAAAAATATATTGTTGCAGGAATCTATGAAGATGATTTCGGATGTGAAGAAAGAGCACAGGATTATGAGACTCAGGTCATTGTGATTCTGCGGGATGAAAGCGGCATCAAAGAGTCTGTGAGACAGTCGGATGCCTGGCTGTATCAGCAGGATATCCAGGAAGGCGATGAGGTTGTCCTGGAGGGAAAAAGACTGGAGAAGATATCTTAACAGGAAGATAGGAGCGGGAGTGGCCATTGGCTGGCAGACTCCCGCTTCTGGTATTTTAGACAGATATTTTTTCGTATGCCAGCCGGGGATAGGAATCCTCCGGGACATAAATGGTGCCGCAGTGGACGAAGCCGTTTTTGCTGAGCAAATTCTGCATCACCCGATTGTCGTTGTGGGTGTCGATGCGCAGATGGCCACATTGGCGAAAAGCCCATTGGATACAGGCGGATCCGACGCCTTTTACTGTTCCGCTGCTGGCCATGCGATGGAGGACACCGTATGGGCTGTCATCCAGCCAGGCGCCATCTTTGATGGTTTGATAATTCGGTTCCACATCTTTGCCGAAATCATAAAAAAAGGTTCCCACGATCTCGTCTTCACAAGTACAGACGTAACTTTTTCCTTCTCTGATATCGGAGAGGATCAGAGATTTCGGGGGCCAATTGGTGGGACCCCACTGGTTAGGGTTGCCATTTGCAGCCATGAATTGGCGGGCATGTTCATAAAGCTTCATGAGAATGGGCAGTTCTTCTTCTCTTGAATGACGTATGTTCATAGAAATATCACCTCTTTTCCTTATCAAAAGTTCTATCCCAGCTGGACGCACCAGATACGGCAGTCTCTGGTACCGATGACTGCAAGGTTGTTATAGACTGCAGGGGAAGCTTCAATCACTCCTTCGCTGAGGGAGAGCGTGCTGTGTACTTCACCGGTGAGGCCATCCAGCAGATACATATTGCCGTCACTGCTGCAGTAGAGAACTTTGCCGGTTCCATCGGAATTATAGACACAGACAGGCGAAGACCAGGCGTATCCTGCAGAATGCTGCCAGAGGATTTCCCCCGTATTTTTATTCAGGCAGGCCAGCACACCCGCGGCGAGATTTTCTGTCTTTGAGACTGTGACATAGATATAGTCGGACAGGGTGTTTGTTCCGGATGCGATGGTGGATTGAACACCTCCGGATACCCCATCTTCGGAGTGGCACTCAAAGTCCGTCTGCCAGAGAATTTCTCCTGTCTCGGCATCAATTTTCCAGACAGGAACGGGGGCTGTACTGTTGCTGCGCCAGCCCAGATGGAACGATGTGCTGACATACAGATATAAATGCTCATTTTCCACGGAGAGGACAGGTGTGGAATTGGAGTCATCCAGGATATCCTGAACCCATACAAGTTGAAGGGTATTCAGATCCAGGCACATGAGCATGCCTCCGTTGTCGGCGATGAACAGATATCCCTGGTATATGGCGGCGCTGTCTTCCATGCCCACCCAGTAATTGGCTGTGCTGGAGCGGGTTCCGTAATAATGCCATTTGACAATTTTTCCAGGCGAGATGCTAAGAGCTCCGGATGCCGGGTCATAGGCAGTATTCAGCCGGATCAGATAGAGAATTCCATTTTCGCCGGGATAGATTAAAGTATCTGTCTTCGCATCTACGAGGGCGGAAGAGTCAAAAAAGCTCAGACTTCCTCTCAGGGAAAAGGAATCATTGTCGCCGAAGGTATATAAAACGCTGCAGTCTATCAGGTTAATAATGAAAGCTTTCGCCGTCCCTTCATTGCTGTTGTAACCTGCACCCACATACATCAGAGGATATCCGCGGGGATCAAGAGCCCCAGATCCCTTGAAGGTATATCCCAGATACATGGGGTCTCGGGTAGGATTTCCGGTATTCAGGTCAAGAAAATAAATATAACCATCCATGCAGGCATAGATCACTTCCACAAGGCTGTCATCTTCCTTTGCCCAGTCATACATATTCATATGTGCTTTTACTTCCCGGGACCATTTGCTCATGAGAGGCTGGCCGGTCCATCCGCTTCCGCTCCAGGAAGCGTCTCCGGATGTGAGAGAACCTGTCGGATGGGACCATTTCCCGGTTAAGGTGTAATCAGACATTTCTGCGGTGCCGTATGCGGCACTGTCCCGGAAATTATTTCCGCGGAATGTGACAATTCCATCCACATCTGTGTACTGGTTTCCATCTGAAAAAGAGATTTCACTGTCAGGGGTGTATGCGGAGGTATCTGTCAGGACAGATCCGTCCACTTCAATCTCTGTATAGTTGATTCTGGACTGGGGAGCCGTTGACTCCACGCTGTGGGGTTCGAAGATAATCTGCTGTTTCGGTTCATTGTCAACAGCTTCCGGTTCGGGAGTATTGGCATTTTCTGTGGAAGTTTCAGAATCTGCCAGGATTTCTGGCATGATGTTTTCCAGATCCGGGGCTTCTGACGCGGCAGGACTCTTCTCCGTGAAGAGCGGTTTTTGTAAGAAGCCGAAAAAGACCACTGCCAGAATGCAGAGGATTTCTCCAACCAATAGAATACTTTTTCGGATCATACGTTTTTTTCGGGGATGTTTTTTCCTTTTCATTTCCTATGTTTCTCCTTCGGTTTTGCACCAAAAAACCAGGGCACCTTAAGATTCCCTGGTCTGTACGTTCTAGCAATCTATGTAATTGAATTGTCGGATGATTTAGAGGTGCATTTCTTTACCAGATAAATTTACCATAAATTTGTCCGATTTTCCAGAACGAATCCAAAGGTATTCGGAATAAAAAGACTGAAAATTCAGATGATAATACTGTATACAATAAATTAACAGTTTTTTTACGGGCATTTTACGTTAACAAGATATTAATTTTTACATTACGGTCCTATAATCATGTTCTGTAAAAGGATTTGAGAGAATCTTTCGTAGGGAGATAAATGAAAAGGAGGACTATCTAGAAATGAAGAAACAGATTTTAGCAGTGTTTATGTCAGTGTTTATGGCAGCAGGACTTCTGGCAGGATGCGGTGGCAGCGGATCTTCCCAGACAGAAGATTCTTCGTCAACGGAGAGCAGTTCTGACAGCACGTCCGCACAGGAGAATACACAGGAGAGCACTTCTGATGCAGACACCCAGGAGGAGACTGAAGATTTAAGCGGAACAATCACGGCGGCAGGTTCTTCTGCTCTGAAACCGTTGGTTGATGATGCGGCAAATGCTTTTAATGAGAAATATCCGGATGTTGCGATTACAGTAGATGCCGGAGGCTCCGGAGAGGGATTGAAACAGGTCGCAGAGGGAACCGTTGATATTGGAAACTCAGATGTGACAGCAGAGGAGAAACTGGATGCGGATCAGGCAGAGAAATTGGTGGATCACCAGGTCTGTGTCATCACAATGGCTCCGATCGTAAACAATGACGTAAAAGAAGGCGGCGTGACCAATCTTACCAAAGATCAGCTGATCTCTATTTTCACCGGTGAGACAACGAACTGGAAGGATGTAGGCGGTCCGGACGAAGACATTGTACTTGTGACAAGACCGACTTCTTCCGGAACCAGAGCGACATTTGAAAAATATGCTCTGGATGGAAATGAGGAGGCATCCAATGCTTCCATGGAGACCGATGATTCCGGAGTACTTCTTCAGAATGTGAAAGATACCAAGGGAGCGATCGGATATGTGGCTCTGTCTTATCTGACGGGAGATCCCGGTGTCTCCACAGTTTCCATCGATGGTGTTGAGCCGACTCTGGAAAATACATATTCAGGAGACTATCCGGTTTGGACTTATGAGCATATGTACACAAATGGCGAGCCGAATGAGGTCTGCGACGCATTTATTAAATATATTATGTCCGATGAATATGGCGCCAATATGGAGTCTCTTGGATATGGCATGTCTTCAAAAATGACAGTGACTGAGCACTGAAACCAGGATGATTCCTGAATAGAAAAAGAAAGAAAAGGGAGCGGGTTTGTGAAGCAGAATGAGCCCGCTTCTTTTTTTGGAAGAGGAAGAAAATATGCTGAAAAAAGAAAAACGGGGAATGTTTTACAAAGAGTATGGATGGAGAGGGCTGACCATTTTCTTTGGTCTTTTTGTGATTGTGCTTACAATCGTGATAGGAGCTTTTCTGATCTATAAAGGTTCCGATACTTTTTTAAAGTTTGGGCACACGATCTGGGAATTCCTGGGCTCTGCCCAGTGGGAGCCGGTTGACGGTTCTGAGGGCGGCGGGAAGACAGGAGCTTTAATCTTCATTGTGGGTTCTCTGGTAACTTGCGGACTTGCCTTGCTGATTGCCACGCCTTTTGCCCTGGGGTCTGCTGTCTTTATGACAGAGATCGCTCCTGCGTTTGGAGAAAAATTTTATCGTCCGGTTGTCGAAATTTTTGCCGGAATTCCATCCGTGGTATACGGGTGGGTAGGTCTGACTGTTTTGGTTCCGGCTATTAAGACTGTCTTTCACCGCCAGGTAGGGCATTCCGTTCTTGCGGCGGGTTTGGTATTAGCGGTGATGATTTTTCCGACGATCACGAGTGTGTCGGCAGATGCTCTTGGCGCGGTCTCAGAGGAGTGCAAAAATGCCGCCTACGGTCTTGGTTCGACCCGCTGGCAGACGATCTGGCGTGTGGTGGTGCCGGCTGCGTCCTCAGGAATTATCACAGGAGTGATCCTGGGTCTGGCCAGAGCGTTCGGTGAAGCTTTGGCAGTGGCGATGGTCATTGGACAGACGACAGCTCTTCCAAAAGGCATCTTCTCCACCACCAAGACGCTGACCACTGAGATTGCTGCCCAGATGGGCAATGCGATGGAAGGCGGAGAACTGAAATCAGCACTTTGGACGATGGCACTGCTTTTGTTCCTGATTTCGCTGTTATTTATTACGCTGATCCATTATTTTTCAGGAAACAGCAGGAAGGGAGAGAAATAAATGGATAAAAGAATGAGAAGGGCCAAGAGAATGGACCGGATAATGACAGGGGTATTTTTCGCGGTTGCGGCTTTTTTCCTCATATTGCTGGCGGCATTTGCCGGAAAGGTGATCATTGGAGGGTTTCTTGGGGCAAAGCCGGAGATGTTCGGTTTTGAACGCCAAGGCTGTATCGGAAATCAGCTTTTTAATACAGTTTATCTGGTACTGATCGCTCTGGTCTGTTCGGTGCCGGTGGGAGTTTTCGCGGGAATTTATCTTGCGGTCTACGCAAAGCAGGGATTTCTGACTAAGTTTCTTCGGATTTGTATTGAGACACTGTCATCCTTGCCTTCCATTGTCGTGGGCCTGTTTGGATATCTGGTATTTCTTGTGTTTATGGGAATGGGAAAAAGCCTGCTGGCCGGTGCGCTGTCTGTGTCGATTCTTACTCTGCCTTTGCTGACCACGACGACAGAGGATGCCATAAAAGGACTCCCGGAGGGATATTTTCATGGAAGTCTGGGGCTTGGCGCGACGAAATGGCAGTCGGTCTTTCATGTGCTCTTGCCAGCCTGCATTCCGAGAATTATGACAGGAGTGATTCTGGCGGCAGGCAGAGGTTTCGGCGAGGCTGCGGCATTGCTGTACACAACCGGATCGGGAAGTACACTTCGGTGGGGAAACTGGGACATCACCTCGCCCACAAGTCCTTTGAATCTGCTTCGCCCTGCGGAGACATTGTCCACACAGATCTGGAATCTGCAGATTAATGGGCAGGACAGAGCCCTTGCCAATCTTGCCTCTGCCGTTCTGATGCTTCTGGTTCTGGTTTTTAATATTGCGGCCAATGCCTGGAGCAGAAGAATTGAGGCGCGAAATTCCGGGGAAAAAGCGTAAAAGCAAGACGATACCTGTAGAAAGGAAAACAAGAGAATGGATGAGAAGAAAATCAAGTTTGATGTTCAGAATCTGAATCTTCATTATGGAGAATTTCATGCACTGAAAAACATCAATATGAAAATACAGGAACATGAAATCACAGCGCTGATTGGTCCGTCCGGGTGTGGAAAATCCACATTTTTGAAGACGCTAAACCGGATGAATGATTTTGTGAGCGGAGTCAAAATTGACGGATCGATCACGATGGATGGAAAGGATATCTATCGGGATATGGATGGAATTGAGCTGCGGTATAAAGTGGGAATGGTTTTCCAGCAGCCCAATCCTTTTCCGAAAAGTGTGTATGACAATGTGGCTTATGGTCCCAGAATTTTTGGCATACGCAAGAAGTCCCAGCTGGATGAGATAGTGGAGAAGAGTCTGCGGCAGGCAGCGATCTGGGATGAGATGAAAGACCGGCTGAAGAAAAGCGCGCTGGGATTGTCAGGAGGCCAGCAGCAGCGCCTGTGTATCGCGAGAACTCTTGCGGTGGAGCCTGAGGTAATCCTGATGGATGAGCCCACTTCCGCACTGGATCCGATCTCGACCGTCAAGATTGAGGATCTGGCCACGGAACTGAAGAAAAAATATACGATTGTCATTGTGACGCATAACATGCAGCAGGCTGCGCGGATATCGGACCGGACAGCGTTCTTCCTTCTGGGGGAAATGATTGAATTCGGGGCGACAACAGAATTGTTCGCAAAACCGCAGGATGAAAGAACTGAGAGCTACATTACTGGAAGATTTGGCTGATGCCGGCAGCTTTGTCCCTTGTGTCCTGGACGGTCCTGTGTTACCATAGGAAATGGAGTTTAAAAGAAAGGACGGTTCGGCAGTTTTACTGCGAAAATACAAGGGGATTTGGGAGAAATAATATACAAAGTACTGATTTGTTTTCTGGCCGGAGCCGGAGCAGGAGTGGGAACAGGTTTCGCGGGGATGAGCGCGGCCACGGTGATTAGTCCGATGCTGATTACCTTTTTGCACCTTCCTGCCTATCAGGCGATCGGTATTGCGCTTGCCAGCGATGTCTTGGCCAGTGCGGCCAGTGCGCGCACCTATGCGAAAAATAAAAGTATTGATATCCGGAATGGTCTGGTGATGATGGCAGGGGTTCTGCTCATGACTGTGGTGGGAAGCTGGCTCTCTGCCTTTGTGGGAAATAACACCCTTGGCGGATTTTCTGTGGCTATGACACTGGTACTGGGATTGAAATTTCTGATTTTTCCGGTGAATTCCAGCAGGAAGACAGTGGCAGGGGATAAGCGATGGATACGGGTGGCAAAGAGTCTGACCTGCGGATGTGCCATTGGCTTAATCTGTGGATTTTTTGGCGCCGGCGGCGGTATGATGATGCTGATGATTTTAACCATGGTGTTGGGATATGAACTGAAAACTGCTGTGGGAACCAGTGTTTTTATTATGACTTTTTCTGCTCTGACAGGGGCGGTAAGCCATTTTGTGCTGAGTGGTCCGCCGCAGGCGGATCTGTTGATTTTCTGCATTATTTTTACACTGATCTGGGCAGAGATTGCGGCGAAGATTGCCACGAAGGCAGACGCGAAGACGTTGAACCGGATTGTTGGAATTATTCTGGCTGTATTGGGTGTGATTATGCTGGCGATTACTTATGGAAATTGAATAAAGATGAAATGTGGAGAAGAATCCTGTGATGGCGGGGTTCTTTTTTTGCATTGATGATGTAACGCTTTACAAAATTAAGAATAAACTGTAAAATATCTAAATATAAGTAAAGTTATAGGTGATTTTCGAAAATGGAGGGCAATTTATGAAAGAAATCGCACAAAAAGTACAACGGTTAATGAGAGAAAAGGAATCGCAGTTTCTCAAAGATCTGCATTGGTTTCATGAAAATCCGGAAATGAGTTTTCAGGAATACGATACCACAGCTTATATAAAAAGAGAACTGGAAGATATGGGTGTGGAACTGCTGGATGTGGGCCTGGAGACAGGAGTTGTGGGAATGATCCGCGGGAAAAAGGAGCATCCTTGCATTGCTCTGCGGGCAGATATCGATGCACTTCCGGTTACGGAAGAATCTTCCTGTACATATCCCTCAAAACGTCCGGGAATGATGCATGCATGCGGACATGATACACATGCGGCCTCTCTTCTGTCGGCGGCCAGGATTCTCACAGAATTGAGAGATGATCTGGACGGAAGCGTCAAGCTGCTCTTTCAGCCTGCAGAGGAAGTGAATCTGGGAGCAAAGAAGATGGTGGAGCTGGGGTGTCTGGATGATGTGGACGCAGTTTTTGGCCTTCATAATTCCACGGAGATTCCTCTGGGAACGGTAGCCGTGAAACATGGAGCTTTGATGGCAGCGGTTGACCGGATTGAGATTACAATCAAAGGAAAGGGAGGCCATGGAGGTATTCCCCAGAGAAATGTGGATCCGGTTGTCTGTGCGGCTGCGGTGATTCAGGGAGTGCAGACAATTGTGAGCAGAAATGTCAGTCCCATTGATTCCTGCGTGGTGTCTATATGCAGTATGAAGGCAGGAGAGGGAGCGAATAATGTGACGCCGGATACGGTGACAATGCTGGGAACAGTGAGAACATACTCCAAAGAAGTGGAGGCCTGTATCGTGAAACGGCTGGAGAAGCTGGTGGAATCCATTGCCTCGGCTTATGAATGCGAAGGCATTCTGAAATATATCTATGAACTTCCGCCTACGACGAACAATGAGATGCTGTACCAGGCCGCCCATGATGCGGTGACAGACATCGGAGCAGAGCCAGTTGACCCTATTCCGTCCACGGGAGGAGAAGATTTCTCGGTATTTATGGAGAAAAAACCGGCATTTTTCTATTGGCTGGGAACCAGAAATGAGGAAAATGACTGCGTCTATTCCTGGCATAGTCCCCATTTCAAGGCGGATGAGCGGTGTATTGCCATAGGCGCGGGAACCTATGCGATGTCGGTGTTCCGGGCAATGGAATGTCTGAAAAAATAATGATGTGTGTGAGAAAGGAGAAATTTTATGGAGAAAACGAAAAAAATCTTATCCTGCTGGCCCTTTCATCTGACGATTCTGGTAGTCGTCATGGCCTGTGAGGCAGTCAATACCATTTCGATTCCGGTGGGGACAGGAAGCATTATGTTCTTGCCGATGCTGTTTGCCATGGTGATTGGATTGCTGCTGTTTCTTGCAAAGCCAGTGAAATTCATCAAGCAGAAAGAATCCATATTATCGAATAAATTTGTGGTAATTGGAATTGGAATTTTTCTGGCCAAGGTGGCTGTGACGAGTGGAACGCAGCTCCCGCAGGTATTGGCAGCCGGACCGGCTTTGATTCTCCAGGAATTCGGAAATCTGGGAACAATCGTTCTCGCACTTCCATTTGCTTTGCTTCTCGGATTTAAGCGAGAGGCGGTGGGGATGACTCACTCCATCTGCCGGGAACCCAATGTGGGTTATATTGCTTCGAAGTACGGATTGGATTCTGCAGAGGGAAGAGGCGTTATGACCGTCTACATTGTGGGAACCCTGGTCGGAACGATTTTCATGGGAGTGATGGCCAGTACTTTAGCAGCGACAGGAATTCTTCATCCCTATTCACTGGCTATGGCCTGCGGTGTGGGCAGCGGAAGTATGATGGCGGCATCCTCGGCCTCTCTGGTGGCGGCGTTTCCGGAGATGGCAGAGCAGATTACCGCATATGCGGGAACCAGTAACGTATTGTCCAATGCGGATGGAATTGTCATGACGGTATTCATCGGACTGCCTATGTGCAACTTCCTCTACCGGAAACTGGAACCGGTGCTTGGAAGAAAGAAAAAGGCGTGACAAGAGAGGAGGATGTATATGCAGAAAAAATTGACTTTGGATACTTTCGTGGAATATACAGTGATCCTGGCGATTGCGGCAGTGATCAGTCTGGTGGGAAATACAATCAATACGGTTACAGATGGGAATCCGGAGACTTTTGTGTCGATTCTGGAGGGGGTTCCCGGCCTTTTTATACTATTCTGCATTGCTCTGGTTTCCACCACCTTAAATGCTTTTATCCCGAAAATTCCGACGATTATCTGGATCACTTTTATCGGGATCATTCTGGCGATGCCTTACAGCCCCACCGGTGCATTCGTCGCTGAGGAAGTGAATAAGATCGGAATGCTGCCGGCAGTGACTCCCATTCTGGCGTATGCGGGAGTCTCCATGGGAAAGGATTGGACTGAGTTCAAGAAAATCGGCTGGAGGGGGATTGTTGTTGCAATCTTTGTCATGATCGGAACTTATGTGGGCTCTGCTTTGATTGCCCAGCTGATTCTCTCTGCCCAGGGCATTATATAGTTTTAGGCTGTGAAGGAATAAAAAATTTCAAAAGTTTTGTGTAGTGCAGTACGAAGATCGACAGATCCATGAACAGATGAGCGATCAGAGTACTGATAATCACACCGTTCGATTTCAGCAGGAAGTTTTCGTGGAAGCCATACCAGCAAATCATACCGGAATACAAGGACATGAGGAGCAGGAGGGGCAGATTCCCGCACAGACAACGTATGGTATTCGAAAAATCTTTCCAGGTGAAGTCGAAGTAGAGAAAACGTCCTGCGGCCAGCGTGATGAAATACAGGATCAAAGTATTATAGTTGGTATCCTGGTAAATGAAACGGATATACAGCAAAATCAGCACAATGTAAAAGGAGCTGAGCAGCCGGATGGAAGCTTTCTGTTCCGGGCTGATATGAGTCAGCCGGATGAGCACGGAATCCAGCCAGTTGGTGGCAAATACAGAGGCCAGAATGAAGATCAGAAGAAGAACGTTCTGATATTTCTCCCAGTAATAAGCCACTGCAGGTATTTTCTCGTCGATGATGTAGTAAAGTGAGAGGAATAGGAGCACGGACGTGCTGGAGAAAACCATCTCATAAAAACTCTCTATGAATGTAAAATGCTTCTTTCGAACCTGATACAAGGTGTCGTCAGAAGCATTTTGTGCGTGGCGGCGGGCATTTAAAGCAGTCTGGATCCGTGCGGCGACCAGTACGACAGCCAGAACCAGAAAGAGACCTACAAAAGAAACCAGTAAAAAAGAACCGGCATTTCGAAAATCAAAGTAATGTTTGATATAATATATTTTATTCATAAAATCACCTCATTTTGACAAAATTTTGCTAATACTTTTTCCAGGGACAGTATACGCTTCTTTTTTGAAAAAAACAATAGAGTGTGTCCGGAAAGACCAAGGATATACATATGATATGAAAATTTCTCAGGTTACCTCTTGATTATTGCGGAGAAATCTGCTTTTATATATATGTAAACAATCAATAAATTAAATGGAAAAATGAGGTGCGTGAGATGAAACCGATCAAAGAAGGAAAAGTTCGTGAGATTTATGATAACGGTGACAATCTGATCATGGTTGCCACAGACCGTATCAGCTGTTTCGATGTGATTCTTCACAATGTCGTGACTAAGAAAGGTACCGTACTGACTCAGATGTCTAAATTCTGGTTCGAGATGACACAGGATATTCTTCCAAACCACATGATTTCCACAGACGTGAAAGATATGCCGGAGTTTTTCCAGCAGCCGCAGTTTGATGGAAACAGCATGATGTGTAAGAAACTGAATATGCTCCCTGTAGAGTGTATCGTAAGAGGTTATATCACAGGAAGCGGCTGGGCAAGCTACCAGAAGGACGGCACGGTCTGCGGAATCAAACTTCCAGAGGGATTAAAAGAGTCTGACAAGCTGCCGGAACCGATTTACACCCCATCTACCAAGGCAGAGCTGGGAGATCACGATGAGAATATCTCTTATGAGCAGAGCATTGAGCATCTGGAGAAGTATTATCCTGGAAAAGGAGAAGAGTACGCTTCCAAGCTTCGTGATTACACCATCGCACTTTATACCAAATGTGCAGATTATGCGAGAAGCCGTGGAATCATTATCGCGGATACAAAATTCGAATTCGGTCTGGATGAGAACGGCAACATTGTACTTGGGGATGAGATGCTGACACCGGACAGCTCCCGTTTCTGGGCTGTAGATGTGTATGAACCAGGACATAGCCAGCCATCTTTTGACAAACAGTATGCCCGCGACTGGCTGAAAGCAAATCCAGACAGCAATTGGACATTGCCGGATGATGTTGTGCAGAAAGTAATTGACAAATATCTGCAGAGCTACGAGATGCTGACAGGCAAAAAACTGCAGTAGAGAATATAAGAATTACAGAAAGCCTCTGGATCAATGGCGATATGTACCCTCTTTACTGGATAACCAGTAAGGAGGGTATTTTAGACTTACAGATTATTTTTCTGGCGTTCAAAAAGTTCCAGGAGAAGCTTTTTCTGATGCGAATTGATCGTAATTTTTCCATGAAAAAGAGAAATATAATTTTCGGAAGCCAATTCCTGAATGATTCGGTGACAACTGCGAAGCGAACAGCCAAGTTTTCCAGCTAATTCTTCACGGGTGTCGGGGAGAATGGATAAGCCGGCAGAATTCCGTGATGGAAGGCTGTGGATCAGAATAAAGATACAGCGTGTCATATAATCCATGGAAAAATAAAGCCGATCCCGGGAAGTCTGTGTGCCGAGCTGACGGATCAGGAAGCGAATTCGAATATACAAAGCGTTGGGAGATTTGGAAATCCAACGGAGATAGAGGTCTGAAGGCAGAGTAAGACATTCACTGTGTCCTGCCGACAATACGGAAGCATAAGAGTAGGACATCTGCGCAAACAATTCGTAATCCCCCACGATCTCTACGGGATGGAATTCTGTAAAGATGTAAGGCTGTTTCTGAACCAGATTTTCCATAGCATAGAGTGTTCCTTTCATGAGAATAAAGACACTTTTAGACACTTCAAGAGAAGAGATTAAAGTTTCACCAGGAGAAAAATTCTTGATTTGCAGATAGGGGTACAAATCCTCGGGGAAATCTTTGAAAAAATCGTCCAGGAATTCCTGGGTTTCTGGCTGTGGATAGCGAAGATGAAGCTGCTCTTTTGTCATAAAACCCTCCATAAGATGCCAAATGGCATTTTTTGTGCTTTTTTTCTATTATACAATGAAAGACAGAAAAAAGGAACGAGGTATGACATGAAAGTGCTTTGGAAAAAAATAGGTCTGATTTTTTTGGCAATGAATCTGGTAGGTCTTGCAGTGGCTTTGTTTTTGGCAAATCGCCTGGGCAGTGATTCCATCGGCCTTTTGTGTGATGGGATCCGCGCGGCAACGGGATTACAGTACGGAAATGCATCTCTTGCTTACAATTTGCTGGTAATTGTATTGGCCTGGCTGACTGCCAGAAAAAATCTAGGTCTGGGAACCATAGTCTATGCCCTGTGTTCGGGTTATTTTATCGATTTCTACAGTTGGCTTTTAGCACCGCTGTCACTGGGCGACCAGGCTCTTGTGTTCAGAGTTTTGGGATTCATAGCAGGGCAAACGGCACTCAGCCTGGCGCTGGCGATTTTGATCCAAATGAATCTGGGGATGAATGCTCTGGACGCTCTTTTATACTGTCTGGAAAAGATCAGCCACATTCCTTATGCATATTTGCGGACAGGAATAGACATCAGCTATGTGATTGTGGGCACTGCTCTGGGCGGTACGTTTGGCGCAGGGACGATATGTTCAGTTTTGTTGACAGGAACCATGGTTAGCGTAATAATAAAATTATTGCAGAAAACAGGCCAGCATAAACAAGAGGAAAAGAGGAGACCGTATGGAATTGCAAAAGGTGTGGAAAAAATATAGACCGGAAACACGTTTTAATTTCTCGGCACTTCCAAGGAATGTTCAAAAACAAGGAGAATGCTTAAAGTATCAGCCAAAACAAATGATTGTTTCCAGAGGTAGTTTTCCGGAATATGTCTATTTTATTCTAGAGGGAACTGCGGTTGGAATTCGGGAATATTCAGATGGAAGTGAATATAGTTATTTTCAGTTAGACGCTACAAATGGAAGTATTGGTCTTTTGGAGATAATGGCACAGAAGGAACAGTACATTGCCACTATTGTCAGTTTGTCAGAAACGGTAGTGATTCGTATGGAGTCTGCTTATGTTTACGAAGTGATTCAATCGGATTTGTCAATTTTGCGAAAATGCACTCATCTGTTGGCAGAGGATTTATATAAGAGATCAGGAAATGATGGATTGCTTTATTACTTGTCTGGAATTGACCGCATCCGTTTTTATCTGGTAAATTACTATGAAGAACATCAGAAAAGTGCTGAGTCTGCGAAAGTAATTGTCGAAGCTGCGTATCAGGATATTGCAAGCCGGGTTGGAATCAGTACAAGGACAGTGGGGAGAAATTTGCAGAAGTTAAAAGAAAATAAAGAGATTGGATCCAGCAGGAAAAAAATTGTGATGACACAAACGCAATATCAAAATATGCGAGAGAAGATTTATTCTTTTTCTATACAGGAGAAAACAAAGGAATGATAAGTATAAATGAGTTCCCTTTTTAACAGGCAGATTTGATAAAAATCTGCCTGTTTTTTTAGGCGTTTTGTTGAAAATCTGAGGAAAGGACAGGTGTCCTTTGAGAAATCACTTCTCTTTTTTATAATACAGATAAATTTTACAGAAGACAAAAGGGAGGGAGGAGAAAGTATGTGCAATATGACGGAAAAAGAGACACAGATCCGGCCATTTAAAGTGCTGGTATTCGGGTCTTTGAATCTTGATCATGTATACGAGGTAGATCATATGGCTGTTCCTGGAGAGACGATCGCATCCAAAAGTTTTCAAACTTTCTGTGGAGGCAAAGGGCTGAACCAAGCGATCGCTTTTGCAAAAGCAGGGGCAGAGACTTACCTGGCGGGGAAGATCGGAGAGGATGGAGAAAAGCTGAGAAAAGCCTGCGAAAATAACGGAATTTACACAGACTTTCTGATGAAAGGTAAAAGTTTGAGTGGTAATGCGGTTATTCAGGTGGACAGACAGGGGCAGAATAGCATTGTTCTTTTTGGAGGTTCTAATCAGGAACAGACAGAGGAGGAAATCTGTGAGGTGATCCGCCATTTTCAGGAAGGAGATCTTTTGATTTTTCAAAATGAGGTTAATGGATTGGATAAAATAATAGAAGCAGCTTCTGCAAGGAAAATGCAGTTGGTTTTTAATCCTTCTCCTTATCGTCCTGAATTGCTTTCTCTTGAGTTAAAGAAATTGTCCTGGCTTATCTTAAATGAAGTAGAAGCTTGTCAGATAACAGGAAAGAAAAGTGTCGAAGAAATTTTGAAAAGATTAAGAGATATCTGCCCGTTGACAGGAATTGTGTTGACACTGGGCGAAGAAGGTGCTGTGTGCAGTCTTGGTGAAAAGATATTCTGGCAGGAATGTTATCCAGCCCGGACAGTGGATACTACGGCAGCAGGTGATACATTTACAGGTTACTTTTTTACTGAATATCGGAAAAACGGGAGTATTAAGAAAGCTCTCGATATAGCAGCAAAAGCGTCATCACTTGCAGTCTCTAGAAAAGGTGCGGCGGAGTCGATTCCTTGCCGCCATAAAGTAATAACTTTGGAAGGGAAGGATAAAAGAGTATGAAACGAGGCATAAAGTATGATTTTTCACTTTTGGCATTGTTGCTGATTCCCATCGGAGTGTCCATTGGTGTTGTAGGTTATCAGATGTCAACAATCTTGAAACTGCCTATTTTTGTGGATCAGATCGGCACTATGATGGTGGCAATGATTGCGGGACCTTGGGTAGGAATGGTGACAGGATTACTCAGCAATGTGGTGAACGGCATGTTGAATCCGGTTTCTTTTGCATTTGCGATTGTGTCAGTATTGCTGGGACTAGTGGCCGGTTATCTTTCTAGATGGCGCTGGTTTACTAATATTTTTGGAATTGTATTTGGCTGTGCCATTATCAATGTGGTAACGGCAGTATCTTCCGCGGTGGTCTCTACTTTTGTGTTTGGTGGAGTGACAGGAGCGGGAACCGATATCATGACAGCAGCCCTGCTGGCAACCGGCCAGGCCTTATGGACTTCTGTATTTTCCACGAATTTGGTGACTGGAACGATCAATACGATTGTAAATTTTGTTTTTAGTTGGATTATTGTGAACCGGATTCCAGATCGTTTTCTGGTCAAACTGAATTATGGAATGCCTTACATTAAGAAGAAAGGGGTAAAAAGATGAACAGTAAAATAGGAACCTTATATCCCACAACCAAGTTTGCAGTGGTGCTGCTCCTGGCAGTCAGCAGTATTTTTACTCCAGGATACCTTTTGCAGTATCTGATTCTGCCGCTTGTACTTCTTATAAGTCTTCTGGCAGGAACTGGAAAGAAATTTGCAGGAACTTTCATGAAATCTATTTTTATTATTGTGGTGTTTATCTTTGTGATACAAGTATGTATTGTGAGTAATGAAGATGCACAGCCTATCTGGGCTTTTCTGCACTTTTCTCAAACAGGATTAAATGAGAGTTTGAGTATGACATCCAAAATTGTTGCCATCAGTTCTCTGGTGATTTGTTTTTTTCAGGTGACGTCGGTGAAGGACATTATTTTTGCTCTGGAGAAATCGGGAGTGCCGAAAAAGGTTACTTTTGTAATTTCCACTACTATTCAGTTAATTCCACAAATGTCTGCTTTGTCGAAAACTATAACTGATGCACAAAAATCCAGAGGGATTGAGACAGAAGGAAGTATCCTGGTGAGAGCAAAAGCTTTTCTTCCTATGTTGGGACCTTTGGTTCTGTCATCCATTCAACAGACAGAAGAACGGGTTTTGGCGTTGGAATCCCGGGCTTTTTCTGCAAAAGTGCGAAAGACTTCTATTTACGAAATTAAGAAGAAACCAGAAGATTATTTTATTGAGATTCTGTGTGTAGCGGGATTGATAGCATATATAATGTGGAGGGTGATGTGATGGAAGCGGTTTCCTTAAAAAATGTGAGTTATCAGTATCCTCTGGAGAGTGAAAAGGTTGTAAAAAATCTGACTTTTTCTATTGAAAAAGGAAAGGCATATGGATTAATTGGAGAAAACGAGGCTGGAAAAACGACTGTCTGTAATATCATCCGGGGATTCATTCCTCAGCTTTACCGGGGGATTCTGGAAGGAGAGATTTGGATCAACGGAAAGGAAATTCAGACCTATGATCCCGGAGAACTGGCCACAGTAATTGGCTATTCTTTTCAGAATCCGTTTACGCAGATTTCAGGTGTGAAAGAGACAGTCTATGAAGAATTGGCGTATGGGATGGAGAACATTGGCATTCCCAGAGAAAATATGATCCAGAAGGTGGAAGAATTGGTTCGGCTGTTTCATCTGGAAAAATTAGTGGATAAAAACCCATATGAACTTTCGGGAGGCCAAAAACAAAGAGTGGCTCTGGCTTCTATGATTGCTTTGGATCCAGATATTGTAATATTGGATGAACCAACCTCTCAATTAGATCCAAAGAGCACAGAAGAAGTATTTGAAATTGTCCGTATGCTGAAAAAGCAGGGGAAAACCATTATTTTGGTGGAACACAAAATAGATTTGGTTGCAGAATACTGTGACCAGATTCTCTTGATGAGTCATGGGCAGATTGCGATGCAAGGAACGGCTCAGGAGGTACTCACCAATCCGGAGATTTTAAAATATGGAGGCCAGCTTCCTCAAGTGGTTTATTATTTCCTTGAGAGAAAGAAAATCACGGAAAACGATGAGAAAATTCCGTTGACTATTCAGGAAGCTTACAAAATTTTATCTTCGGGAGGGAGAGCGTAATGGCATATTTGGAATTGAAAAATGTAAGTTTTGCATATCCAAATGGATATACCGCTGTGGAACATGTGGACATGTCTTTTGAATTGGGGGAGGCAGTAGCCATCATCGGACAAAATGGAGCGGGAAAAACTACTACGGTAAAATTAATGAATGGACTTTTACGACCAACTCAAGGGGAAGTGTTGATTGAGGGAAGATCAACCAGACAGGATACTACGGCTGTGATTGCAAGGAAAGTGGGATATGTATTTCAGAATCCGGACGACCAGATTTTTCAGGAAACGATCTATAAAGAGATTGCTTATGGGTTGATTAAGCAGAAAATGAGTACGGATAAGATTCATGAGAGGGTTCAGGAGGTGGCGAAACTTTGCGGACTGGAAAATGATCTGCAAGAGCATCCGTATAACCTTCCCTATTCTAAACGAAAATTCATCACGATTGCGGCAATTGTTGCCATGGATCCTAAGGTTGTAATTTTGGATGAACCGACAGCTGGCCAGGATAGGGCTTCCACGGAGCTTTTAGGGGAAATTATAGATAACCTGGCGGCGAAAAATAAAATTGTGATTACTATCACCCATGACATGGAATTTGTGGTGAAACAATTTCAGAGAGTGATTGTGATGGCAGAAAAGCAAAAGAGACGGGATGCCTCACCTAAGGAAATTTTCTGGGATGAGGAATTGCTGGAATTCAGCAGCTTAAAGCAGCCGTATATCTGCCAGTTGGCGAATCTGCTTGGATATAAAGAAGTGATGACGGTAAAAGATTTGATTGAGGTAACAGTATGAAATATATTATAATTGATTGTGATCCGGGGCATGATGATGCACTGGCGATATTAACTGCAATTGCAAATCCAGAAAAAGTACAGGTTCTTGGGGTAACGACTGTCGGTGGAAATCAAACTCTTCAGAAAGTAACTAAAAATGCTCAGAATATACTGGGATTTATTCATGCAGGAATCCCGTTGGCGACTGGACAGGAAGGCCCGCTGGTTAAGGATCTTAAGACGGGTGCACAGGCCCATGGGGACAGCGGAATGGATGGACCTGATTTCACAGACGCAGAGTATCCAATTGCATCAAATAATGCAGTGACTTTTTTATATGAGAAGATTATGAAATGTGATCAAAAGGTAATTCTAGTAGCATTAGCGCCTTTGACCAATCTGGCATTGCTTTTGAAAGTATTTCCCCAGGTGAAGGAAAACATAGAATGTATTACCCTGATGGGGGGAGGCATCAGCCATGGAAACTGTACAGAAATGGCAGAATTTAATATTTATGTGGATCCGGATGCGGCACATATTGTCTTCCAAAGTGGCATTCCCATTGTGATGTCAGGATTGGATGTAACAGAGAAAGCAGCCATCACACAGGAAGAGATAGCTAGTTTAAGCTGGGGAGGTAAAGTCAGCCGGCTGGCTTATGAGCTTTTACGTTATTATCATGAATCCGGAAAACAGTTTGGTTTTGTTGACAGTCCTATCCATGATTTGTGTGCGATAGAATACCTGTTGGAGCCAGAGATTTTTCAAGGAGAACGATTGTTTGTTGATGTGGTAACGGATTCGGGGACTGCTAGGGGGCTTACTTATGCGGAGCGGCGTTTGGCAACAGAGCATAAGAAGAATACATTGGTGCTGACGGATGTGAACCGTGAGAAATTTGTCAGAATCCTGGTGGATGCTTTGAGACGATTGGATCAGCAGGTAAGATGATATGAGTCCGGTTTTTGGAAGTCTGTCTGCGGGAAGGAGGAATATTATGGAATATGAGAGATTAAAGGAGTATCCCAAA
>ERZ1643247.819-NODE-819-length-33851-cov-9.324299_pt1 | contig 33851 bp, 34 predicted proteins | sample MGYA00579264_ERZ1643247 | MGnify/ENA primary metagenome ERZ1643247 (study PRJEB29033, sample SAMEA4952262) | chicken gut metagenome | biome: Broiler Chicken; feature: Gastrointestinal Tract; material: Caecum | place: Ireland | collected 2018 | study: Broiler... | reverse complement strand
TTCCTGCAAAAAGTCACAAAATCATTTTGTCCGCCTGGTATCATTCAGTCCGTTTCGTCCTATTCTGTCCACAAAATCTGGACGAAACAGCACGGAAAAGCACCAGATATACCTCATTTTCCGGCTCCGGCACACTAGGAGACAAAGTACTCTACGGCGTTATGAGGAAAGAATTCCTTGAATTCACCGTAGAGCTGCGCGGCCAGTGTCTTATTGTGGGCGATAATAATCGTCGGTTTATTTAACTGCTGGATGACGTTTGCCATCGTAAATGTTTTTCCGGAACCGGTGACACCAAGAAGGGTCTCACACTGGTTTCCCTCCTTGAAACCTTGAACCAGCTGCTCGATCGCCTGAAGCTGGTCACCGGTTGGCTTGTATTCTGATACTAATTCAAAATGATCCATGATTTATCCTTGCTCCTCTACCTGACGGATTTTCTTCTCATAATTCCCTTGTTTGATATCTTTCCGAACATCCATCAAAATTTTTCCCAACAGATTTTGTCCTTTCCATCTATCTACGCAAAACCTGTCCTCATCTTTCATAAATAGCCCAATCCCCCATATCCTATCCTTTACCGCACATTCTGCAATTACCTCTTCTCCTGTTCTTTCCAACCTTTTCCTAAGTTCAGGATTTTGGCGAAACTTCTCAAAGACTCCTTTGTAAACAATCTCTTCTCTCGATTGTCCCCAGACTGTATCATCAAAATTTTGCACTGTTCTTCCCAAAGCCTTGATCTCCGCCACGTTATCCGTCTGTAATATTTTTTCCGCTGTCTCCTGATCATGAAACAGAATTGCCTTTTCGTACATCATATACTGTTCCATTGACGAGAATGTAATATCATCAATAGTAAATTCAGACAAATACCAGTTACTCAGATATCCATTCTCCTCGTCCGGGTTATGAAAACATATCACTGCTTATTCCTCCCGCAATCATTCATAACAATTTCTTCCTCAGTTATTCAAATATTTCAAACAACTGAATTCTTATTAAAATCCATTTAAATAGAATCCCTCTCCGCCATTGCATCCATTGCCTTTTCGCACATTATAACAAATCTTTCCGCAAAAGTATATAGGACAAGTCCCAAAATCAGAACAAACATTCGATCGTGTGCTCCATATCCATTCTTTCTCCCTTTTCTTCTCTATCAGAAAAGGGGCTATCGGGAAATAGATAGTCCAAATCAGGGGCAGATGTGACTCATACGAGTCACATCTGCCCCTGAAATTTATCCTCTAAAAAGAGAAAAAGATGGCTAACGACAACCATCTTCCTCTCCGTTCCATGTTATAATGGAACTATGCTAAAACAAGATTATTATAACGATTTTTTTGAAATTGGGCAACAAAAAATTAACTTCAGTTTCTTCGAATTGAGTTTACCCGATGACGATCCAGTCTATACCCTAAAAAACGTGATGGAGGAGTTGGATTTTTCAGGCCTGCTGGCCTGTTATTCAGATAAGGGAAGAACCGGGTTTAACCCAATCATGCTGTATGCTGTTGTTACCTATGCAAACATGCGCGGAGTCAGGGCTGTTGATCGGATTGTCGACCTGTGTCACCGAGACCTCGCCTTCATCTGGCTGACCAGAGGACAGAAACCCAAGAGGGATGTTTTTTACGATTTTAAAGGGAAAAAGTTGACGGAAGAAGTCCTGGATGAATTGAATTATCAGTTCATGCGCCGCTTGAAAAAGGAAGGCCTTATTACGCTGAAAGAGCTCTACATCGATGGGACAAAGATCGAGGCGAATGCAAACAGATATACGTTCGTCTGGCGTAGCAGCCTCAACTATCATCTTGCCGGCCTGCTGGACACCATAGATACCCTTTATGCAAAGTATAATGCGTTTCTTTCCGAGAACGGGTATGGGCCCAAATACGATCTCGGAGATGCCCATATGTTCGTGATCGAAGGCATGGACAAAGTCAGGAAAGTCATCGAAGAAAACAGGAAACGGAAACTAACAAAGCATAAAAAGATCTCCAATAACACCGTCATTGAGATCGATCACTGTTCCCCGCTTGAGATCCTGAAGCTGCAGAAGAACCTGATGCGGATTGCAGAAGGAGAGGGGATCGGATTCGTTTACGGGAAAGGGAAACACAAGCCGGAGATCCAGAAGCTTTATGAAGAACTGGAAGAATGCGGAACCCGCCTGATGAAATATAAGGAATGTTTTGAGATTATGGGGAAAGACCGCAACAGCTATTCCAAGACAGACCTGGAAGCAACCTTCATGCGGATGAAAGAAGACCATATGATGAACGGACAGTTAAAACCGGCATACAATGTCCAGATCGCGGTAGAGAATTACTTTATTGTCCACGGATATGTAAGCAATGACCGGACAGACTACAACACGCTGATCCCGGTCCTGAAAAAGCATCAGAGTGCATTTGGGGATCAGTTGGAAGCGGTGACTGCCGACAGCGGCTACTGCAGTGAAAAGAACCTGTTATATCTAAAAGAGAATAAAATCCGGAGTTATATCAAACTTCAGGATCATGAGAAGCGAAAAACCCGCGCTTATAAAGAAGACATCGGGAAATATTACAACATGGGATCCGCAGTCTTCGAAGATGAGCATTATTATATCTGTCATGACGGAAGAGAACTGCATCATATCCGGACAGAACACAAAAAGCAGGACGGCTATACCCAGACGTTCGAAGTGTATGGATGTGAGGACTGCAGCGGCTGCGGGCAGAAATCCAGATGTCTTTATAAATACAATGCAGAAAAAGATTCAGACCGGAATAAGGTTATGAAGATCAATGAACGATGGGAAGAGTTAAAGGAAGAATCGAATGCCAATATCCAGAGCGAAGAAGGAATCCTGAAACGACAGATCCGGTCAATCCAGACAGAAGGACACTTTGGAGATATCAAAGAGAACGAAGACTTCCGGCGTTTTCACTACCGTTCAAAAGAAAAAGTATATAAAGAATTCATGCTGTATGCGATTGGCAGAAATATCATGAAATACCATCGCTTTTTACATGATGAGCTAAAGAAATACGAAGGAAAAAAGGAGCAGAAAACCGCTTAGCTGAGGAGCGAAACCTAAAAATCCAAACAAGAGGTTTTTGTGCCCTAAAATAGGGGCTACAAAAAGGAAGAGGCAGTTCCATAGAGAAATCAGACTTTGAAAAAGCCTGATTTCTCTGGGACTGCCTCTTCTTTTCATGTCAGGGGTTAAAAATCGGTATTAACCGATAATCCCCTTAACTTTTTGTTTCCTGTATATATATTTTTTCACCTGTAACTGTGCTTTTCATTTTCGGGAAATATCGTTGCAGTGTCTGGTCAGGGAAGCATTGATCCAGCACATATTCCACAATATTTTCCTCTACATTCCGGCTCTGTCGTTCATGCATTCTGAGCAGCGCCGCCCCGGTGAGAACCTGAGAACAGACCATGAACACCAGAAATACTCTCATTGCGGTGTTCGGCCCTGTCAGAACCGGAGTTTCCAGTTTTCTCCTGATCAGAGGATAAATCTTCCACACCCAGGCAACGCCGATTCCTCCCCACACTAGGCAGAACGGGAGGTTGATGTACTTCCCGATATGAAGCGGCATTGTGGAATAATCCCAGAAGGTCGCTTCCAGAAGGTGCTCTCCCAGATAGCCGCACAGAAATTCAAACAGTGCGCCTAGAACAGTACATTTCACAAACAGATATAGCTTACTGTTTTCCTGTTCTTTTGCAGTAAATAAATGCAGAAGTACTCCTCCGAATCCCCATATGCAGCTGATTGGAAAAAACAGGTTGCTGGTTCTGCTCGTAAATTCATGAAAATCAATCCAGCACCATATGGATTCAATCAGAAATCCTTCTACACCGCAGATAACATAAATCCAGAACAGCCTGTAAAAGGTTCCCGCCCATTCTTCTTTTTGTATCTTTTCGTTTTTTATACTTATGATATGTTCCATAGCTTATTTTTTCTTTTGAATGTTCTGTTCTCCTTTCTCAAAAATCTGCTTTTATCCTACCCTTCGTTTGTTTACAGAATGTTCCTGTTTTGTTTCAGAAATATGAAAAAGAATCCCACAGAGCCGTAACTGCCCCGCAGGATTCTTCTGATTTTTGCTTCGGTATCGCAAATGCCTGTCTGTCAATCGATCTATTCACCTGCCGTCATATCGTTTTCTCTTTTAGGAAACGTAAGAATAATCTTCAGGCCGCCATCGTTTTCGGCTTTTGCAGATCCGCCATGCTGTTTCATAATATAGTCTGTCACATAAAGTCCTACTCCGCTTCCTTTTTTCTGTCTGGACTCATCGCACCGGTAAAACCGCTCGAAAATCCGGCCAAGTTTTTCCTCCGGTACGCCGTTTCCGTTGTCTTTCCATTCCAGCTTGATCTCTGATTCTGTCTCAGATACCATAATGTCAATTTCCACCGGTTCCACTATAGCATACTTCATGCTGTTTTCCGGCAGATTATCCAGTATTCTCCTTATCTGTTCGATATCAAACCGGACTTCCGCTATCAGCTCTTCTTTTTTATGAAAATGAAATTTCAATTTCCGAGGATCGGCAGTCACTTCTTTTTGCGCCACATAAGATGCCGCATATTCTGCCAGATCTGCTTTTATCATATGGAACGGCATCTGTCCGCTTTCCATACGTGAAAAGTCAAAGAGCTTCTGGAGCAGATGATTCATTTCTTCCGTAGATTCATACGCCGTTTCCAGATAACGTTTCTTCCTTTCTCCGGTATCTGCCACACCGTCGAGTACTCCCTTGATATATCCACGAATGGAAGTCAGCGGAGTCCTCAGATCATGCGAAATTCCTGTAATCATGTCTGTTCTGGCTTTTTCTGTCTTTTCCCGCTGTCTTTGATCTTCCAGAATCGTGTGCTGCATTTCATTGAATGTCTCACAGACATGTTCAAACTCCGCTTCGCCCTGATACCTGATGTTCTCTTTTAAGTTTCCGCTTTTAATCCGTTCCGCTCCTTCTACCAGCTGCTCCAGCGGCTCCATGACAACCCGGTTCATTCTGCGTGTAAAGAAGGATGCCAGAAGAAGCAGAACCGCAATTGCAGCAATGCCGGCCAGGAAGACCACCCCGACAAAAATATAAAAGGATGCATTCAAAGACAAGATGCTTCCGTCTTCCTCCGGGAAATGAACTGCTGCAAGATAAATATTCTCATCCGTAAAATACTTTCCTATAATCGTTGCCTTCTGGAAAGTAAATACTTCTGTCTGTCCGCTTTGGTATTCGTTTGACTGAAAGACTTCCGCCAGATCTTTCATGTGCTCACCGTCATATCCGCCCACAACTCGTCCGTTCTGAAAAAGTGCTGTCTGGTATCCCAGATTTTCTGCATGTTTTACAAATTCTTCTGCCGCCTCCGGATCAGTTTCTTCAATAAGCTGCGACACCTGCCAGGCATTGGGATCCACCTGGCTCTGGGTTATGGAATGAAGTTGTCTTTCAAGGGAATCCTCAAACAAAATGAGCACTCCCAAGATGATCAGCATTAAAGAACATAAAGCTGCAAACAGTATCATCATATTGGACCGAAACATTCTCTTTTTTAATGACATGGGTTTTCCTCTTTTCTTTTCTCTGACCTTAATCATAACTCAGTCCTTTTTCGTTTTCCAGATTCTCCTTTGAAATATGAGGAGAAAGAGCCAGTTTTTCTGATTGATAGATCACATTCAGCTGCATTCCTGTATTATAAATACTATGTTCTTCGGCAAGCTTCCTCCCTCGCTCTGTCAGTTTTCTGCAGTCCCGTGAGACAAGTTCCCTGATACAGCATTGGAATTCCTCTGTTTCGGATGCTTTCTGTACATGGACTTCTTCCTGAAGCCATCCGTCGTATACCGGAATTCTCCGGACAATCACCGGAACCTTGCACGCAAGTGCCTCCAGTACAACAATTCCTTCCGTCTCCTCATAACTGAAATGTACAAAAGCATCCGCTCCGCAATATGCTTCTTTCAATTCCTGCGCCCCTACAAACCCTGCGAAAATCACATTTTGCGTTTTCGCCTTTACTGCGCGCCTGACATCCGGCGGTATCAGCAGACGGTTTCCTCCTCCAAACCAGATGAAAAGAATATCCGGCATTTTTGACGCCAGCTCCAGGAAATCAAAGATTCCTTTTCTCCGAATGAGATGTCCTGCCGAAATGACAACCTTTTTTTCCTCCGGAATCCGGTACCGTTTACGAAACCGTTTTCCTGCACTTTCATCTGCACAGAAGAATTTCGTATCTACACCGTTCGTAAGCGAATAAATCGGAGCTGTCAGCCCATACCCTTTTAAAAGTTTCCTCGAATACTCCGTCGGGGTCAGGATGACGTCGCCCATCCTGTAGCACCGGCAGATCCAGCGTCGAAAAAGCGGAGCCGCCAGATTGGAACCGATAAAGGAATTCCGGAAATCCTCCATTGTAGAATGTCCGTAATATACTACCTTTTTTCCCTGTTTTCTGGCTGCCCATGCTGCCAGCACTGAATCCGGAAAAACAGTGTTGATGTGTACCACATCCGCTTCTTTCCAGCTTGTGGCAATCGGGGCTCCTGTCTCTTTTAGCATCTGCTCCTGATGCTGTACCGCACTTCCTACACCGCTCTTTTTCACATTTCTTCTCAAAAGCTGTCCTCCCCAGATTCCTCGCTATGGCAAAGGCTGCCATGGATCCGATACAGATCCCGACATAATTACAAAAAAACCCAATCCACGGACCATACAGCATGACCCCTGCAAGACAGCTGATTCCTCCCGGGAGGATCGGAAATACGACCTGTACGATCTGAACTGCAATAAAAAGGGCCATACCAAATCCGCCAAACTGCATGATAAATTTCTGGAGTGAATCTGCTGAATGGAAGTATCCGCTTTGATATCCCCATACCGCCAGGCCTGCACACAAAAGCAGACCTGTGAAGGCAATGATTTTCCAGAGTTTTTCACTTTGATTCTTTGATTCAGCCTGCATACATCCACCGTTCTCTTTCCTGTTCATAGATCTGTTCCATTCGATATCCGAAGTCCTCTGCCGAGAACAAAGCTGCCGACTCCTGCGCCACACTTCGCATTTTCTGTTTTTCCTGCTCGGTCTTCTCATTCCACCTTTCCAGTACCTGTAAAAATCCGGATTCATTCTCATACTGCCAGCCGTTTTTCTCATCCGTCACAACTCCTTTCAGGCAGTCGTCCTTCCTGCACAGAAGCGGCAGTCCTGCGGCCAGAGCTTCCCCATAAGTCATCCCCTGTGTTTCACTTGTTGATGCACTTACAAAGATGTCGCCCGCCTGATAATATCTGTTCACTTCTTTTTGCGGGATCATGCCTGTAAAAATCACTTCTTTCTCCATTTTCCGGCTTTTCACCTGATTTTCCAGATCTGCTCTGTATGGCCCGTCCCCTACCAGCATGAGAATGGTTTTTTTCGACTTTGCTTTTTCCTCGTATCGGATCAATTCTCCGATATTTTTTTCTTTTGCAAGTCTCCCTACATAGATGAGGACTGTGATATCATCAGAGATTCCGTATTTCTCTCTGATCTGTTTTCTCCAGCTGTCATCCTCGCCTGTATGATATCTGGAAAGAGGGATCCCGGACGGGACAACCCAGAGTGGGCAGTCCACCTGATACCCATTCAGCAGAGTCGGGATCTTCTCGCTTGGAGCAATTATTCCAGCCACCTGTCCGGAGAGATGTCTTGTCAGATTCTGCACCAGCGCCCGGCCCCACTTTTTCCGGGGCGAGAAGTAATGGGTGTAGTCCTCATAAACTGTATGATACGTATGGACAATCGGGATCTGCAGTTCTTTTGCTATCTTTTTTGCCATTAAAAAAGTTGAAAATTCGCACTGTGAATGGATAATATCCGGTTTCCACAAGATCAGTTCTTTAATGCATTTCCCGGATACAGGCAGTTTCAGCCTTGCTTGCGGATAAATTCTTCCCGCTCCCACCGAGCCTGCGTAGTAGACTCCGCCTTCCCTGTAGGACTGATGATTTCTCGACAAAGTGAGAATCCGCACCTCGTTTCCTCTCTTTTTTAATTCTGCCGCAAGAGTCTGTACCGATGTGACCACACCGTTAATAACCGGGTAATACCAGTCTGTCGTAATCAAAACTTTCATACTGTTTCCCCCTTTTCTTCTGTCTGGTTTTCTTTCCTAAAGCGTACCACGGACGGCTAAAAATTCTTCTATCATTTCTTAAACAATTTCTAAACAGTAAAAGCCGGATGGCATTCAACTGTTGAAAACCATCCGGCTCAAAAACTTCCGTCTTTCTCTTATCCTCTTTTTCCCGGTATTCTGCTCTCACACGGCACTTTTGTCTGGCATTTTCCGCATCCGTACCGGGGTGCATACTTTTTCTTTGTCTCTTCCAGAAACTGGTCGCACGGCAGATGTTCTTTTCCGTTTTCCAGCGAAATCGCTCCCGCCGGGCATCGTCTGATACATGCGCCGCAACGGGTACAGTACTCATAAATGTCTGTATATTCCCGTTTTCTCGGTTCAAATCTTTCACTGATAATCAGACTTCCGAGTCTCCCCGCAATTCCTTTTTCTGTAATCAGCCCTTTGGACAGGCCAAAGGTTCCGAGTCCGCACACAAAGGCAACATGACGTTCCGACCAGTTGCTTGTATAAGAGGCACCCTGCCATTTTTCTCCCCGTTCTGGATCTGGTTTTGTCACACTTTCAAACCTTGGGTCTGATGCCGGAATCACACTTATGATCCCCTCTTCCTTGAGAATTCTCTGGATCTCATCACAGACTGCAATGACAAACCGCTGCCCTTCAATCCTGGCGTGCAGCCACTGGGCAGACGGCTCCGCCGCATCAGTCCAGTTACTTTTTTTGACCTCATCCGTAAACGGAATAAAGAAACTGATGACACTTTTGGCGTCCGGGAGCCATGCATCCGGCAGGAGAAACTGTTCTCCCACCGCCTCTTTCTTTTTCAGCTCCTCAAACATCGGATCATTTGCATCCCCATATCCCCAGACAGGAGGGTCGTACATACGAAGTCCTGCATATTCAGGCGCAATCGCTTCCTCCTCAGACACGTAATTCAGTCTGCTCTCCATGACAAACTGCTCAATCTGCTTTTCCAGTATTGTTTTCTCCATCTTTTCCGCCCCTTTCTGCCACATCCGGCAATTAGAGATACAATTCACATTCCTTTCTGACAGAGCATACTTCTTTTAACTTTTCACTGACCTCGGCCACAGCATCCGGGTGCAGTGCCCGTGCCCCATGCGGGCATACCGCCGTACATCCCATACAGGAAATACATACTTCCTCCTGGATGTCTGCCGGATCCTCCGGATCAATCGCATGCACCGGACATTTTGCCGCACAGATTCCACACTTCACACAGGTGTCTGATGGACGAGGGATCATTCCACCGCCTCCGGCTTCCCGGTACGGGCGGTTCCCCGGAATCGTTTCCATTAAAGCCCGTTCTCCTCTCTGAATCTTCTGCCAGATCTGTTCTCCGAAAGCATGCAGATTCCCCGTATCCGTTTCATCCGGGCGTCCGGCCGCATATTGATGTGCGATCGAATGTTCCGCAATCGCAGCCACAGCCGCAGTCACCTGAAAACCGCAGTCCTTTGCCAGATCTTCCATCTCCGCCAGTGTATCATCGTAAGCACGGTTGCCGTAAACACAGAGCAGAATACACGCTGCTCCATTTCCCTTGATTCTGGAAAACCGTTCTGCGGCTGCCGACGGAACACGGCCCCCGAAAGATGGCACAGCAAATACCACCACATCCTCTTGTGTAAATTTCTCTCCGGAAAAATCGGCTCCATATGTCATCAGATCCATCGTTTCCGGTCCCCAGATCTCCGTCAGTTTTTCTGCTGCCTTTCTCGTTCCGCCTGTCGGGCTGAACAGTATGTTTACAATTCGCATCCTTTTTTTCTCCTTTAATCCTTTAGTTCTTCCTTGCTCTGCTTTCAAAATAAATAAACCGGTCAATGGAATCGAGAATATCCTTGAAATCCTCCCTTGGCGCCAGGTCAATATATTGCTTCAAAAGCTCGGTTTCCTGCTTTTTGTATCTTCCATAGAAGATATCAAACAGGTTGTGGCCCCGGAGATGAATCCGGATCTCCTCCATATGGGCCTTCACATCCTCTGCCGTCTCCAGATCTTTCCCAAGTACCTCCTGAAGCTTTCTCCCACTTCGGATTTTATGCAGATACTCCTTCCATTTTTCCAGAAAAATCTCATAGAACTCTTCTTCGGACGGTACGACTCCAAGCTGAGCCATAATCTTCGGGTTCAAAAAATAATTTTCAAACGAATAATACTTCAAAATCAGTACATTTTTCTCCGTCACCCGCGGAAGTTTATCCACGTCTTCCAGATTTCGCTCTTCATAGTACCGGCAGAGCTGCCGTTTCAGTTCCCCCGGATCTTTCCCGTCTCCATCCCGGATCATCAGAAAATTATCCCGGAGATAAATCTGGTTCATGTATTTCAGGTTCGCATAGGTTTTGATATTCGTGCAGCTGTTGGTCGTAATAATAGCAATCCGGGAAAGTGTCCCGTCCTCTTCATAGGTTTCGTCATAATACTTCCGGATCAGAAGCGGCAGCCTGTTTTTATCCTGCTTCCCTTCCACGATGAAAACAAAATTTACATTCATAAGATCATTGGCGGAATATCCGAGATCATCCAGCACTTCACTGATATCCGTCTTTTCCCGGACTTCGGAGGAGCCGTCCTTTCCGGTCAGCACCTGGCGGATCTGTCTGCTGTTAAAGTTTGCCAAGAGATTAGGCGCATGGGTGGAAAAGATCACCTGACTCTTTCTGGAAAGCCGGTAAAGGATATCTCCTGTCACCTTCTGCAGCTTTGGATGAAGGAAAATCTCCGGATCTTCCACGAGGATCAGGTCTGTCCCCGCTACTTTTGTCTCCTCACAGGTCTCCAGAAGGGAAAGCATGTAAATACTCCGCATGCCCTTTCCCATGCTGTCGATACTTCGGATGCCATTCTGATCATCCCTGCTGATTTCCGTTGTAACCGAAAGCATCTTCTCCATATCCCGGTTCATCGAATAACGGATTGTCTCTTTCCCTCCGTTTTTACGGAAATTTGCATTGACACGCTGGGAAAAGCTGTCCAGATTCAGATGATACAGCTTGTATTCCAACAGTTTTGCGGCCTCAAACGCATTCAGTTCGGCCGTCGTCTTTTTATGAATCAGTCCGATACAGGAAAAACAGTGATTACACATTTTGGCCATATCAAACATACAGCTTCCGGATCTCATTCTTTTTACCAGATCATCCTCCTGCATCATCCAGAGATCTTCCTCAAAATTTTCCAGATCTCTTTGCGCGTCAATATAATAAATTTTCGGAAAGAGCATCGGAATATGGCGGTTGTTTTTTGTGAAACCATCACCGTAGCGCACCTTCCCGTCTTTGTTCACTGTACATTCAAATGTCACCTCTCCGTCATGAAATGACGGAATCTTTCTGCAGAAGTCCCGGTACCAGGATTCGTACCGTCTGTAGGAACTGACAATCCCGCACTGATGCAGTCTTTTTAAGTCTTCCTCTTCTACCGACAATGTCAGCATGATTTCAATATTGGGAAAATCTTCCCTGAAATCTTCCGGCTGAACCTGATAGATTCCTCCCGCGGTCCGGAGCGCATCCAGAATGGCCGTCTTTCCCGTACTGTTCTGTCCGACCAGGATCAATGCCTGCTCAATATCCGGGATATGAATCTCCCGGATCGACTTAAAATTTCGGATACGGATATCCTTGATACGCATGGAAACACCTTCTTTCCTTCCTTTTAGAATTATTGTAACAGGATCGCTCTCATGCTTCCAGTCATAATCCGTTTTCCATACAAAAAACCGGACAGATTGGAAAGTTTTTCTTCCCTTTCTGTCCGGCTTTTATTTATACGTCTTTTTCTTTTATTCGGAAACCGTTTCTCCTGCCTCTACTGCATTGATCTTTTCCTGAATCGAAGCTACGGAAGAATCATCCGGCACGATGACCGAAAGCGGTCCTCCTGAATAGGAATAGCAGTACTCCGTGGAAGAAGTTCCTTCTGCTGCGACAGATACGACATCCCAGCCATTCATCCCTGCCAGCTGGACTCTGACAAGCTCCTGGAGCTGGCTTGTAGACATATTGGTCTCGGTATTTCCGCTGACCTGATCAATCAGACGAGGTCCTTTAATCAGGATCGATGGAGACATTGCCTTTTTCAGCATGGCTTCAATGACAGCCTGCTGGTTCTTCCCTCTCTGATTATCTCCCTCCGCAAGCGCGTGACGTTCACGGCAGAATGCCAGTGCTTCCTGGCCGTTGAAATGATTGGTTCCTTCTTTGACCTCAACGACAAGTCCTGACTCCTCTCCCGTCGTAAACGCAATGTCCGACTCAACATCAATGCCTCCAAGAGTATCCACCATCTCTATCAGAGATGTAAAGTTTACTCTTACATAGAATGGGATATCCACATCATACAGCTCTTCCAGAGTTGCCATGGAAGTCGCGATTCCATAAGTACCTGCATGAGTCAGCTTGTCCGGGTAACCTTCCGACACACCGGGGATCGGTACGTAATAGTCCCTCGGTGTCGTAACAAGTAAAATCTGCTTTGTCTTCGGATTCACAGTTGCGATGATGTTGACATCACTTCTGCTCTGCTGCGTAATGTCTCCATACACATCAATTCCGCTGATATAAACGCTGAACGGATCTTCGGAAACATTGACACCCGCGGCGGCTTCACTTAACTCCGGTGCTTCATTGCCGTCCGTAATATCATTTAATGCGGAACGCACTTCAAACATATAGAATGCCGCCACGAGAAGTACTGCACTGATCAGGAGTCCAAGCAGCGCTCCCAGAAAACGCTTCTTCCGGAATCCGTTCTGCATCCGGTAAACCAGAAGAACGAGAATCAAAAGGACAATTGCTGCTGCACCAAGATAAAGCCACGGAATCATTCCCAGATAAACTGCTGATGCCAGAAACAACGCCGTAGCAATCAGCTGAATCAAAAGGATCAGCTTCCCATTTTGCTTCCGGCTCCTTTTGCCTGACACAGGATAGGAGTCTTCCGGCCTTCTCCTTTTTGAGGAGCTTTTCTCTCTCCGGTATCCAAACCCAAGATCTTCCGGCATCCGGGTTCTCCCCGGTCTTTCCTCGTAATCATAATCATCATCATAGTCGTCATAGTCATCGTAATCATAGTCATCATACCCGCTATAACGATCATATGTATCATAGCCTGTGTATCTGCTGTTTCTTCTATTATTAATGTAACTTTCGTCAATCTCATTTCCATCATAGTCCGTATAGCGGCTTCTGGATCGCCCTGCGGTACTGCTTTTGGAAGTTCTGGAGTAAGCCGTCCGCTGTCTTTTCCCCGGACTGCTCTGCTTTTTTCGTCTCTTCAATGCCTGCTCATAGGCCTGCCTGTCCTGACGACTCATTTTCGACATAGTTCATCTTCCCTTTTCTCTTATTTATTCCCATTCATTCCCTCGTTAGATTATATCCCGTATTCCAAAAGGAAGTCAAGCAGGACCCTTGGAAAAAAGACATCAAAACAGAGCCGGACCCCCGACAAATCCCGTATTTGCGCAGGTTCCCGGCTCTTTATGATTTTGGTTTTCACAAAAAATTAAGAAATCTGTCAGGTTTTTATCCCTGCTTGACATTGGATTCCCACTTTCTGTAAATCGCTTCAAGCGCATCTGTCACTCCTTCAATCCCCAGAAGGCTTACATTAAAAAGCATTCCATGCGCCTCAATACTTCCCCATTCTCTTCCGGTATGAGCTTCGTAATAAGTCTTTCTCTCCCGGTCCATCTTCTTAATTTTCTCCCATGCCTGTTTGGAATCCAGTCCATAAATCTTCATGATACGGCGGATCCGATCCTCCTTGTAGGCATAGATAAAAGTGTGAATGCAGTTGCTGTAATCTCCCAGAATATAGTCAGCGCATCTTCCGACGAAAATGCATGGTCCTCTCTCGGAAAGGCGGTTGATAATACTCGTCTGGACTTCATAAACCTTGTCGCTTAGCGGCACAGATTCATTGCTGTCATTGATAAAGACTGTATAATCACGCATATTTACTACATAGGCCGAGAGAAACTTTCCAAGGATTGTCTCATCCACCTTCTCTGCCGCCTCCTGACTGATCGACAGTTCATGCGCTGCCATTGAAATCAGATTGTTATCATACAGCGGAATGTTCAATCTCTCGGAAAGACGGTTTCCTACCTCATGCCCTCCGCTTCCAAACTGTCTGCCAATGGTAATAATAGTATGATTCGTCATATGCACACACTCCTTTTCGTTTATAAGTGAAACATGGAATCAGTTTTTCTTTTTCCGGATCTGGAGCTGTAGATTGACCGTCATCGGGTTGATAGTCACACCCTTTGTCTCCGGTGCAAGAAGATCCGGAATCTTTTCCGCCGGAATTACGGCTGTCCGGAAACGATTTTCTCTGTTGAATTTCTGAAATTCCATAATATCCGTAAATACCGGCTGATATGTGTCATCTTTCTTGTCTTTTAAAAGAGGAATTCCCTTATCCGCCTCAAAAGCTACGATATAACGTCCTCTGGAAAAATGCGCCATCACTTCATCCTGAAGATCTTTGATCTCCTGCTCACCTTCTCTTAACCGGAGTCTCTGGGTTTTCTGCATCAGATATAATGCCGTAAGAACCAGTTCCGGATTTTCCACCCGTACCTTCCCATCCGGTAATTCTTTTACCTCTGCCCTATGTACAATCTCCTGAAGCTGAAGGCGCTCTTCCTTGCCGGAATTCTGATCCACAACAACACAGTTGACTCCAATTGTGTAAAGATTGGAAAAAAAATGCAGAAGCTGCTTGTTCTCTACTTTTACAAGACTTACCGGCTCCTTTTCCTCAGCAAGTGCTTTCGCCGCTGTCTGTGCATCCTCAAGCTTCAAAAATACAAAAACCTCATCGTCAAATGTCTCCGGATCGCAGAAAACATATGGCATCTTTGTACATACGGATGCAATGGTATAGATCTCTGCCGCCCTCTGGATTGACTGAATTACTTCTTTTTTTCTGTCTGTCAGTGTCTCATTCTTCTTTTCGTCACTCATAATCTATATCTTTCCTTTCTGTGTCATTCCTGCATAGATATAGTATATACGATTTCTCCAAAACCTACAATTTATTTCTTTTCCTTTATTTTCGGATATGGATATGACTTAAAAAAATATAAAGAGCCATGCAAAGAGCCAGAATATATCCGATTGCCCCAAGCGCCGGAATTCCCCAAATTTTGGGTTTCATATCCGTCGTACAAATGATACTTGAGCTGATCAGAAGAGCCATCGCCAGAAATCCCATGATAATCCGCTTCACAAGTCTGGTCAGCATTTCATTCAGGTCATCTGTAGAATGCAGATCCAGATTGATCCGGTTCTGTCCTTTCAGAAAACCATGAAGAATATCTGCCGTCAAAGCAGGTATGTCAAGTGCCTTATGCAAAGACCGGTACACGCTTCTTGCATTATGCTTTAACGCATTCTTCCAGTCTTTTTCCAGGAAAATGCTTCCAGACATTCTCGCTGCTGCTATGCCGACCATATTAATCTCAGGAGCCAGATCTGCAAGAACCCCCTCCATATGTGTCAGTCCCCTTGCCAGCATTGTCAATCCGTGCGGCATCCGGATTTTATTTTTCTTCATCACTTCCATCAGATCCTGGATCACTTCGGCCAGATCGATATCCCCCATATCAACAGTTCCATATTTAGAAAGCAGATCCCCGATATCTCTGTACAGCTCGCTCTGATCCGGATGTCCCTGAAATTCTCCAAGAGCCATGACCACTTCCAGAATCAGCGCCACATCATTGGCGGCCACCCCTTTTACTGCTTCGGCAATCAGATCTTTATCTCTTTCTGTCAGCCTGCCCATCATTCCCATATCAATCCAGATGATTTTGCCGCCCCGGATTCTTACATTACCCGGATGCGGATCTGCATGGAAAAAGCCGTCATCCATAACCTGTTTAATATAGTTATCCACAAGCTTGGTCCCGATCTCTTTCAGATCGTACCCGTTTTCCAGCAGTTTTTCCTTTTCATCAATTCCAAGTCCGTCAATATACTCCATTACAAGAACATGGGTTGTCGTATATTCCTTGAAAAGCGCCGGAGTTCCCACAAAAGCCACATCTTCATTTTTTTTGGCAAATTCTTCCATGTTGGACGCTTCAATCAGAAAGTTCATTTCTTCCTGAGTGACTGCCCAGAGCTCGTCCAGCACCATATCCAGATCCACCAGACCTTTCATGCTGATGGGAGGAAGCAGCCGGACTGCCTTGTGAAGAAGTCCGATGTCGCGGGACATAATATCATAAATTCCCTTCCGCTGTACTTTTACCACTACTTTTTCCCCGGTCTTCAGTACCGCCTTATGTACCTGTGCAATGGATGCAGACCCCAGGGGAACCGGATCCACCTCTGCAAAAACCTCCGTATACGGACATCCGTAGGCTTCTTCCAGTACTTCCTGTACCTGTTCAAAAGGCATCGGAGCCACGTCAGAACGGAGCCGCATCAACTCGTCACAGTATTTTTTCGGAAGAATATCGGAATGCATGGAGGCAATCTGCCCCAGTTTGATATAGGTAGGACCAAGTTCCTCCAGAATCAGGCGGAGTTTTTCCGGTGTCACCCCACGTGAAATTGCATGTTTATGGAGCACTGAGGTTATTTCTTTTAAACGTTTTCCATATTTTTCCGATGATTGCTCGCTCATTAAAACTATTCTGTCTCTCCTTTATCCTCTTCTGATGTCTCTTCCGGTTCTTCTGCTTTTCCCTCCGGATCTGTCCCGGATTCCTCCTGTGCCTTCGGCTCTTCTTCCATCTTCTGGATCGCCGCTTTTAAATCAGCAAGCTGTTCCGGCGTCATCTTTCCTACCAGTTCCTGAAGTTCCTCCGGAGACGACGGTTTGATGGATACATTGACCTTTTCCTTCATAGTCTTCCTGATATTATGTTTCAATTCTTCGTTGAGTACCTTTCCCTGTTCTACCGTGATCTCGCCTTTTTTTACCATCTCATCAAGAAGATCTTTTGACTTTTCTGCCGTAACCGCTACGGCCCCTACCCCGGCAAGAAGTACTTTCTTTAAATTTTCACCTAATCCATCCATATGTATTCTCCTCTCTTTTTACGACTGTATGAACCATCCGGCTATATGCGGGACAAAAATCAGAAGTCCTATTATGACAGAAGCAATCGCTGCGATCAGAACCGCGCCTGCCGCCGTATCTTTTGCAATTTTTGCCAGGGGCTTTTTCTCCTCCGTCACCAGATCCACTACCGCTTCCAATGCTGTATTGACAAGCTCCAGCGACATGACAAGCGCACAAAGGACAATGCAGATACACCATTCTGAAACGGTAATCCGGAAGGCAATCCCCGCAATCACAACCATCAGAAGTGCCGTGCAGTGAATTTTCATATTCCTCTCTTTCCGGATTCCTGTCCAGATTCCGGCAAAAGCATATCCAAAACTCCTCCACAGCGGATTCTTCTTTTTCCCCGGCATTCTTATCATCCCCCATCTTTCTCCGGTCTTTGTATCCCGCTAATTTATTATTATTTTATCAAATCTCGAACAAATTAACCAGTCTTTCTCATTATTTTTTTATTATTTTCAGAATTTTCCCACTTGCAAATATTAATCCACTCGGTTTTTAAATCATATCACTTCTTCTTTTTTTCAGGATTCTATTGATAAAAACGCAAAAATAGTACAAAATGAAAACAGATACAAGAAATTACACAATAGGAGAGAAAATATGAGATTATATGTAGCTTATGGAAGTAATCTTCACAAAAAACAGATGGAAGAACGGTGCCCGGGCGCAGTTCCTTACGCAGTCGGAACGCTGGAAGGATGGGAACTGATTTACCGTGGACTTGAACCGGAAAAAATCTATGCAACCATCCAGAAAAAAGAAGGTGCTGTCACCCCGGTCGCACTGTGGGATATTACTCCGGAAAATGAAAAAAGCCTTGACGAGTACGAAGTGTACCCGACCCTTTACTACAAAGAGGATGTTCCGGTTACGCTTCAGGACGGACAGACAATCACAGCCATGGTCTATATCATGGCCGAAGAAGCAAAACCGGGCCGCCCGTCAGACACCTACATCCAGACAATCCGGGAAGGCTATGGAGACTTTGGACTGGATCTGTCTGTCTTTGAAGCATCCCTGGAACATGGTTGCTGTTAAAATCTGACCTCGGTGTAAACCATCTAACGCAGCATCATAAATTAAAAAGAATCTTATTCCTATTTCTTTATGTTTTAGCATTATAATGTTGCAACAAATGGAGGTTTACGGTTGAGACTCTCCCTACCGTGATCTTAACCGTACAACATGCCCGAATTTTGCGGTTAGAATTCCCATTACTAAGATATTAACCGTACAGAATACCGTAAAGTTTGCGGTTAAGGCCCTTACTTTTCAGGTTGTTAACCGTATATTATGATGTTGCATATACCGAATCACTTAACCAGCTAAAGCCACATAAGCAAAAAAGAGAGAACTCTCTTCTCCCGAAATCTGATTTCAGGAAAGGAGTTTCTCTCTTTTCTTTATAACGGTAACTATTCCTGCAAGCATTAAAAGCAGGCCGCTGATCTTCCATGTCGTTTCGATTGACCAGATCTGTGCAATCTTTCCCATGGCCAGCATGGAAACATAATTAAAAATACTTACAATCATTGAGTGAAAGGACAGGACTGTGGCCCTGTTTTCATGGCTGATTCCTGCATTTAATACGGTCTCCTTGAGCGGATATATGATCCCTAAGAAAAACTCAAACAGAAGGATTCCAAACAGCAGGCTCCAGAATGTATGCAGATATGCCAGTGCAAACACACTGATTCCGCATACTGCACTGATCACTGCAAGTGCCGAAAACGACCGTTCTTTTCTTCGTTCCAGTACCGCATTGCCAGCCAGCATCGCAGCCCGCATCAATACCCACGCCAGCCCGATCACTGTATAATTAACGTGTTCAAAACTATGCAGCACCGGCGACCAGAATACAAATACCGGTGAAAACGCAAAGGTCAGAATACTGTTAAACAAAATCACATTCCAGACATTTTTGTCTTTCATACAATACTGCACGCTCTCTTTTATGACTTTTTTTACACCAGAAGCTGCTTCTGAAATCCGCCTTTGTGTTCTCGTCTTTCTGACCGTCTCCACCTTTGGCATCACTACGAGACTGATTCCTATGTAAATCACCGCTGCCACAAACGCAAGCAGGAATATTCCTTCAAGATAAAAATCCGCAACCAGACCTCCCAGCAGGCCGGACAGGATCATCATGACAGAAATCCCTTTGTTTTTCAAAATAAAGACCGTTCTGCTTTCTTCTGTCGACGTATTGTCGATAACCCATGCATCCAGCGTCCCGGACTCAAAAGCACAGGCAATACCAAGGGAAATCTGTGCTGCCAGAAATACCGGCATTGTATCACAGAAGAAAAACAACACATTGGTCACAGCCATCAGAATTCCGCTGAGTACAGTCGTCCCGACATATCCAATTGAATCCGCCAGCGCGCCAGTCGGGATCTCCATAAAAAACGAAACAATCAGGGACATGGCGATGACAAGATTTGCCTCCATCGTATTCAGTCCCTTGCTGTACAGAAACAGAACAAATGTCGCCCCTGTAATTCCCGCATAAAACTCAAACAGACAATTCAATAACAGAAAAGTTCTTCTGACTTTCTTCCTTCTTATGCTTTCCGAAACGTCAATCATGCTTCCTTTTCTCATACTCTTCATCCCATTTCCATTTTAGAAATATATTGTTTCGATTATATCACCGACACAAAAGATGCTATTCTTTTCTCAAGGAAATTACCAGCGCCACTCCAAGAATCACCGCGCCTCCGATCAGTTCCCGGATCCCCGGCACTTCTCCGAGAAAGAGAAGTGCATACACGATTCCGTAAACTGTTTCCATACCGGAGATAATGCCGGCCGTCTGGGCTTTTACCTTCCTCTGTGCAGCCACATACAAGGAATGGGCGAATGCGGTACAGATAAAACCGATTGCGGCAATACCAAGAATATTCTGTGTTGTCCAGCTTGTTTTGACAAAAAATATTGCCGGAAGCAGGACAACCGCTGCCGTTCCCTGTTCGTACAGGCAGACTGTTCTTGCCGCATAACTGCGGGATAGATACCGGTTTGCCAGAGACAGAACCGCATACGACAGACTGGACACCATTCCCCAAAGGATCCCGATGGTAATCTGATTCTCCAGTGAAAATTCCGGTATCGTAATAAAGACGCCAAGAAGCAGGATCGCCGCGCTCAACACACTTGTCACCTTCAATTTTTCCCGGAACAAAAGTGGTTCCAGAAATGTCAAAAACAGCGGGAACGTAGAAAAGGTAATGGTCCCGATCGCCACAGAGGAACTTTGAATCGCCTGGAAAAAGGTCGTCCAGTGGACTGCCAGAATGATCCCTGCAAACACCGCGATGCCATAGTCTTTCCTCGATTTGAGTTTCAGGGAGGCTCGGCCTGCTATAGAAAGCAGGAAAAGCAAAAGGGAGGAACAGATGACCCGCCCTCCTGCTACAATCACTGCCGGAGCTGTCACAAACTGTCCAAGGACAGCAGACAGCCCAAACAGCATGACTGCAATATGTAATGATATCAGACTTTTTCTATATTCTTCTGACTGAACTGACTGCTCTTCGTTGTGCATGCCGATCGTTTCTCCTTTGTCTATCCGTATTGCCGTCTTCTTTCTCTTTTCTTTTGATTACGGCTTTCCACACCTGCGGCTATCCAGAAAATCAGTGTACCGATCCATCCGCATATAACCCAGGCTCCATAAATTTCCACCTCCTGATTATAACATGCCCGGAGCGTCTGGTACAGTTCCAGATCGGTCCATCTATCATCTGCAAAGAATCCCCGGATTCCATCCACATAAAACCGGATATCCAGGATCTGTTCCGGCGGCAGAAATTCTCTCGGTATCTCAAGTTTTCCTGTCAGAAAATAGATCACCACAAGCCATGCTCCAATCATCAGTACGCCTTCGACTCCCTGTCTCCACCGCTTCTCCTGCAGTGCCCCGAGTTTTCGGATACCGACAAACAGAAGGATCACGCTCATCGGAAGCAATGCAATCAGCCATGACAGATACACTGCCTGCGAAGCCATTGTTCTGTGTGAGGACAGATTCAGACTCTCTCCTTCGATCTGTCTGCCAAAAACATTCCATGTAAAGTCAGACACCTGATTGACATGAAGCGGCTTCTCATTCGTCTTTCTGACAGTATAAATCGAAATCTCTCCCGAACCCTTCTCTATGTTTTTTACCTCGTATCCGGCAGTTTCTGCCTTCATAATCTCCCCGGCCTCTAAAGGCTCTACAAGTTTCAGCAGGATTCCTTCCGGGAGCTTTTCGATCTGCTTTTCCATACCCCGTCCAATCAACATATGAAAAGCCAACAATCCTGCAAGCAGAATCAATGCTGTAAGAAACAGAACAATTCCTCTACTACTCTTTTTTCTCTCCTTTTCCATCATTCTTCCCCCGCAATCACCACTGCGTCACCGTCTTCCAGCGGCCACGCGGAATAATCCACAATTTTTCTCAGTTTTCCCTGATCATTCCTCGCCGACTGAGAAAGGATATACGCCTTATTTCCCTCTTCCCACATTACAGCAGCATTCTCGTCCTTTACAACATACAGTTCCTTTCCAAACAGCCCTTCCCGCTCTTCCACATAGTAAAGAGCTGTCCCGAACTCATCTTCTTTAAAACAGGACACCGGAAGGGTAAACATGTCTATCAGTTCTTCCTCGGTACATTGGATCGGACTGACTGTTTCCACTTCGATCCGCATCATCTTCTCCACCCTAAGAGACAGTACTGTGCAGATCAGAAGCAGAAGAAACACCGTACATCCGGCAATCCAAACTTTCTTTTTCCTCATACTCATCAACTCCATAGAATATCTCTTAAACCATCTGTCAACTCTTTATGATAATACAGGAAGAAGAATGTAACCGGGATCAGACACAGCAGTCCGCATACCGACTGTACTGCCATGCTGTTTTCCATCACGCTTGCGAGAAATACCGAAAGCGGATAATCCAGTTCTCCTTCCAGGAAAATGATCGGCTGTTCCACCATGTTCCAGCTCTCCACAAAGGTGAGCACAAACAAGGTCACCACAGCAGGCTTTGAGGCCGGCACTACAATATAGCGGACAATCTGAAGCTGATTTGCACGGTCCAGCCTCGCCGCCTCCAGCCATTCATCCGGAATCGATTGAAAGATAAATGTCAGCCACACTGTTCCGAACGGCGAAAAGATTCCCGGAATAATCAGAGACTTCCAGCTGTTCAAAAAGCCCAGTTTCTCCATCAGAATATAATTTGGAAGCAGGGTCACCTGTACCGGAAGAATCATAAAAAGCGCCATGACAAACAGCCAGAACTTCTTCCCGATAAACCGGTATTTTGCAAACGCCGTACCTGCCATGCACGCAAGCACCGTCTGTCCTCCCGCAATCAAAAGGCACATGCCAAGACTTCTCCAGAATTTGATCAGATATCCCGGACTTTCCAGCAGTACCTCATAATATCCCATCAGGGAAATTCCCGCATTTCTTCCTTCCCAGACCGAGCAGACCAGCATATAGATCACCGGATAGAGAAAGACCAGAGAGAGAATTCCCAGAAAAAGAATCCGTTTTTGTTTCTTTTTAGCCATACTTCTTCCCCCTCCTCATAATCAGATACAGCACATACACAACTCCGGCAGCCAGAAGCAGCGCCGCGACAATACTGACTGCAGCCGTGGAGATCTTCTGGTAATTCAGGTTCTGAAAATTGTTATTCATAAAATGCTGTAACAAATAAATACTGTCATTCGGATAATTGCCTCCAAGGAGGAATGCTTCCCTGTAGCACTTGAACGCGTTCATCACGGAAAGAACAATTGTAAACAAAAAGGTCGGGATCAGCATCGGCCAGGTGATGTGCCTGAAGGACTGAAACTTTCCGGCTCCAAACAACATTGCATACTCATAATACTCTTTTGGAATCATCTGAAGCCTTGCGAAATAAATGAGCACATAGTAGCCGGTAAACCGCCAGCAGTACAAAATGCAGAGCACCCAGAACGCCGCCGAAGAGTTCAGCCAGTCTTTTGCCTCTCCTCCAAGCAGTTCCATCACCTTATTCCAGATGCCGGACTCGCCCCAGAGAAACTGTACCCCAAGTACCACCGATGCAATCGGCAGAATCATCGGGTAAAGGAAGGAAAGCTGGAAAAACCGCACTCCTCTTACCGTATTCTGAAGCAGTATCGAAAGCACTATGGCCCCAAAAAGTGTCACCGGAACAGTCACAATCATATAACGAAGTGTATTTTTTACCGCCAGCAGAAACATCTCATTTTCAAACAAATCCTGAAAATTGGCCATTCCGACAAATTCCCTTTTTCCGATCCCGAAAGAAACCGAATACCATCCCGTAATCAGAAACGGGATGAAATAAAATACAAGGAAGCCTGCCAGCGCCGGAAGCGCAAGCAGAAGACCGCTGTTTCTCTTTCTCATCACTTCTCCCTCCTCTCTTCTTTCAGCTCCTGTTCACTTACTCCTCCACCAGCATTTTGTAAGTATCAATAGCGGTGTCGGCAATCTTGGAAAACTCCGTTTCTATATCACAATTTAGATTCGTAACCCTGGAATTCCCCGACATAACATCGAAAGTCAATGCTCTTTCTCCTTCTGTCAGGAAATAAGCACCGTCGATCTCACGAAAGCTCTCCTGCATTTCCTGAATCATTTCTTCCGATGGGAATTCTCCCCATTGCTCAAAAGCGGTCTCCTGAACCGGCATATAATTACCGTCCAGATATCCATATAAACTCGGCAATCCCATGCTGGAATCATCTGCATGTTTTTTTCTGTACTGTTCCGTCCGGTCATTTAAGAACAACATGAGAAAATCATAAGCTTCTTTCTTTCGATCGCTGGACATAGATACTGCCCCATAAGACATGATCGATGCCATTTTCCTTCCTTCGATATCAGGAACAACCTGCAGATCTATTTGAGATTCATAAAATGCGAGCAGTGTTTTGTTCAACGGTCTAAAGTATAGTTCATTTTCTTTTCCGCTTATTTCTTCATATGCTTCTTTCCTAAATTGGAAATACTTCTCTGAAAATTCAACCCACTTATCTTTATCAAGCAGTACTTCTTTCGTCTCATAATCCGCCGCCGGCTGCATCCACCGCGCACCATGAGCACTAAACATATACAGTGCCTGTTTCAAACGGATGTCGTCAGAAGCACGAATCTGTTCCAGCCATTCTTCCAAAGTATCTCCCGTCATCTCTTCTATGTCCTCTGATCTTGGCAGTACATAGTAACATACTGACATTGGAATAATATACTGACGTCCGTCATACTGTCCTGCTTTCAGAAATGTTTTATTATAATTGCCGTCCTCCCAGTAGGAATCTTTTTCCATGAATGTATCCAGAGACGCTAATGCTCCGCTCTGCATCGTTTTGTACGGGTTATCTATCAGAAATCCCCCTTCTCTTTCCGCATTCTCCGGAATACTATCCAGTAAAAAAAGATCCGGTCCCTTTCCCGCCATAATCTCTGTCTTAAGTTTCTGAATCTGGGGCTCCCGTTCCTCTTTGTTTCTCGCAAGTGTTTGAATTTCCACCTGTATTTCGCTGTTCGTACCTTCAGTGAACTCTGCCGCAGAGTTTACCGCATCATAAAAAATATCTTCCGTCACAACCCGCAGGATTTTCTTTTCTTCGCTTTTCTCGTCTATTCCGCAGCTGCAAAGTCCTGCTGCCAGGGCGCACACAGATAAAACCGCAACTCCTTTCCGAGCCCTATTTTGTTTTCTCATAATCCTTCCCCTCCTCTCTGCGCTTTCGGCTTTATTCTGACACCATCATCTTATAAGTGTTCCATACGCTGTCGGCAAGCTTGTCAATTTCTGCACTCCAGTCATAACCCGGGCGTGAACAATTCCAGGCTATCTGATCCAATCCTTCAAACAGTTCCCTTTCTGCTCCGGTCAGAAAATAGGCTCCGTCAAGTTCACGGAAAGATTGCTGCATTTCTTGTAGAACTTCCTCAGATGGATAATTCATCCATACTTCAAATGCGTTCTCCTGTACCGGGGTAAAACTCTTATCAAGATACCCATAAAAAGCTGGTAATTTCATGGAATCTTCCGAATGTTCTTTTTGATACTTTTGAGTCCTGTCATTTAAAAACAGCATCAGGAAATCGTAAGCCTCCTGTTTCAGATCACTGGACATTCCGACAGTTCCATAAGACATGATCGATGCCATTTTCCTTCCTTCGATATCAGGAACCACTTGTAGACCTAATGGGGATTGCTCGTTATAGTACAACACTTCCATTGAATCTTTAAATACGAATCGGCTGTCTATGTCTGAGTTTATGACTTCATCCTGCACGTCAATATCAAACTGAATGCAGTCCCGAGCCAGTTCTTTCCATCTTTCTTTATCAAATTTTACTTCTGCTTTTTCATAATCTGCTGCTGGCTGTATCCACCTCGCTGTTTGCAATGCCAATCCATAAAAAGCCTGTTTCAAGCGAAAATCGTCAGAGGAAACAGCCTGCTGCATCCATTCCTGCAATGTGTCTCCTTTCATTTTTTCCATATCATCCGGTCTTGGCAGTACATAATACAGCACAGACATCGGAATGATATACTGGCGTCCATCATACTGTCCTGCTTTCAAAACTGCTTCATGATAGGTATTGTCCTCCCAATAAGAATCCTTCTCCATGAATTCATCCAAAGACGCTAATGCCCCACTCTGCATTGTTTGATATGGGTTTTCTAACAGTGGCATAACAGCTTCTGCTGCATTTTCCCGAACGCTCTCCAGTAAATAGACATCCGGCCCTTTCCCTGCCATAATCTTTGTCCTCAGTTTCTGAATTTCTATCTCCCGTTTCTCCTTGTCATCCGGGAGCCTTTGGATTCTCACCTCTATTTCGCCATCCACACCTTCCAAAAATCTAGCAGCGAATTCTACATCTGTATACAGTGTTCCATCCGTCACGACCCGCAGGATTTTCTCTTCTTCACTTTTCTCTTCCGTTCCACAGCTGCAAAGTCCTGCTGCCAGAGCGCATACACATAACACTGACATTCCCTTCTGAATCATGCTTTGCTTTCTCATACTTTTTCCCCCTCCTCTCCTGTTCAATTATCCGGCTATTATTGTCTAAATTATATCATTGTCAAAAATACTTGTCTATCATTATAGATTTAAATTCATTTTTTTGTGATAATATTTAATCATCAACATTATTTGTCAATATTTTCATCTAGAATATTCTTTAATCTTCCCTTAATATTTATTCTGATTATTTTCTTTTATATAAAATATTCCAAAATTTTACCACCCCCCCCATTAAATTGACACACATTTTATTTGTTGATATAATAAGGGAAATACAATTTATGTGAGGGCAAAGGTATGATATCTGTAAAACAAGTTAGTAAATCTTTTCATGGTAATCATGTTCTGGATCACATCAGCTTTGAAATTCCGGATCAGACAGCCACGGCGCTGATCGGACCAAATGGAATCGGAAAAACAACGCTTTTGAATATTCTGTGCGGATCTCTGGTACCGGATTCTGGAGAAGTCACCTCCGAAACTCCTGATTTTCAAAGAGAAATTTTTACCGTTCTGTCGGGTTCCCATCAGCTGTATGCGAAAAATACAGTGAAAGAAAACATCGAATTCCTTGCGGTGCTGCGGGGCCTTTCCAACTCGGATATCCGGCAGAACCTGGACCGGTACCTGCCTTCTTTTCCGCTGTATGACTCTGTGAAAAACAAACTGTTTGAGGAGCTCTCTACCGGTCAGAAACAGCTGATGATTCTGCTTGCGGCTCTGGTGACGAATTCCCGGTATCTGATTTTAGACGAACCGACCGAAGGACTGGATCTGGATCACAAACGGGCACTGCTTCACGCTGTTACTTCCATCCGAAATACGAAGACCATTTTGATCACATCCCATGATTCGGACTTTATTACGTCGGCCGCCGAACGATTTCTGTTTCTGAAAGACGGGCAGATCGCAGTCGAAAAAGAACATCTTGATACAAAGGAATTTCTGAAAATTTATGAAGCATTATATTTGCAGGGAGAATCGTTATGAGAATAATCTGGTATGAATGTAAAATGGATGTGTTAAGGACGTTCCGCTATAAGATGGGACTGGTTTCTGACCTGGTGATTTATACATTACTTCTCTGTTTTTTCTTTTGGTCTAATACAGGGCAGTCCTTTCAAGAACTGTATGGCGTAGAAAATTATCAGGCACTGCTTCTTCTGGGCTACGTGGCATGGACCTTTTCTGTCACAGCAATTTCCACTATTGCTTCCCAGCTTCTGGCAGAGCTTCAGCGCGGCACCCTCTTTTTCAAGCTTCACTCCCGTCTTCCGCTTCAGATTCTCTATCTGGGAGACCTGCTTTCCTCGGTGCTCGTCCAGACTATTGTTGTGATCATTTATTCTGTTGTAACATATTTCTTTTTCGGGGTACGGTATACAGTAACACTTCCGATCGTAGCCGCATTCTTAATTTCCATCCTCGGCATGTACGGAATCGGGCTGATGATCGCAGGGCTTTCTCTGTATTACAAACGGATCGGCGCTGTTGTGCTTCTGGTGCAGTTATTTCTTCTTTTTGTTACGGATACCATTCCGACGTCGCCCGTCATCACAGAAGTTTCCAGCGTGCTTCCGCTTACGATGTGTAATACCGTGATCCGGAACAGTTTTGTTCATAAAGATCTGGGAATGTCGTTCCTTTTGCTGTGCGTCGTCAGCCTCCTCTGGTTTGTGGCGGGATATGTAGTCTTTGACTGTTTTATGGAACAGGCTAAGAAAAAAGGCAATCTTCTTTTATACTAATATGCTGTTTTTGCAGCCCTTTCTTTCTCCGGGAGAGAACTGGTTTCCTATTCGACAAAAGGAACCATTTCTCTCCCTTTTCATACCCTGATAGTGAAGGATTTATTTCCTCTAAAATAAAAAACAGGAGGCACTTTCATGGGCATTACAAACTCTAACAAAGAGGTCAATGTCTCACAGATCACCTGCGGCGGAACCTTCCAGGTAACACTTGGTCTTTCGGCAGCTCCGGATATTTCGGAAAATCCGGTGGATATTGTTCTTGTTCTCGACCGCTCCGGCAGTATGGCCGGAAGCCCGCTCGAAAATCTGAAGCTTGGGGCGGACACCTTTATTGACATTATCGATGAAACTACCGACAGTACTCAGGATGGACAGATCGGCTCGGGAAGCCATATCGGTATCGTCAGCTTTTCCGGCAGCGCATCGGCGGACACACAGTTGATCACTTCGGTTGCTGACTTAAAGGCGGCGGTAGCTGCGCTTTCTGCAGGCGGATCCACCAACCATGCAGACGCATTTTCCACTGCTGCATCCCTTTTTGACCCTTCTTCTTCCAACGAAAAGGTCATTGTCATGTTTACAGACGGGAAAACGACTTCCGGAATTCCTCCTGCACCGGTCGCGGAGACGATCCGTGATTCGGGGATCATTATTTACTGTATCGGTCTGATTGGAGACACAGGAATTGATGTGGATGTACTCAATGACTGGGCAACAGATCCGGATGCATCTCATGTTGCTGTCACCCCGGATGATTCTGAACTGGAGGACTTGTTTGCGGATCTGGCGGCCAACATTTCCAAACCGGGAGCAACAAATATTGTCATTAATGAAACTCTCAATCCGGATTTCACTATTGTAAGCATTGGCATGCCATCTTCCGGTACTGCCGCTGCCATTGACTCTCAGTCTCTGCAATGGAAAATTCCATCACTCGGAGTCTCTGGAAACGAGGGCGCGTCTTTGGAATTCTATGTGCAGCACACCGGCCAGACTTCCGGAAATCTTCCTGTCAACCAGTCCATTTTCTACTCGGATACGGAAGGTAATACCGTATCCTTCCCTGAACCTTCCGTTCAGGTTGAATGCGGCGTTTCGGTAGACCCAGAGCCTTGTCCGGTTCCGGTCGATTTTACAATCGGAAAATGCCAGGACTCTCTGGTCGTTGATCTGGGAGATGCGTATCTGGAATCTTCCGGCCGGATCGTACAGCTCAATGTCAAACTGAAAAATGTCTGCCCTCACAAACGGGTTGCTCTCGGAATTATTCTGACCGAAACCGATAACTACGGAAGCGAATATCAGCGTGGCATGAAGGCCATCACCGTACCGGCCCATAATCAGAAGAACTGTCAGGATGTAGAAGTAAAATGCATCAAGTTTGTTCTTCCGGAAGACCTGAATGTATCCGGCTGTCCATGCCAGTCGCTGTGCTGTGAACGGCATCTGAAAGTGCGGATCATCGCACATTATATCGATACCGACTTCCGGTGCTGCGATTCCACCGTAACCTTCTAACGTATAACAGGGAGAGCATTTCGTCTCTCCCCCTTTTTCTTTCTATATCTAACAAATCTTATTGCCATTTGCCACAAGCTTGAACTTGCATCCCAGAACCTCGGCGGCTCTCCGGCACATGATCATCCGTTCCAGAAAAATTTCAAAATAATCCATTACCGTACACATCTCGTCATCCAGCTCCAGATCCATCTGGATCACTCTCTTTTCTTTCTTGACTTCCAGACTGGATGCCAGCACCGCATAGTTAACACGGTCGTGGATATCAAAATTGGCAATGGTCGGATTCTGCACGCGGTTTCTCCGCACATCGGTTTTGTCCGCCAGAATCAGTGCCGCAGAGACGATATCAACAGCAGTACCCGTGGATTCATCGTGATTACCGATCGCTGTTGTCACAGTCATCACATCCCGGAGAGGCATCCCCATTTCTTTTAAAATTCCATAAGCCAACAGTGCTCCGGTATGGGCGTGGTCGTGCCGGTTGATGCTGTTCCCGATATCATGCATGTACCCTGCAATTTTGCTGAGCCGGATTTCTTTTGCCCCGTATCCAAGATCTTTAAGAATCTTCCCGGCAGTCTCTGCTACCTTGGCGGCATGTTTTCTGGAATGTTCGGTAAAACCGAGAACGTCCAGCACCTCATTTCCTTTCTCTATCAAAAGATTAATCTCTTCATTTTCCTTTACCTTTCTGTAAGTAATGATGTCTTGTTTCTTTTCTGCCATATATTCTGTCGTATCTCCTCTTCTTATAATCTTGTAATTGCGTCCATGGCAAGGGCGGAACGCTCACATTCCTCCGGCGTGAAGGTCACCTGCCAGCAGAGCGGGCTGCCTTTCATATATTCGGAAGCATAGCTGAGACCGTTCGTCCGCTCATCCAGCATCGGGCGGTCAATCTGGTTCGTATCACCCAGCAGAATGATTTTGGTTCCTTTTCCTGCTCTCGTAATGATTCCTTTTACCTGATTCGGTGTCATGTTCTGTGCTTCATCGATAATCAGATACGTCTTCATAATGGAGCGCCCGCGGATATAATTTAACGCTTCCGTCTGAATCAGCCCGCGGTCGAAGATTTCATCGATCTTCCCCTGTAATTCCCGCTCATCTTTATAGCGTTCTTCCTCGTTGGAATCGATCAGCTGTTCCAGATTGTCAATGACAGGACGCATTAGCGGAGAAATCTTCTCCTGTTCGTCTCCCGGGAGAAAACCGATGTCCGAGTCAAACTGTGCGTTTGGCCTGGAAATCAGAATTCTCCGGTATTCTCCCGTTGGATGATTCAGGATTTTTTCCAGACCGACCGCCAGCGTATAGAAAGTCTTACTGGTCCCTGCCCTGCCTTTGATAATAACAAGCGGTGCCTTTTCAGCCGGCTGCATCAATGCTTCCTGTACGAAATATTGTCCTGCATTTCTTGGAGAAACACCGTAAGGCTGGGTTTTCCGGTATTCCAGCTTTTTAATCACTCCCTTTTCCACCCGACCGAGCTGGGTTTTCTTTGCAGACTGATCCGCCTTTAAAATCACAAATTCATTTTCTTCCAGCTTTGGCACGATCCGGTTACCCTGTTCGTCCGAAAGGTAGACATCCTCCACCGGAACACCCTTTTTCTTAAACTCTTTGAATTTTTCTTCCGGCACATACACTTCTATCCTTCCCCTGTACTGCCCTTCATACTCTACAACCTGCTCTGTCGTATAATCTTCTGCCCGGATTCCGATGATCTGTGCCTTAATTCTGAGCAAAATGTCTTTTGTCACAAGAACCACCTGTTCCTCACAGGACTCCGCCAATCCCTTGCAGACTTTCAAAATCCGGTTATCCATCTTCTCTTCCGGCAGATCCTCAGGGAGCGTCACGTTTACAAAGTTTTTCTCCACCCGGAGTATACCTCCTGATGCCAGTTCAATTCCTTCCAGCAGATCTCCTTTTTGCCGGAGTTCTTCCAGAATCCGGATCGCTGTCCTGGCATTTCTTCCTTTCTCGCCATCTGCCTTCTTGAGATTATCCAGCTCTTCCAGTACAACAACAGGCAGAATCACCTGATTATCCTCAAAACTGAGCAGTGCCTGTGGATTCTGAATGAGAATGTTGGTGTCGATGACATAGATTTTTACCATATGCAGGTCTCCTTTACCATATAGACTTTTCATAAAACACAAAAGGAAAGCTGTTCTTCCCCTTTATGGAAATTATAGCTTTCCTGTATTTTAACTTTGCTCAGATTTGGGTTAAATTTGGGTTAAAGCAGGCATGCAGATAAACATTGCCATTTCCTTTTTATCAGGATTTTACTTAGACTTGACAGAAAGCCAGTAGTTCATACCGGTTCTTTCTTTTATAATGACAGTAAAGATTGGAGGGCTGTCTTATGCTTTTCTATACGATCATGATTCTTATTCTAGGCATACTTAGCGCAGGCATAACTGTATTTTTCTTTTTCCGGTGGAGACAGAATCGAAATGTTCCAGAAGATATCAATACAGAAAATACAACTGTTCCGGCGCACATATCCATTTTTACCAGACTTGGGACAGCACTGTTTCTTCTTGTTTTCACAGTTGGATTTATGTCAGTCGGCGTTTATTTCCTATATTCTTCCTGTCAGGAAGATCTGAGATATTCCGGCGAAGCGAATGGAACTGTAGTAGAATATACCCGGAAATGGGATACTACAGGCGAAACTTCCGGCTATCTCTACGCCCCTGTAGTCCGCTATCAGGCAGAAGGAAACGGGATCTGCATGGGTACAGGAAATGTCTGGAGCTCCAGACGCTCCTTTGAAATCGGAGAACAGATTACCATCCGCTACAACCCGGATCAGACCGATATCGTCTCTATAGAAGGCAACGGTTTATCCGTCGGTTTCAAAATGGGATTCGGATTTTTTCTGTTTGGTTTCACGGTATCTATTCTTGTTCTTATTTTCTTCGCCCTGAAACTGTTGGTCCATAATCAGGACACCAGGAACCGGATTATGGGACGGATCTGCGTGCTTCTAATCGGGCTTTTGATTGCAGGGGTCTGGATTGTCTTGGCCGGTCTGAAACTGGCAATGGCAGTATTCGCCCTGTTTGGATTGTATGTTCTTATTCATCGAATCCGAAGGTAGGGATAGACATTCCAGAGGACGTTTTCAATATCCGGATTAGTTAAATCCACATTTTGCATTAGATCTACTTCATAATCATTTTAAAGGACCAAGAAAAGGTGGAATCTTATTACAAAATAATTGAAGATCTTAAGAATTCACTTACGGACGAAAATGGGAATGCAAAAAACTTCATTTTTACAAGCTCTTATTTGGATCTATATCGCAAAGCAGACTCCAAGATTTTGGCTGTGATTAATTGAAAAGAATAGAACAATCCATGAAAGTTTTAAAACCATAAATGGAGAAGAATTCGGGTATCTAAATTTAAAGAGGACCTTTCTTCGTGAGGGTTCTTTAAGAGGGGCCTTCATGATGGGCTGGTAAAACAAACATAAGGGTAAGGAAAAAAGGGAAGCATACGCTTCCCTTTTTTGTCATAAATATAGATTAAAATCTTTATTTATTATTTGTTGTTGATAGCTGCCTGTGCTGCTGCAAGTCTGGCGATCGGTACACGGAATGGTGAGCAGGATACGTAGTTCAGGCCAAGTTTATGGCAGAATTCTACGGAGCTTGGATCTCCACCGTGCTCTCCACAGATTCCTACATGCAGGTTCGGGTTAGCCGGTTTTCCTAAATCGATAGCCATCTTCATCAGTTTGCCGACACCAACCTGGTCAAGTTTTGCAAATGGATCGTTCTCGTAGATCTTAGCGTCATAGTAAGCGTTGAGGAACTTACCAGCGTCGTCACGGGAGAATCCGAATGTCATCTGTGTCAGGTCGTTTGTACCGAAGCAGAAGAAGTCAGCTTCTTTTGCGATCTCGTCAGCTGTAAGAGCAGCTCTCGGGATCTCGATCATTGTACCAACTTCGTATTCAAGGTCGATACCAGCTGCTGCGATTTCAGCGTCAGCTGTTTCAACAACGAAGTTCTTCACGTATTTAAGCTCTTTTACTTCTCCAACAAGCGGAATCATGATTTCCGGTTTGATGTTCCAGTCCGGATGAGCTTTCTTTACGTTGATAGCTGCACGGATAACAGCTTTTGTCTGCATCTTTGCAATTTCCGGATAAGTAACTGCAAGACGGCATCCACGATGACCCATCATCGGGTTGAACTCGTGCAGGCTGTCGATGA